>Ga0079224_100014471_pt1 | contig 11018 bp, 22 predicted proteins | sample Stecom2015_FD_80414 | JGI IMG/M metagenome (GOLD analysis project Ga0079224, IMG submission 80414) | Agricultural soil microbial communities from Utah to study Nitrogen management - Steer compost 2015 | ecosystem: Environmental > Terrestrial > Soil > Agricultural land | place: USA: Utah...
GGATAATGTGGCGTTGTCGGTGGAGTTGATTAAGCCGATTGCGATGGAGGAGGGGTTGCGGTTCGCGATTCGTGAGGGTGGTCGTACGGTTGGTGCCGGCGTCGTAACCAAGGTAACCAAGTAAGTATGGCGACTCCCAGAATCCGGATCAAGCTCAAAGCGTTCGATCATCGCAGCCTCGACAGCTCCGCGACCAAGATCGTAGAGACCGTCAGGCGCACAGGCGCCAAGGTGGCAGGGCCGGTTCCGCTCCCCACGCGCATCAGGCGCTTCTGCGTCCTGCGCAGCCCGTTCATCGACAAAGACAGCCGCGAACACTTCGAGATCCGCACCCACAACAGGCTGATCGACATCAAGTCGCCAACCAAGAGCACCATCGACTCCCTCATGCACCTCGACCTCCCCACCGGGGTAGATATCGAGATCAAGACGGTCGGAGGAAGGTAAACGTGAAAGGCATATTAGGCACCAAGGTGGGTATGACCCAGGTATGGCAGGGTGACCGGCTCGTTCCGGTGACCGTCCTGCTGGCCGGGCCGTGCCCAGTGGTGCAACGCAAGACCCCGACCGATGACGGCTACTCAGCCGTTCAACTCGGCTGGCACGAGAAGCGCGAGAAGCAGGTGAACCGGCCCTCGGCCGGCCACTTCAAACGCGCAGGTGTCAAGCCGCAACGCTTCCTCGTCGAGTTCCGCGACTACGCCCCCGAAAGCGAAGAGGTCCGCGTCGACGTATTCGAGCCAGGCGAGAAGGTCGACGTCACCGGCACCTCCAAAGGCCGTGGTACCGCGGGCGTCATGAAGCGCTGGAACTTCGCAGGCATGCCTGCCACGCACGGCACCAAGAAGAAGCACCGTCACCCCGGCTCGATCGGTCAGCGCAAGTGGCCCGGTCGTGTCTACAAGGGCAAGAAGATGGCTGGTCACTTCGGCGCCGAGAGGGTAACCACCCTCGGCCTCGAGATCATCGAGATCCGCAACGAGGACAACCTCCTGCTGGTGAAGGGCGCCATCCCGGGCCCCAACGGCGGACTCGTCGAAGTGCGTCAGTCCAAGAGGAAGGTGAGCTGATGGCGGTCACAGTCGACGTGATCGGCAGCGACCGCAAGGTCACCCTTGAGCTTCCGGAGCCGAAGGAAGCCGTACTGCACGAGGTCGTGGCGTGGCAGCTCGCCAAGCGCCGTCGCGGTACAGCAGCCACCCAGACGCGCGGCATGGTGTCAGGCTCCACGGCCAAGATCTACCCCCAGAAGGGCACCGGTCGCGCGCGCCACGGCAGCCGCAAGGCTCCGATCTTCGTTGGCGGCGGTATCGCCTTCGGTCCTCAGCCGCGTGATTACAGCTACACGCTGCCCAAGCGCGTGAGGCGCCTCGGCCTGCAGATGGCCATCGCCACCCGTGCACAGACAGGCAGATTGACACTCGTCGAGTCGTTCAACATGACCGGCAAGACGCGCGACTTCGTCGCATGGGCCAAGAGCAACGGCATCGACGGCACCGAACGCGTCCTGCTGGTGACTGACGACGAGATGACGAGACGCGCTGCTCGCAACCTGCCGTGGGTCGATGTCCTGGCCGTGCGCGGTCTCAACGTCTACGACATCCTCAGAGCCGACAGGGTCGTCGCTGACGCAGCCCTGTTCGACGACAACGGCGACGGCGAGGTAGCACGGTGAACCCGCACGACGTCATCCTCGCGCCGGTGCTCTCCGAGAAGGCCGTATCGGTGATAGACAGCGGCAAGTACACCTTCTTCGTGCACCCGCAAGCCAACCGCACCCAGATCAAAGAAGCCATCGAGACGGTCTTCGAGGTCGGGGTCACCAAGATCAACCTGGTGAAAGTCAGCGGCAAGGTCAAGCGCCAAGGCAAGTATCAGGGTCGCACAGCCGACCGCCTCAAGGCGATCGTCACACTCAAGGCCGGGCAGCGCATCGAGCAGCTCGACGGCCTCTCCTAAGGAGGGAGGGACAATGCCTACCAAGAAGTACCGCCCGTACACGCCCTCCCGCCGCGCGATGACCACTTCGGATTTCGCCGAGGTCACTCGCTCGGAGCCGGAGAAGTCGCTGCTGCGGCCGATCAAGAAGAGCGGCGGCCGCAACAACCGCGGTCGTATCACCTCACGCTTCCGCGGCGGTGGTCACAAGCGCAGGTACCGCGTCATCGACTTCCGGCGACGCGAGAAGGAAGGCGTGCCCGCCAAGGTGGCAGCGGTCGAGTACGACCCCAATCGCAGCGCCAACATCGCGCTGTTGCACTACGTCGACGGCGAGAAGCGCTACATACTCGCCCCCGACAAGGTCAAGGTCGGCACGACCATCGTCAGCGGTCCCGAGTCCGAGCCCGAGGCAGGCAACGCCATGCCTCTGCGCTTCATCCCGGTCGGCTCCATCGTCCACTCGGTCGAGATGGTTCCAGGCAAGGGTTCGCAGCTGGCGCGCTCGGCCGGTACCAGCCTCCAGATCCAGGGCAGGGACGGACTTCACGTCACCGTGCGCATGCCGTCTGGTGAACTGCGGAAGCTGCACGGTGAGTGTTACGCTACGGTCGGTAGCGTCGGCAACTCCGAGCACAAGAACATAGTTCTGGGTAAGGCTGGTCGCAGTCGGTGGATGGGGCGCAAGCCTCACCAGCGCGGTCGCGCCATGAACCCGGTCGACCACCCGCACGGCGGCGGCGAAGGCCGCAGCACGGGCGGACGTCCGCCCGTCAGCCCATGGGGACAGCAGGCCAAGGGTCTCAAGACGCGCAACAAGCGCAAAGTATCGAGTCGCTTCATCGTGCGGCGTCGGAAAGGGAAGTGAACCGTGGCGCGTAGCCTGAAGAAAGGTCCGTTCGTCGACGGCCACCTCCTCAAGAAGATCGACGCAGCCAACGTCTCTGGCGACAGGCGTGTCATCAAGACCTGGAGCCGCCGCTCAACAGTGGTCCCCGAGATGGTCGGGCACACCATCGGCGTTTACAACGGCCGCCAGCACGTCCCCGTGTTCGTTCAGGAGACGATGGTCGGTCACAAGCTAGGCGAGTTCTCGCCGACAAGGCAGTTCCGCGGTCACAGCGGCAGCCGTAAGGAGTGAGCGTGCCACAAGCCATCGCTTCGCTCCGCATGCTGCGCGTGACACCGCGCAAGACCCGCCTGGTCGCCGACCTGATCCGCGGCAAGGACGTCGGCCAAGCAGAGGCCATCCTCAAGTACACGGACAAGAGGTCGTCAGGACCGATCCTCAAGCTCTTGCAGAGCGCCCGCGCCAACGCGGTGAACAACCACGATATGTTCGAGGACAGGCTGTTCGTCAAAGAGATCCAGGTTGGCGACGGCCCTACGCTGAAGCGCTCCTTCCCGCGTGCTCGTGGCCGCGCCGACCTGATGCGCAAGCGCACGTGCCACGTGCGAATCACCCTGGAGGAACGCAGTGGGAAATAAGATCAATCCTGTCGGCTTCCGCCTCGGCGTGAACAAGGTCCCCTCGGCGCACTGGTACGCGTCGCCGAAGGAGTACCCACGCCTGCTGGCAGAGGACGAACTGATCCGCGCCGTCGTGACGAAGGACGTCGGTCACTCCGGCATCTCGCGTGTCGACATCGACAGAGCGGCTCACAACATCAACGTGACCATTCACACGGCCAAGCCCGGCGTCGTGATCGGTCGCGGTGGCGAGTCGATCAAAACCCTGAGAACGAAGCTCAGCGCTCAGATCCCGGGGACCATCGCCGTCAACGTGCAAGAGATCCCCAACCCCAACACCAACGCGGCGCTCATCGCGCAGCGTATAGCCGAGCAGCTCGAACGGCGCTTCGCGTTCAGGCGGGCCATGAAGCAGGCAGTCCAACGCACCATGGAGTCGGGAGCCCGCGGCGTGAAGATCCGCTGCTCCGGTCGCCTCGGTGGCACCGAACAGGCGCGCCCTGAGTGGTACGCAGACGGCCGTGTGCCCCTGCAGACCTTGAGAGCCGACATCGACTACGGCACCGCCAGGGCCAGCACTACCTACGGCGTGATCGGTGTCAAGGCGTGGGTCTTCCACGGCGAGATCGTCGGTGACCGTCAGCGCCGCGCTGCCGTGCTGCCGCGTCCCAAGGTAGACGACGACAAGAAGCGCCGTCGGCGGCCGCAGGCTCGCCGTCGTGACGGACCCGGTGGTCCCGGCGGCAAGCCGGCTACCGGCCGCGATGCCAAGCCGCGCGCTCGTAAGGACCGTGACTGAACATGTTGTTACCGAAACGAGTCAAGTACCGCAAGCAGATGCGCGGACGCATGACGGGTGCGACCAAAGGCGGCGACTACGTGGCCTTCGGCGACTACGGCCTGGTCGCCATGGAGCCTGCGTGGATCAAGTCGAACCAGATCGAAGCTTGCCGCGTAACCATGAGCCGCTTCTTCAAGCGCGGTGGCAAGATCTACATCAGGATCTTCCCTGACAAGCCCGTGACCAAGAAGCCGCAGGAAGTCCGGATGGGTAAGGGCAAGGGCGCCGTCGAGTACTGGGTGTCCGTAGTCAAGCCCGGCAGGGTGATGTTCGAGGTCGCCAACGTCACGGAGGAGCAGGCCAAGGAAGCGTTCAGGCTGGCCGCTCACAAGCTGCCTATCAAGACCAAGGTCGTCAAGCGGGAGATCTACGATGAAGCCCAGTGACGTCCGCAACATGAGCGAAGGCGAGATCGCAGGCGAAGTCGAGAAGCGCCGCCAGGAACTGCTCGACTTGCGCATCCAGTCCGCCATCGGCCAGACAACCAACACTCGGCGCATCAGGGTAGCCAAGCGTGAGATCGCTCTGCTCCTTACCATCGCCAACCAGAGGGACGAGGAAGCTAGATGAAGAAGAGCATGCAGGGCCTCGTCGTCAGCGACAAGGCAGACAAGACCGTGACCGTCAACGTCGAGCGGCGCTTCAAGCACCCGCTTTACGGCAAGGTCATCGCGGTCTCGAAGCGCTACCTGGCTCACGACGAAGGCAACGAGTTCCATGTTGGCGACGTCGTGGAGATAACCTCCAGCCGACCCATTAGCAAGCGCAAACGCTTCGTCGTTACGCGCCTGGTCGAGAAGGCTCGCGCCTGAGGCCGGAGGAGAGACCGTGATTCAACAAGAGACATACCTAGACGTGGCAGACAACTCGGGTGCCAGGCAGATCATGTGCATCAGGGTGCTTGGTACCGGTCAGCAGTGGGTCGGTTCCGTCGGTGACGTCATCGTCGCATCCGTCAAGGACGCCATCCCCCACGCCCAGATCAAGAAAGGTGACGTCGTCAAGGCTGTCATCGTGCGGACCAAGAAGGAAGTCAACCGCAAGGACGGCTCCTCGATCCGCTTCGACAGCAACGCTGCCGTCATCCTCAACGCCCAGAACGAACCGCGCGGCACGCGCGTGTTCGGACCCGTTGCGCGTGAGCTTCGCGAGAAGCGCTTCATGCGCATCGTGTCCCTGGCCCCGGAGGTGCTGTGATGAGCGCACCCAAGGTCCGCATCCGCAAGGGCGACACCGTCCGCGTCATCGCAGGCAAGCACAAGGGTTCAGAGGGTGAAGTCATCGCGGTGCTCCGCGAGAAGAGCCGCGTCATGGTCAAGAACGTCAACGTGATCAAGAAGGCGCGGAAGCCCACTCAGGACAACCCGCGCGGCGGTTTCGTGGAGCAGGAATCGACGATCCACCTTAGCAACGTTCAGCTCGTCGACCCCCAGACGGGCAAGCCGACGCGGATCGGCATCACCGTCCAAGAAGACGGAACCAAGGTTCGGGTGGCGCGCAAGAGCGGCGCCGTGTTGGACGAGTGAGGATAGACAGACATGGCTGAGCAGGTTCAACTCCCCATCAAGAAGCGCTACGCTTCGATCCAGCCACAACTGGTCGAACGTCACGGCTATGGCAACGTCATGGCAGTGCCGCGCATCAGCAAGATAGTCGTGAACATGGGTGTGGGCGAAGCGCGCGAAGACTCCAAGGTCCTCGACAAGGCTTCACGCGAGATCGCGCTCATCACCCTCCAGCGCCCCGCCGTCACGCGCGCCAAGAAGTCGGTCTCGAACTTCAAGCTTCGCGCCGGCATGCCGGTGGGCCTACGCGTGACTCTGCGTGGCGTCCGCATGTGGGCCTTCCTCGACCGCCTCGTCAACATCGCACTGCCCCGCGTGCGTGACTTCCGCGGCGTGCCCACCAACAGCTTCGACGGCCACGGCAACTACAGCCTCGGCATCAAGGAGCAGATGGTGTTCCCCGAGATCACCTACGACCAGGTCGATGCCACCAGAGGCATGGACATCACCATAGTCACGACGGCAGAGTCGGACGAGGAAGCTCGTAGCCTCCTCGAACTCCTCGGCATGCCGTTCAGGAAGTAAGGAGAGGTTAGTGGCAACGAAGGCCCAGATCGCCAAAGCCGCAAGGAAGCCCAAGTTCGCAGCCCGTTCCATCAACCGCTGCAGCCGCTGTGGTCGCTCACGCGCGTACCTGCGTGACTTCGGACTTTGCCGCATCTGCATGCGCGAGATGGCCCATAAGGGCTATCTGCCAGGAGTCGTCAAGGCCAGCTGGTAAGTCGGACGCTAGCAGCCGAAGGTGCGGCAGCCAGCCGCCCCAAGCGCTCGCAGTGCCAGCAGGGTAACGCCAACTAGAGAGAACGTATTAGCGGGGTAGAGGTCGGAGCAGAAGTTCCGAAACCGCCCCCACGGAGGAAGGTAAATGCAGACGGATCCTATAGCTGACATGCTCACGCGCATCCGCAACGCAGCGGCCATCGCCGAGGCACACGTGGACGTTCCCGCGAGCAAGTTCAAGAAGCAACTGGCGCTGATCCTGGTGCGCGAAGGCTACTTGAGAGACGTCGCCGACGTCGAGAAGGAAGGCAAGCCCTACCTGCGCATCGGTCTCAAGTACGGCCCGAGGCGCAAGAGCATCATCCACTCGATCCAGCGCGTCTCGACGCCTGGTCGTCGCGCCTACGCCAGCGCCAAGCACGTCCCGGTCATACGCGGCGGACTCGGCGTAGCCATCGTCTCGACCTCCAAGGGTTTGCTGGCCGACCGCGAGGCTCGCAGCACCAACCTCGGCGGCGAGATCATCTGCGAGGTGTGGTGATGTCGCGCGTCGGTAGATCACCAGTCACGCTTCCCAAGGGTGTCGAAGCCACGGCAGGCTCCGATGGCGTCATCGATGTCAAGGGCCCCAAGGGCGCTCTCAAGGTACAGGTCGACCCCAGCCTCGACATCAACGTCGACTCGGGCGTCATGAACATCAGTCGCAGCGGTGACAGTCGCACCGAACGGGCCCAGCACGGCCTGGCGCGGGCCCTCATCGCCAACGCCGTCACAGGCGTTTCGGAGGGCTTCGTCAAGAACCTCGAGATCCATGGCGTCGGCTTCCGCTGCCAGGTGAAGGGTCAGAACCTCGAGCTGAGCCTCGGCTTCTCGCACACCATCGTCGTCGAGCCGCCGGCTGGCATCACGATCGCGGCACCAGAGCCCACCAGGATCACCATCACGGGCATCGATAAGCAGGCTGTCGGCCAGGTTGCAGCCAACATCAGGGCCTTCCGGCCCCCCGACGCGTACCACGGAAAAGGCGTCAGGTACGCAGGCGAAGTAGTACGCCTCAAGCCCGGTAAGACCGCGGCACGCTGAGGACGAGGACAAAATGAGCATGAACACACTCGTACGCAAGGAACGCCGCGCCAACCGGACCCGTCGCAGCTTGCGCCGGCCCGTGGCAACCGACCGCCTGCGCCTGTCGGTCTTCCGCAGCGCCAGGCACATCTACGCCCAGGTCATCGACGACACGACAGGCAAGACGGTCGCGGAGGCCAGCAGCAAGGGCCTCGGCCTCAGTGGCAACAAGACCGAACAGGCCAGGGCCGTCGGAGCAGCTCTCGCAGAGCGCTCGGTAGCCGCAGGTGTCACCAAAGTAGTTTTCGACCGGGGTTCCTTCAGGTACCACGGCCGCGTCAAGGCCCTCGCTGATGGGGCCCGCGAGGGAGGCCTGGAGTTCTGATGGCTGATACCGACTTCGAAGACAAGGTCATTTTCATCCGCCGCACCGCCAAGACTTACAAAGGCGGTAGACGGTTCCGGTTCGGCGCCATGGTCGTCATCGGTGACGGCAACGGCCGCGTCGGTGTCGGCCTGGGCAAGGCACGTGAAGTGCCTGTCGCAGTGCAGAAGGGTCAGTACGTGGCAAGGCGCAACCTGATCCGCGTGCCGATCTCCGACTCCGACACCATCCCGCACGAAGTGCTCGGTTCACACGGCACCAGCCGCGTGATGCTGAAGCCGGCGGGGCCGGGCACCGGCGTCATCGCAGGCAAGGTGCCGCGCGCCATCGTCGAGCTGGCAGGCTACAAGAACCTGCTGACCAAGGAACTCGGCTCCCGTAACCAGACCAACGTTGCTTACGCCGTCATCGAGGGACTCAAGCAGCTTCGTACCTTCGAAGACTCCAAACGGGAGCGGGAGGCTGCGGAGTGAAGGTAACGCTCAAGCACAGCCTCATAGGCGTGCCGAAGGACCAGCGTGCGACAGTCAACGCGCTGGGCCTACGCAAGACCGGTGACAGTCGTGAGGTCACCGTCAACGACAGCACCCGCGGGATGCTCGACAAGGTCGGGTACCTCCTCGAGATCGAAGGGCAGGCGAAGAAGTGAAGCTCAACGAACTCAGGCCGGCGCCTGGCTCGAAGCGCGACCGTAAGCGCAAAGGTCGCGGAGTCGGCAGCGGCCGTGGCAAGACTGCGGGCCGTGGTCAGAAGGGCCAGAAGAGCCGCAGCGGTTTCAGTCAGGGAGCCGGTTGGGAAGGCGGCCGCTCGCGGCTCGTCATGCGCCTGCCCAAACGCGGTTTCACACGCAAGAAGTCGCCTCTGCAGATCGTCAACGTCGGTGACCTCAATCTCTTCTCAGGGGGAGATACGGTCGACGCGGTGGCGCTGGCAGGCAAGGGGCTCATCCGCCGTGCCGATCACCCAGTGAAGCTGCTGGCAGGTGGCACGCTCGAGGTCGCGGGCCTGAAGATCAGTGTCGACCTGGCCTCGCGTGAGGCTGTCAACGCCGTCAAGGCTGCCGGTTCCGATCTCGAGCTGCCTGAAGGCACTCATGTAGAAGACACCGTCGCTGCCGAGAGCGCGGGGGAAGCCAAGCAGACCCGCGGCAAGAAGGCCGGCGCAAGTGAGGCCGACACCGCGGCCGACGACTCGACGACCGAGGCAGGCTAAGTATGCTTCAAGCCTTTCGCAATGCTCTGGTCATCCCGGACTTGCGGAACAAGCTCCTCGTCACTTTGGGTCTGCTGGCTGCTTATCGCCTCATGGTCCACATCCCCACGCCGGGCGTCGACATCGACGCCCTGCAGGGCGGTGCGTTGTCCAGCGACATCTTCTCGCTGCTCAACTTCATCTCTGGCGGTAACTTCGAGGTCTTCTCGATCGCAGCACTGGGCGTCATCCCGTACATCACCGCCAGCATCATCATCCAGCTGCTCACCTCGACCTACCCGCCTCTTGAGAAGCTCTCCAAGGAGGGTGAAGAGGGCAGGCGCAAGATCACTCAGTACACCCGCCTCGGCGCCACGGCGCTGGGTGCGGTGCAGGCCGTGTTCCTGGCAGTGGCCCTGCTCGGACCCAGCGGTGCTCTCAAGGTCGGCTGGAGCAACGGCCCGTTCTTCTGGTTCGTAGTACTTGTCACCCAGGTCGCAGGCATCACTGTCGTCATGTGGCTGGGCGAGAAGATCACTGAGTACGGTCTCGGCAACGGGATCTCGCTGATCATCTACGCGGGCATCGTCGCCGCGTTCCCCGGTGCGCTCAGCCAGCAGTTCGCGCTCATCGGTACCGGCGAGTCGAACGTGTTCGGCCTGGTGTTCTACCTGCTGCTATTGATAGTCGCGATAGCTGGGATGGTGCTCGTTCAGCAATCGGAACGACGGATACCAGTGCAGTACGCGAGGAAGGTAGTCGGTCGCAAGGTTATGGGTGGTCAGACCACCTATATCCCGCTGCGCCTCAACGCAGCAGGTGTCATCCCGATCATCTTCGCCGTCGCCATCCTCATCCTGCCGCAGACGTTCATCGGAGCTTTCCCACAGATCGTGTGGCTGCAGTCACTTGGCGCCTGGTTCAACCCGGCCCAGTGGCAGGGTCTGCTGGTCAGTACCTTCCTGATCATGGCGTTCACGTACTTCTACACCCAGATCTCTTTCGACCCGCGCCGCATCAGCGAGAACCTCCGCGAGTACGGCGGCTTCGTGCCCGGGGTACGACCTGGTCAGCACACGACCGAGTACCTCTCCAAGATCACCACCCGCATCACGCTGTGGGGCGCGCTGTTCCTTGGCCTCGTCAACGCCTTGCCGCAGGTGCTGGCATGGATAACTGGTACTACGCAACTCTCGTTCGTGTTCTCCGGCACCGGTCTGTTGATCATGGTCGGGGTCGCGCTCGACACGCTGCGCCAGCTCGAATCGCAGTTGATGATGCGCCACTACGAGGGCTTCGTCAACAAGGGTCGCATACGCGGCCGCGGAAGGCGCTTCTAAGGTGACGGGAACGAACACCGGGTCCTGGCATGGCAGCAACGTCGTCGTCGACGACGACGCGGGAGTCGCCCAGGGACCACGCGACTCAGAGGTCCTACTCCTGATGGGTCCGCCCGGAGCAGGCAAGGGCACTCAGGCCAGCCTGCTGGCCGAGGGCAGGAACCTGCTTAAGTTGTCGACGGGCGATATGTTGCGCTCGCACGTCAAGCAGGGCACTGCCTTGGGGCTCAGGGCGAAGAGCCTGATGGAAGAGGGCGTTCTCGTCCCCGACGAGCTGATCATCGCCATGGTCAGGGCCGAACTCGACAAGATGCCGACCGTCAGGGTCCTGCTCGACGGCTTCCCCCGCACGACAGGACAGGCCCGGGCCCTCGATGAACTCCTTGACGAGCTGGGCGCGCCCATCGACGCCGTCATCGAACTGCGTGTCGACAGCGACGAACTGATACGGCGGCTGGTCGGCCGAGCGGCGGCCGAGGGCCGCAGCGACGACAACGAAGACA
>Ga0079224_100014472_pt1 | contig 11017 bp, 10 predicted proteins | sample Stecom2015_FD_80414 | JGI IMG/M metagenome (GOLD analysis project Ga0079224, IMG submission 80414) | Agricultural soil microbial communities from Utah to study Nitrogen management - Steer compost 2015 | ecosystem: Environmental > Terrestrial > Soil > Agricultural land | place: USA: Utah...
AGCCTTCCCCTGTCGCCCCCGAACCGACTCCGCCCGCACCCCCGCAAGCACCCGTCGCGCCGACTCCCGCCCCGACCGTCGCGCCGCCCGCACCCGTCACACCGACCCCAACCGTCACGCCGATCACGCCCGTCTCCACGCCCCCCGCGCCGACTCCCGCCGCCCCCTCGGCCACCCCGAAGGCCGACCCGCGCGTCTATGTCTTCCTGGACAAGATTCGCGTGGCCGGCATCCGTGCGTCCGACGACGATCCGCGCGTGCTGATGAACGACCGCATGTATCGCCTCAACGACATGGTCGAGCCCGTGCTTCAGCTTCGCCTGACCGGCATCTCCAGCCTCGCGCTCACCTTTACCGACGCCAACGGGTTTGTTTACACCCGCAATTTCTGACCGGGCGGAACCCGGTCAGACCGACGCGCTGGTCAGCCGCGCGAAGATGATCTTGCCGCCGGCCGAGGGCAACACGCTCAGGATCTCCGCCGTCACCCGGCTGCCGATATGGGCGCCGCCGCCGTTGACGACCACCATGGAGCCCTCCGGCAGATAACCGACGCCCTGCGTCGGCTCCTTGCCGGCCTTGATGATCTCGACCTCGATGGTTTCCCCCAGCACCAGCGAAGGCTCCAGAGCCTTGGCCAGCACGTTGGGGTTGAGCCAAGGCACGCCGTGGAACTCGGCGAGCTTGGCCAGATTGTAGTCGGTGGTGAGCAGCTTGGCCCGCATCGACTGGGCCAGAAACACCAGCTTCGCCTCGATCTCGCCGGAACGGGCCTCGCTCTCGTGGATGCGCAGGTCGATGCCGGGGATCTTGCGCAGCTCCGCCAGCATCTCCAGACCGCGCCGGCCGCGGCCCTGTTTTTGCGTATCGTCCGAGTCGGCCACCGCCTGCAGCTCCCGCAGCACGAACCGCGGGATGATCAGCCCGCCGGGCAAAAATCCGGTCCGGCAAATGCGCGCGATACGACCGTCGATCAGGCCGCTGGTGTCCACCACGATCAACGGCACGTCCACCTCGTGCGGCACGAAACGCACGTAGGGGATCACCAGGTTGAACTCATCCTTCCCGCGCAGCGCGATCACCGTGCACAGGTAGGTCAGCACCAGAAACAACCCCAGCCGCGTCAGGAAAATCACCTGCGGATCGCCCTCCTCCAGCAGCGGCGACACACCGATCAGGTAGGCCACCAGCGAGCCCACCATCAAACCAAAGGTGATCGCCGACAACCCCCGCAGCGAAAACCCCTTCAGCATGATGTCCACCAGCACCATCAGCAGACCCAGCCCCAGCCCGAACGTCGTCGCCAGCAACCGGTGCTCGTCCCACTCGTTGACCGTGTAGCACACCAGCCAGCCCGACGCCGCACACAACAGGATAAAAACGACACGAATGGGCCAGAGGGTTTTGTTCATCGAAAGGAGGGGAAGGGAAACCGACGACGAAGGGCTGCGAGATATGTCTTCGGGTGTTGGCTTTTGCCGCAGGCCAGTCCATGCAGGCCGTTCGTCATGACAACTCAATACTGGCTGGTTAAAACCGAACCCGAAGCCTACGCGTGGGAAACCTTCGTGCGCGAGGGCGCCACCGTGTGGGATGGCGTGAGAAATTTCCAGGCCCGCAACCACCTCAAGGCCATGCGCCCCGGCGACGCCGTGCTGTTCTACGCCAGCGTCACCACCAAGGCCGTGCTCGGCACCGCGCGCGTCATCCGGCCCGCCTTCCCCGACCCGACCGCCAAGGAAGGCGACTGGGTCGCCGTGGAGCTGGCGGCCGGCGAAACGTTCTCCACGCCGGTCACCCTCGCCCGCATCAAGGCGGAACCCGAGTTGGCCGACATCGCCCTGCTCCGCCAAAGCCGGCTCTCGGTCATGCCGCTCACCAAGGCGGAGTTCGCCCGCCTGGTTCAGCTCGGCCGCGGCTGAACCGGCCGCGCGCCCGACGCGCCTACTCGGACTTCACCAAAACAAAGCGGAAGCCGATGTGCCGGGCCCGGTCGTTGCGGGCGCGATTTTCCACAGGCATGGCCTTCAACGTGGCCTCGCGGTCCAGATAACTGCCGCCCGCCACCGGTGCCGTCACGCCCGCGCCCACGTGCAACCACTCGGCGGCGTTTCCCAGCAGGTCGTGAAATCCGTTGGCATTGGGCGCCCCCGCGCCGGTAGCGACCGTGCGCGGCTCGCCGGAATCCGCACCGACCATCCGGCCCTGGCTGTCGCCCAAGGCGACGCGAAACTCGTCGGCGGTCGGCAGCCGGACCGACGCGCCCAGCACCCAGCCCATGCGCATGCAAAACTCGCCCGCGTCGTTCCAGTTGACCGAATCGACCGGCAACGCCCGCCCCGGATTCCGGCTGGGGTTGGTGTTCATCACCATGGCGTAGAGACGCTGCGGAACCTCGGTCTTATACAGCAGCAAACCCGACGCGCCGGGCAACGGCAGCAGGTTTTCATAGACCTCGTCCTGCATCGCGCGCAGCTCCTCGCGCTTCAGGCTCAGGTAGGCCAGCTTGATGCGCAGCGAGCCCAGTTGAAAATCGCTCTTGGGATAATTCGCGGAAATACGCTCCAGCAACGCGGCCGCCTCCGGGATGCGCTGCTCGGCGGACACCACGCGACGGGCCGCCAGATCCCGGGCGATCTGCGTGTCGAGCTCCGCGAGCTTGTCGGTCAACGGCCGGGCCAGCGCGGTCTGGCGCTTGGTTTCGAGCCGGTCCAGACGTGCCGACGACACGAAACGGCTGCGGTTGAATTTTTGATTGATCTCCTGCTGAAGCGCAAAGGCCTCCTCATACAGCTTGGCCGCCTGCACGTGTTCGCCCGCCTTGGCCGCCGCGTCGCCGGACGATTCCTTGCCGTCGATCTCGGCCGCCACGCCCGCCGCGTTGAGCGAGGCGATCTCCGACTCCAACCGGTCGTAGCCGGCGAGATCCGCGTAGCGGGTGCGCGAGTATTCGCGGTTGAGCCGCCCCTGCAAATCGCGCGCCCGGATGTAGGCGTTCAGCGCGTCCCCCCAGCGCTCCTCGGCCACCGCCACCTGCGCGGCCTTCACCGCCGCATCCTTTTCCTGAAACAACGGCGTGGCGTCGATGGCCGCGATGGCCTGCAACAGCGCGGTCTCCCGCACATAATTCTTATGGCGCGAACTCGCGCTGCTGGCGTTCACCTCGCGCTGGAGTTTCAACCCCTCGCCCAACAGCGTGGCGGCCTCCTGGTAACGACCCGCCTGAAGCGCGGCCTCGCCGTCCTTTTGCAATTGCTCGATGCGTGCGACCGACACCACCGCGCGGGTCGAATCCAGCCGGGTTTCCAGCTCGGCCAGGCGCGCGCCCTGCGCGTAGTCGCCGGCCGGATACAGCCGGATCAGTTCCTTCTGCTTGGCCACGGCCTGTTCGAGCGCCTCCAGCGCCTCCGGTGTGACCAGCCCCGCGGTGTCCGCGCGCCGGTGGATTTTTTCCAGACTCTCCACCTCGTCGATCAGGGCCTGGATCGCGGGATCGTCCGCCCGCACGGCCGGCGCGTCGGCCCCCGACGCCGTATCCACCGAACGAGGACCGATGGTGGTCAGAAAATAATACAGCCAACCCAGCGCGCACACGCCGATCAGGGTGAAGAAAACGACACGATAGGACTCCCAAAAATGGGCCAGTTTGCGCTTGATACGACGGAATGACATAGGGGTGGGCGAAAATCGAAGGGATCAACCGGGGAAATGCAATGGATTCCACGTCCTTGCGATGAACTCGACAATCCCCGGGGCATCTTGTTTCTGACAAACGTGATCGTTGACCACCTAGTCGTTCTCGCCCCCGGATTGCTGGGCGCCTCCGTCGCCCGCGCCGCCCGCGCCCGCGGGCTTGCCCGGCGCATCACGCTCTGGGCGCGCCGCCCCGAGGTCCGCGCGGCCCTGCTCGACCAGCCTTGGTGCGACGCCGTCGCCGACACCGCCGAGCTCGCCGTGCGCGACGCCGATCTGGTCGTGCTGGCCGCCCCCGTCGAGCGCATCATCGAGCTGGCCGCCCGCATCGCCCCGCACCTCCCGGCCACCGCGCTCCTCACCGACGTCGGCAGCGTCAAGTTCGAGCTTTGCCGTCAGGTCGCCGCCGCCCTGCCCCCCGGCCCCGTCTTCATCGGCGCCCATCCCATGGCCGGCGGCGCGCACACCGGCTGGGAACACGCCTCCGACGACCTCTTTGAAAAACGCGTCTGCTTCGTCACCCCGGCCGCCGACGCGCCCGCCGAGGCCATCGACACGGTGAGCGCCTTCTGGCGCGGCACCGGCGCCGAAGTCGTGCCCGCCGCGCCCGCCGAGCACGACCGCATCGTCGCGCACATCAGCCACCTGCCCCAGGCGCTGGCCACCGCGCTGGCCGGCTTCCTCGCCACCCACCCCGGCGACTGGCGACACCTCGCGGGCAACGGCCTGCGCGACACCACCCGCATCGCCGCCAGCGACGCCACCATGTGGATCGAGATTTTTCAGCAAAACCGCACCGAAGTCGTCCGCGCCCTCGACGGCTGCCTCGCCGAGATCCAGGCCTTGCGCGACAACCTCGCCGCCAAGGATTGGGAGGACGTCCGCGCCCGGCTCGTCGCCGGCAAAACCTGGCGCGACGGTTTTAAACCCTGATCGACAAACTGCGGGCTGGAAACCGGCCCGAGGTTGTCCGCATGCTCCCCGATTTTCCATGCCGCTGCCCGCCCAGCTCCCAATCCAACCCTTCACCCAACCCGTTCGCGGCGAGGTCACCCTGCCCGGCTCCAAGAGCCTGACCAACCGCGCCCTCCTGCTCGCCGCCCTCTGCGACGCTCCGGTCACCCTCACCGGCGCGCTCTTCAGCGAGGACACCGAGCTCATGATGGCCGCGCTGAACGCCCTCGGCTTCACCGTCGAGGCCGACGCCTCCGCGCACACCATCGCGATTTCGGATCAAGACAAAGGGTTTCAAAACGACGCGCCGGTGGACCTCTTCGTCGGCCTCGCCGGCACCGCCGCCCGCTTTCTGACCGCCCTCTGCACCGCCGCGCCGCGCGGAGTTTACCGCATCGACGGCGTTCCCCAAATGCGCAAGCGCCCGATGAAGGGCCTGATCGACGCCCTGCGCGCGCTCGGTGCCGACATCCGTTGCACGGGTGCGGAAGGTTTTTTCCCGATCGAAATCCACGCCCGCGGCCTGCGCGGCGGCGCGGTGGAGATCGACGCCAGCGAAAGCAGCCAGATGTTGTCCGCCCTGCTGATGGTCGCGCCGCTGGCCGCAGCCGACATCGCCATCACACTCGCGACCACCGTTCGCGCTCCCTTCGTGGCCATGACCATGAATCAGATGGCTCAATTCGGACAACCGTTGCTGAATTTCGACGGTCCGAAGATCGCGGTGCGCTCCGGCCTGGCCTACCGCCTGAAAAGCGGGACCTACGCCATCGAAGCCGACGCCAGCGCGGCCAGCTATTTTGTGGCGTTACCCGTCGTGACGGGCGGCTCCGTCGATCTGGCCAGCTACGACCTGCACGGTCTGCAAGGCGATGTCCGTTTCGGTCAACTGCTCGCCGACGAATCCATCATCGCCCCGCTCAACCTCAATTCTTCCGCGCAACACATCACGCGCGGATCGTCGCCAAAGGGTGTCACCTCGAACTTCCGCGAGTTCTCCGACACCTTCCTCACCCTCGCCGCCATCGCGCCGCTGCTCGACGGGCCGACCACGATCACCGGCATCGCTCACACTCGCAAGCAGGAGACCGACCGCGTCGCCGGCATGGCGCGCGAGCTCATCAAGCTCGGACAACACGTCATCGAGACCGAGGACTCGCTTGAAATCCACCCGCGTCCGCTGAAGTCCGGCGTCACCATCGACACCTACCACGACCACCGCTTCGCCATGAGCTTCGGCATCCTCGGTTGCCACGACCTGCACGGCGACGGCCGCCCGTGGCTCACCATCGACAACCCCGGCTGCTGCGCAAAAACCTTTCCCAATTTCTTTGACGTGCTGGACGAACTCCGCACCCAAGCTCACGCCCAAACCTGATGTCTTCTTTTGTCATTATCGCCATCGACGGCGGCGCCGCCTCCGGCAAGTCCTCCACCTCGCGCCTGCTGAGCGAACGCTTCAACCTGCTCCATGTTGACACCGGCTCGTTTTACCGCGCCGTCACCGCCGAGCTGCTCCGCCAAGGCCTCGCCATCGACAACCTCGACGCGGTGCGCGCCGCCGTCGCCGGCCTGCGTCTCGGCACCCGCATCGACGGCCGCCGCGCCAACATGGAGATCAACGGACGCGTGCCCGCCGACGCCGAGATCCGCACGCCCGAGGTCAACGCCGCCGTCTCCCATTTCGCCGCCATTCCCGAACTGCGCGCCGCCCTGCTCGCCTACCAGCGCGGCCAGGCCGACGTCGGCCGCGCCCACGGTTTCCGCGGGCTCGTCATGGAGGGCCGCGACATCGGCTCGGTGATCTTTCCCGACGCCGACTTCCGTTTCTTCCTGCACGCCGACCCCGAGGAACGCGCCCGCCGCCGCGCCCGCGAGGGCCAGACCGACGCCGTCGCCGAACGCGACCGGCTCGACGCGACGCGCAAGACCGCTCCGCTCGCCATGCCCGAGGGGGCCACCGACATCGACTCGACCCATCTCACGCTGGACGAAGTCGTCGAACGCATCTCCGGCGACATCGCCCGCCGCCTGCCGCCCCAAGCATGAGCCGTTTCGCCCAAGTCGAGATGGAGCCCGTGTATGGGTTTTGTCACTACATCCTGGCGGGTTGCTACGGCGCCTTTTTCCGCGGCGCGGTGGCCGGCGTGGAAAACATTCCCGCCGACGGTCCGTTCCTGATCGCGGCCAACCACGCCAGCCACCTCGATCCGCCCTTCATCGGCGCGCAGGTGCCGCGGCAGATCGCCTTTTTCGCCAGAAAAACGCTCTGGAAAGGCGGCGTCGCCAGTTGGTGGATGGACCACGTCGGCTGCATCCCGGTCGAGCGCGAAGGCGGCGACGTCAACGCCATCAAGCGCGTTCTTCAAACGCTGCAATCCGGCAAGGCGCTGATCCTGTTCCCCGAGGGCACGCGCTCCGACAACGGCGCGTTGCAACCGGCCAAGGCCGGCGTCGGCCTGATCGCCTGCAAGACGCGCGTGCCGGTGCTGCCGGTGCGCATCTTCGGTTCGCAGATCGCCTTCGGCAAAGGCCGTCCGCTGCGTCCCGGGACGCCGGTCTCGATCGTGTTCGGCCGTCCGTTGGCCCCCGACGACTACGATCACAAGGCCGACGGAAAAGAACGTTATCAACGCGCCAGCGAGCGCATCATGGCCGCCATCGCCGCCCTCCGGGAACCGCGCGCCGCGGTGGTGTGAAAAAGGATCGTGGGCATTCCTGCCCACGCCGTTTGATGCGATGATGCGGTGACGGTAAGCATTCGGCTTTGTGTGGTCTCACGTCGCTCTCGTGGGCAGGAATGCCCACGATCCGTTCAGCACAGGTTCACCGGGTCCACATCGAGCACCTGCGTCAGGTCGTCCGGCCAGGCGAAGCCGGCCCGCAGGCGCGTGATGTCGGCGACGATTCCCGTCACCGGCGCGTTGGTGAAATACCAGAGCTGATAGCGGTAGAGGTCCTTGATTTTTTCGATCGGTGACGGCGACGGGCCGCGCAGCTCGACGCGCGCGCCCAGTTCCTTCTCGACCAGCCGCGCCCATTGCTCGGCGAAGAACTTGAGTTTTTCGGGATTGGGTCCGCGAAAAAGATGGTGGATCAGGTGCCGGAACGGCGGGTAGTGGAACGAGCGGCGCATGTTGAGCTCGTGCTCGGCGAAGCCGTCGAAGTCGGCGTGACGCGAGAACTGGATCGTCTCGGCCTGCGGCGTGAAGGTCTGCACCACGACCACGCCCGCCCGGTCGCCGCGCCCGGCGCGTCCCGCCACCTGCACGAGCAACTGGAAGGTGCGCTCGTTCGCGCGAAAGTCCGGCACGTGCATCGACAGATCGGCGTCCACCAGACCGACCAGGGTGACGTTGGGAAAATCGAGTCCCTTGCCGATCATCTGAGTGCCGATGAGCACGTCGATCTTGCCCGCGCGAAACTCGGAGAGCACCTGCCGGAAGCGGTTTTTTTTGCTCATGGTGTCGGCGTCCATGCGCTCGATGCGGGCGCGCGGGAGCACGCGCATGACGGCCTCCTCGATGCGCTGGGTGCCCGAGCCCTTCCAGCGGATGTCGGGCGCGGCGCAGGCCGGACAGCGGTTGGGCGCGCCGCGTTCGTGGCCGCAAAGGTGGCAGCGCAGCATCTCGTCCTTGCGGTGATAGGTCATGCTCACGCTGCAATGCGGGCACTCCTCGACGTGGCCGCACTTGCGGCACTGCATCGAGGACGAGTAGCCGCGGCGGTTGATGAAGAGGATGGTTTGCTCGCGCCGTTCGAAGCGCGCGTGCATGGCGTCAACGAGCTTACGCGAGAGCACGGCAAACCCGCGCTGGCGCATGATCTCGACGCGCATGTCCACCACGTCGATGTCGGGCAGCTGGCGGTCGTCGATGCGCTTGGTCATGCGCAGCAGCGAGTATTTCCCCGAGGCGGCGTTGGCGAAGCTCTCCAACGACGGCGTGGCCGAGCCGAGCAGGCAGAGGGCGTCGGCGAGCTTGGCGCGCATCACGGCCACGTCGCGGCCGTGGTAGCGCGGGGTCTCGTCCTGCTTGTAGGCCGGCTCGTGTTCCTCATCGACGACGATCAGGCGGAGGTTGTGCACCGGCGCGAAGATCGCCGAGCGCGCGCCGACGACCACACGCGCCTCGCCGGTGGCGAGCGCGAGCCAGCCGTCGAAGCGTTCGCCTTCGCTCAGGTGGCTGTGCCAGACCACGCAACGGTGGCCGGGCGAGATCGCCTCCAGCCGGCCGCGCAGGCGCGAAACCGTCTGCGGGGTCAACGCGACCTCGGGCACGAGAAAGATGACGCCGCCGCCGGCCTGCAGCGCGGTGTTGATCGCGTGCAGATAGACTTCGGTCTTGCCCGAGCCGGTGACGCCGTGGAGCAGCGTCACGCCAAACCCGCCCGCGGCGGCACCCGCCGAAAGGGCGTCGGCGGCGACGCGTTGCTCCTCGTTGAGCAGGTGCGGTTGCGCCGCGACAACCTCGCCGGTGCCCCAATCGTCGGCGTAGGCGACGCGCTCAACGCGCTGCAGCTCCTCGCGAACGACGCCGCGCTTCACCAGCCCGGCCGCGACGGCGGCGGTCAGCTTGAGTCGCGCGAGCACCAGGGATTTTTTCTGCGGTTTGAATTGTTGCGACAGGAACCGGTAGAGCCTGGCCTGACCCGGGGCGCGGCGTTCCAACGCGGCCAGATCGTCGTCGGACAGGCGTTGCACGAGCACGAGCTGGCGCTCCTGCTTGACGCCGGCGGCGTTGCGCACGGCGGCCGGCAGCATGGTCTCGATGATGCTGTCCAGACCGCAGGCGTAGTAGGCGGCCATCCACTTGGCCAGCCGCAGCAGATCCGGCGGCAGCGCGGGAAACGGATAGACCACGTCGGTGAGGGGCTTGAGGCGGTTGAGCGGAAAGTCCACGGGCTCGCCGAACTCCGCCACAATGCCGAGCAGGATGCGATTGACCACCGGCACCCGCACCAGCGCGCCGACCTGCACCTGGTCGCGCAAACGCTCCGGCACTTTGTAGTGCAGGAGCTTGTCAAAACCCGCCAAGGGATGCACGCCGACGACCATTCGGTGTTGATGCCGCCCGCCGCCGGCCCGCGCAAGCCGCGTCCACGCCAAATTCCCCGGCGAGAGCAACGGGTTGACAGGCCGTGCCAATGGGGCGGAATGTAACCCTTGTGAGCAACGACGCCGCCCGCGCCAAATTCCAATCCTACCTCGGCACCAAAGGCCTGCGTGTGACCAACCAACGCCTGGCCATATTCGAGGCGGCCTTTGCGCAAAAGGAGCACTTCACCGCCGAGGAACTCCTCGACCACGCCCGCGCCATCGACGACTCCGTCTCCCGCGCCACCGTCTATCGCACCCTGCCCATCATGATCGAGAGCGCCCTGCTCCGGGAGGTCGATATCGGCAAAAATCTCAAATACTACCTGCCCAACCAGGGCAACAACACGCAGGTCGCCCAGGTCATCTGCATGGACTGCGACAAGATCTTCGAGATCAGCGCCCCGTTCATGGAATGGTATGGCACCACCGTTTCCGCCAAGCTCGGCCTCACCCCAGTCTCCCAGCGCCTGCAGGTCAGCGCCCACTGCGACGCGCTCAAGGCCACCGGCACCTGCAAACACCGCGGCTGACCCGATGGCGCGCAAAGAAGATCCCCACTTCGACATCGCCTTTTATGAGTCCGTGCTGAAACGCGATTCGTCCTACGTCGATGTCATCGAGCTGCTCGGCGGCCTCTACACCAAGACCGGCCGCATCGCCGACGGCCTGAAAATGGACCGCAAGCTCGTGCGCCTCCAGCCGCGCAACGCGATGGCCCACTACAACCTCGCCTGCAGCCTCTGCCTGAGCAAGCGCCCCGGCGACGCCATGAAGTCGCTGCGCCGCGCCATCGAACTCGGTTACGACGACCACGAGTGGATGGCCAACGACCCCGACCTCGAACCGCTCCGGAGCAACCAGGATTTCCAGGACATGCTCACGTTGCTGCGCTCCCTGCGCTGATTCACGTCCGCGACCGCCCCCCTCTGTTTTTCACAACCGCCATGACCACCGATCTCAACTACGAACCGCTCGTTCTCGCGCCCCGCAACGCCCCTCCGGCGCTCACGCCCATCCAAGAGGAAATCCTCGCCCTCAAGCGCGAACGCAACGCCGTCATCCTCGCCCACAACTACCAGATCGAGGCCATTCAGCAGGTCGCCGACTACGTGGGCGATTCGCTCGGCCTCTCCTATCAGGCCCAGGCCGCGCAGGCCGATGTCATCCTCTTTTGCGGCGTCCATTTCATGGCCGAGACCGCCAAGATCGTGAACCCCGGCCGCACCGTGCTGCTGCCCGACCTGGAAGCCGGCTGCTCCCTCTCCGACTCCT
>Ga0079224_100014473_pt1 | contig 11017 bp, 7 predicted proteins | sample Stecom2015_FD_80414 | JGI IMG/M metagenome (GOLD analysis project Ga0079224, IMG submission 80414) | Agricultural soil microbial communities from Utah to study Nitrogen management - Steer compost 2015 | ecosystem: Environmental > Terrestrial > Soil > Agricultural land | place: USA: Utah...
CGCGCACCACGCTTATCGACGGGCTCACGTCGCCTAACGGCGTTGCGGTCGACGCCGAAAACAACATCTGGGTCGTCGACGGCAAGGCGAAATCCATCGTCGTCCGGTCGCCCGACGGGACGCTCGCACGGACCCAGGTCGAGGGGGCGCAGCTCCTGAACGACGTGGCCGTGGTGCCGTGGGGCCCTGGCACCGTGGTGATCTCCGACTCGGTGACGGGCCGGCTGCGATGCACGCCGGGCGGGCGAATGACGATCGCCGTCCGTGACGGTACTCGTGATCGCAACCGTTCCGCGCGTGACGGTTCGGCACGCGACAGCACCGCCATCGACGCCTCCCCGGATTCGGCAGACGTACGGCCGGATCGCTTCACTATGGACGAGGAAACGGGCCGCGGCACCGATGCGTGCGGCCGCGAGCTGATCGTCGAGCTGCCCGCCGATTCGGCGCAGCTGCTCGCGAGCGATTATCTGCCGCCGTCGATCTACGAGAACGACGCAGACTGGGATGCAGACCTGCGCCGCGTCCGCGAACTCGCCGAACTGCTCGGCAACGTCGGCGAAGCGCCATGGCAGGCGCAGCGCCCGACGTTCGCCTGGGGACTCGGTGCACCCGGACTCGTGCGCTACAATCGCGTCGAGGGGTTGTCCGTTGGCGCACGCAGTGAACTCGATCTCGGCCGCCTGAAGCTGGATGCAACAGGACGCCTGGCCATCGCGAAACCGCGTCCGGATATCGAGCTCGGCGTTACACGGCCGACGCTCGCACGCGACTACCGCCTCTCGCTCTACAACGGCGTACGCGCGGTAGATCCGGAAACGCGACCGTTCGGTATCGGCAACTCGTTCAACGCGCTGTTCCTTGGACGCGACGACGGCGAGTACTACGAGGCGTTGGGTGCATCGCTCGAGGTGATGCCGGCGGCGACACGCACGCAGTGGTACGGCGTCCGGCTGTATGCAGAGCGCCACGACTCCGTGGCGACGGAAACGGATTTCAGTCTGCCGCAGGTGTTCGATGACGCGCGCACGTTCCGACCCAATATCGCTGCCGATCCGGCGGACCTGTTCGGCGGTGAACTCACGCTGCACGGTGGCATCGGTCGCGATCCCGCCGGCTGGCGTGCGAGTGCGACGCTCGCACTCGATGGCGCCGGTGGCGACTTCTCGTTCGGCCGCTCCGCGCTCACACTGCGCACCGGCGTGCCGCTGTTCGGCCAGCTGCGCGCATCGCTCGAGGGCGCGGCCGGAACCACGGTCGGGGATGTGCCGGTGCAGCGGCTGTTCTATCTCGGCGGGCCGGCCACACTGCGTGGCTACGACGGCAGCTCCGCCTTCGGCAACGCGTTCTGGCGTGCGCGTGCGGAGCTGGCGCGCGGATGGCCGGTCGCCCGCGTGGCACTGTTCGGTGACGTGGCATGGGCCGGCGATCGCGACAGCTTCACCGCGGACGGTGCACTCCGCTCGCTTGGCATCGGCGCAACGTTTCTCGACGGGCTGGTGCGTGCAGACCTCGCCCGCGCTCTCGATGGCAACGAGAACTGGCGTTTCGACCTGTGGGTGAGCTGGTAGGCAGCCAGTAGATCCTTCGTGCAGACTTCATGAGAAACAGGGCCGCTCCAGGGCGGCCCTGTTTCTTTGATGATGCCATGCGGCCACCGGTCTTCCTTGTGGCGAATCGTTACCCGCGCGTTGCCTGTTGCGCCTGCCGATGCGCCATGAGAATGCTGCGCGTCGGCAGGGCGAACTCGATGCCGGCCGCCTCGAAGGCCTCGTGGATGCGCAGATTGATGGCCTGCTGCATGTCCATGTATTCGTTGTAGCCCGGCTCGGTCACATAGTAGACCGCCTCGTACTCCAGGGCGAACTCGCCGTAGCGCGCGAAATGGGCGCGGTCGAAGCGCGCCTTTGGCTGCGCCTCGATGGCCTCACGGATGATTGCTGAGACTTTCTCGATCAGTGGCCTTGGCGTGTCGTAGCTGACACGAACGTCGAACACTGCACGGCGTTCGTACATCCGCTTGTAGTTCTGGATCCGCGCGGACAACAGGTCGCTGTTCGAGAACACGAGCTGCTCGCCGGAGAGTGCACGCACGCGAGTGGTCTTGAGGCCGACGCGCTCGACCGTGCCGAGCTTGTCGTCCACGATGATGAAATCACCGACCTCGAACGGCTTGTCCAGCACGATCGACAGCGAGGCGAGGAGGTCACCGAGGATGTTCTGGACTGCGAGCGCAACCGCGATACCGCCGATGCCGAGACCGGTGAGCAGTGCGGTGACATCGACGCCGAGGTTCTCGAGCGCGACGAGCACCAGCACGGTCCAGAGCACAAGACGTCCCATGAAGGACAGTGCGCCCAGCGTAGTCACGCTGTTCGGGTCCACCGCCAGCCGCTTCCTCGTCTCGCCCTGGACGATTCCACTGATGACCGTGTTGCCCCAGATCGCGAGCTGCACCGTGATGACGACGACGGCGAAAAACTCGAGCGCCTTCTGCACGTCCGGCGTGGTAACGAGCACGCGCGAGCCCGCGTACAGCGAGACGAAGGCGATGAAGAACACCTTCGTGCGCATCACCGCTTCGTGGATGACATCGTCCGCGTACGTCGATGTGCGACCGGTGACGCGGCTCATGTACCGGATGAGTACGAGCCGCAGCAGTCGCATCCCGACGTAGACGAACAGCGCAGTGACAAACGCGAGCAGCCATGCGCGCAGAGGGTTACCCAGAAAGATCGCGTTGGCGTCGAAGAGCACTTCCATTGTCCCGAGAGGTGTCTGAGTTCGTGGTGTCGTGTGCTACGTGATGTCGATCACGACCGCCGTGCTGTTGTCGAAACCGCCGGCCGCATCCGCGGCCTCGCAGAGGTGACGCGCGATGTCGCCGGGCGCGCCGCCCTGGCGTACGATCGCGGTCAGGTCGGCGGGCTGCACCGCGTTGGAGATGCCATCCGTGCACAACAGCAGGCGGTCACCCGCACGTAAATCGAGCTCGAGACGATCGATTGCCGCGTCCGCACCGCCGAGCACGCGCAGGAGCACCGCGGAGTGCGGATGGTTGCGCGCCGCAACCCGCGTCAACCTGCCGTGCGCGACCTCGCGCTCCACCCACGTATGGTCCGTGGTCAGCTGCTGCAACACGCCGTCGCGAAGCCGGTAGAGCCGCGAGTCACCGATATGACCCACGACCGCCTGATCCTGGACGATCAGCAGCGCCGTCATCGTCGTGCCCAGGCCGCTGTGATCAGGGCGCGTGAGGGCATGCGCGAGCAGTGCATCATTCGCCGCGGCAAACGCCCGCTCGAGACGATCCTCGGGGCTCGCCGCAGCGCCTTCGAGCATCTGCTCGCGCAGCGTCCCGATCGCGATCCGGCTCGCGACGTCACCGGCCGGATGACCGCCCATCCCGTCCGCAACCGCAAATACCCCGTGCTCAGGCGCGTCCAGCAGTGCATCTTCATTGCGCCGCCGGCGATGCCCGAGGTGGCTGCACGCACCGCTCGTCAGTCGCACGACTGCTCCGGCGGCAGCACGGGGCGGCATATGGATTGCCACGTTTCGGAACCGATAATGCGCACTCGCTCCTTCTTCGTTCTCGTTTTCGGTCTCGTCGCCGCAACCGCGTGTGGACGCTCGGCCGACGAAGCGATCGCCCAGCAGGCGCCGCCGGCCGCTGCGATCGCGCCCCTCAGCGCCGACCACGGCGTCGAACAGGCGCTGGAATTGCTCGCGGCCGAACTCGACGCCACGCTCCAGAACCAGCTTGGCGACGGCGGCGCCAGCCTGTTCCGCGCCGAGGCGATCACCGACCGCCTCCTCGAGACGAGGCGTCCCTTCGAGTGGATTCCGGACGCCCGGTACTTCGTCGACTCGCGTCTGCGGCAGATCCAGGCGGAGGCGGACCGGATATTGGCCCAGTTCCAGAGTGGGGCGCCACGCGACACGGTGCTGGCTGCGGTACGCGGGATGGCTGCCGAGGTTGCAGGCCTCCGCGAGGAACTTGCCGGGCCGGGGGCCACGGCGCCGCCACCACTCCAACGGCTCCTCGCAGGCGACACGGCCGGCCAGGGCGCTGCGCAGCCCGAGTAGACGCGATCCGGGCAGACGCGATCCGGGCAGGCGCGGCCAGTTTCGACCGGTCCGCCGCCGGCCGATCCGGGCGTGATCCTGCCGGGTGAGCACGGCCTGGGATTCCCACTGTTCCCGACCGATCCGGAAGAACGTCTGCCGGTTGAGCAGGACGGGTCGTTCCGGAGGCCACCCATCACAGGCTGCTGCCCGTCCACCCCCTGCTGCGTGCATCTTGACGACGGCCGATTCGGATGCATCTTCCTCGCCCTTGCGCGCGCGGAACACCCTGTCGCCCGGCGGGGTTTCAGGAACGCGCGGCGAGATATCCCCGACAGACCTGGACGTCGTCGAGGGGGCAGACTCCTTGCAGTAGTAGTGCAGAGAGAGTCTGCCGCACGTGCAGTACTGTCGAATTCAGCAGGTGAGCGGCTTACATGGCAAGCGTGACCGAGGCGCGTCGGCGCAGCCGGCGGCACAACATAGAGGACGGGTTCGCGGGCGCCAATGAAGAGCGCTCGGCACTCGATCAGTACCTGCGCGAAGTCAGCCGTCACGAGCTGCTGACGCCGCAGCAGGAGATCGAGCTTGGTCATCGCGCGCTGGCCGGCGATGAGCAGGCGGTACAGGCGCTGGTTCGCGCGAACCTGCGTTTCGTGATCAGTGTGGCCAAGAAGTACCAGAACCGTGGTGTATCGCTGATCGACCTGATCCAGGAAGGCAACGTCGGGCTGGTGACGGCGGCGCGCAAGTTCGATCCGGACCAGGGCGTGAAGTTCATCTCGTATGCGGTGTGGTGGATCCGGCAGGCGATTCTGGCGTCCCTGGCGAATCAGGGGCGGGCAGTGCGCGTGCCACTCAACCGTGCCAGTGACCTCGCCCGCATCTTCCGTGAGCGGGAGCGGCTGAAGCAGGAGCTGCGGCGTGACCCGACCGTCGAGGAGGTTGCGGGAGCGGCTGCACTGACGCCGGAGGTGGTGACGTCGCTGCAGACGCTGAACGCTGCGGAGATCCGGCTGGATGCCCCGATCGGCGACAGTGACGACAGCCAGCTCGTCGAGCGCTTCATGCACGACGAGTCGTACGAGCCGGCGGAGCAGGTCGAGGAGCGGCTGCTGAGCGAGCAGATCGAGAAGGCACTCGAGACGCTGCAGCCGCGTGACGCGAAGGTCGTGCGTCTCTACTTCGGCCTGGATGGTGGACGTGAGCACACGCTGGAAGAGATCGGCAACATGCTGGGCGTCACGCGTGAGCGTGTGCGCCAGCTGCGCGACCGTGCACTGAAGCGGCTGCGTGAGGGCGATCTCGGCAGCGCGCTCGAGAGTTTCGCGGCCTGACGGCCGCACGTTCCAGGATGGATGAACGCCGCGTGCATCGCGAGAGCGACGTGCGCGGCGTTTCTGCGTCCGTACCATCCGGCCCATCCGCGCCGGTGCATCATCACAGACGGAGGCAGAGCGAGCCGAGGCGCCCGTGCTGATGCGTGGGCGGGTGATCGAAACGGTCGGTGGCGTCTACACCGTGGAGCTCGATGACGGTCGTGAGCTGCCCACTCGCCTGCGCGGGCGGCTCAAGCTCGAGCAGCGTACGGGCGACCGCGTCGTGGTTGGCGACCTCGTTCGCGTTGCAGACGGCAATGATGGCGACGCGACGATCGAGAGCGTGGAACCGCGACGCACGCAGCTCGCGCGACGCGCACCCGGCCGCAACGCGCGCAAGGCAAAAGTCATCGTCGCGAACGTCGAGCAGGTCGTCGTCGTTTTCGCTGCGGCCGATCCGGCGCCGCGCCTGCGCATGCTCGATCGCTTCCTCGTCCTCGCCGAACTGAACGACCTGGTCGCGCGCATCGTGATCAACAAGATCGATGCTGCGGAAGACGAGGCCGCGCTCCGCGCAGGCCTGCAACCGTACATCGCGGCCGGCTATGACATCCTGTTCACGAGTACCACGAACGGCGTCGGCCTGGACGCCTTCCGCACTCTGCTCTGCGGCCATGAGAGCGTTGTCACGGGCCCCTCGGGCGCGGGCAAGTCGAGCCTGCTGAACACCCTCGAGCCCGACCTGTCCCTGCGCGTCGGTGCGGTCAGCGAAGCTCATGGGAAGGGTCGCCATACCACCGTATCCGCCCGCCTTGTGCGGCTCGCCTGTGGCGGACACGTGGTGGACACCCCCGGCCTGCGCGAGGTCGGCCTCTGGGGCATGGACCCCGATCGCCTCGACGATGCGTTCCCCGAGTTCCGGCCGTACCTCGACCAGTGTCGTTTCACCAGCTCCTGCACGCACACGCACGAGCCGGATTGTGCCGTGCAGGCGGCAGTGGAAGCTGGGGACGTGTCGCGGGAACGGTACGAGAGTTACAGGGCGTTGCTCTCGGACGGTTGACGATTCCGGCTGTGCCCGGGCATCGGGAGCTGTATCAGTATGAACGCCGGCTTTCATGCGTGCGCCGCGAACGCGACACACGCATGACGATGCGACCTTACGCAGTCATCGGCGTCGTCAGGGCTGCTAAGAGCACTCGGCTGCCACGGACTCAGCCGCCGACCGACACCTTCGCTCCCACGAACACCGCACGTCCGCGCGCGGGGAAGCCGAGTACTTCCTGGTAGCGCTCGTTCAGCACGTTTTCGATGCGCAGTGTAGCTGCGATGTCGCCCCAGCCGGTGCGTGTGATCGGCAGGAGCGCGGACGCGTTCACGAGCGTGTAGCCGCCCAGGGAGACGCGCTCGCCGTCAGGCACTTCCGGATTGGTGAAATCGACATCGATGCGCTCGCCCGTGTGTGCAACGCCGAGCCAGGCACTGGCGCTGCCACGGGTCCACTGCAGGGCGCCCGCAACGCGGTGTTCGGGCCGGCGGAGCAGACGCTCACCCTCGATGAACGTCATGTCGCCGGCGCTGCCGGATGATGTGACCTCGGTGTCGAGCCAGTCGTAGGCGACGTCGAGGCGCAGGTTGGCCGGCAGCGCGATGTTCGCACTGACTTCGATGCCCCGGGCGCGCGCGGCGCCGAGGTTGAAGTAGTTGGGATCGCCGGGCTGCGCCGGCGTGCTCGTGTACTGGATGAGATCCTCGAACTCCTGCGTGTACGCGGTTGCGCCGACGCGCACCCGGTCGCCACCAAACGTGCGCTCGAGACCGACTTCGAAGCTGCGCGAGCGCTCGGGGTCGAGGTCCGGATTGCCGTTGACGAAGCCGCGCGCGTAGTTCTCGTAGAACGTCGGTTCCTTGAATGCGGTGCCTGCGGCTGCGCGCAGCACCCATGCACCCGGCCGCACGCTCACACCGGCACGCCAGGTCAGGAACGTGCCGTACTCGCCGTCGTCCATGCGGCTGCCCGCCGTGAGCGTGAGGTGCTGCACGGCAGTGGAGACGACCTGTGCGTATGCTGCGCGCGAGGATCGTGAGTATTCGGCGGAGTCGGCCCACGGGCCGTACTGGCTCAGGCTGCTGGACCAGGTGTCGCCGTCCTGTTCCTCGGCGGATGCGCCGAGCGTGAGTCGGGCGATGTCAGCGTCCACGTCGATGCGGCCGTCGATGCTGCGGCGCTGCGCGTTCGTCGTGCCCTCGAATGCGTAGAAACCGATCGTGTCGGCGGGCGAGTCCGGCGCATCGTCCTCTTCGGCGCTGTCGTCGTGCAGTGCGACGTCGACGGCAGCCCGGATGCGGTCCGTGAACGTGTGGGTGGCGCTGGCGCCCAGCGTCAGCGCACGCGAGGTGCGGAATGCGTTGTGGTCGCTCGGCACGCCCGATCCATCGGTCGGATAATGGTAGTCACCACTGGTGTAGCGCGTGCTGAGCCGGATGCCGCTCAACGTGTTCGACCAGCCGACGCGCGCGCTTGCCGTCGTGTTGTGGTACTCGTTGTTGAACGCGTAGGCACCGTCCGTCGTGTAGCGCGCGGCGTCGGCGGCGTAGTCGAGATCACCGAAGCCGCCCGCGATACCGGCATCGAAGCCGAATGCGCCCGACGCACCGTCTGCTTCGGGTCCGATCCGATCCGCACGACCCGCACTGAACCCTGCCGTGATGCGCGGAGCGCCCGAGCCGCGGCGCGTGATCACGTGAATCACGCCGGTCACCGCGTCCGAGCCGTACAGCACGCTGACGGGGCCACGCACGATCTCGATGCGCTCGACGTCCTCGGTGCGCAGGTGCGCGAAGTCGAACGAGCCGCCCGGCTGATTGACCGGCACGCCGTCCACGAGCACGCGGACATAGTCGCTTTCGCCGCCCCGCAGATACAGCGAGCTTAGCGCGCCCTGCGGACCGGACTGCACCATCGCCGTGCCGGGCGTCAGCCGCAGTGCGTCGACCAGCAGGCGCTCGCCGCGCGCGCGCAGGTCATCACCCGCGATGATGCTGACGGCCGCCGGTACGGCGTCGCGCGCGAGCGGCTGGCGCGTCGCGGTCACGAACAGGCTGTCGAGCGGAATCGTGTCCGGCGCGGCCTGCGCGGCGGTCGCGCCCGGCAGAAGTGCCCCGATGGCGACGGCGCAGGAGAGCGCAGTCGCACAGCGACGGATTGATCGTATCACCGAATACTCCTTGTGCGTGCACGGATGGTGTTGGTCATTCGACGCTGTGGCGCCATTGTCAGTCATTGATTCCGGTCCTCCCCATCACGCCGCGCGCGACGGCCACGACCTGGGGTGCGCCGGTGTCACGGCCGGGGCCGGGATGCGGGTGTACGTGCAGCGGCCAGCCGTAGACGTGCTCCAGCCGCTCGCGCGTGAGCACGTCCGCCGCGCTGCCCTCGGCCGCGATGCGTCCCTCGTGCAGCAGCAGCAGCGTGTCGGCGTAACGCGCGGCAAGATTGATGTTGTGCGTGATCACGAGGACAGTGGTGCCGTCGTGCGCTACGAGGCCTGCGAGCAGCTCGAAGATCGACATCTCGTGCGCGATGTCGAGCGACGCTGTCGGCTCGTCGAGGACGAGCGTGCGCGGTTCCTGCGCGAGTGCGCGCGCGATGCGCGCACGCTGCAGCTCGCCGCCGGAAAGCGCCGACGCCGGCCGCTCGACGAGGTCTGTCAAGCCGCACCGCTCGAGAGCACGCTGCACGGCTGCGCGGTCCGCATCGGATTCGCGATGCCATGCACCCAGGTGCGGATAGCGACCGAGCGCGACCAGCTCGCGCACCGTCATCGGGAACGGCATCTCCTCGTGCTGCGAGACGACGCCAATGCGTCGCGCCAGTTCGCGGCGCGGCCAGTCGGACACGACGCGGTCCTCGAAGCGGACCATGCCGTGCTGCGGCTCCAGCGCGCCGAGCAGCAATCGCATCGCCGTGGACTTGCCGGATCCGTTCGGCCCGAGCATGGCGTAGAACGAGCCGTGTGGCACCGCCATCGTTAGGCCCGCAACCGCGTCGCGCGTGGCCCCACGGTACCGGAACCGGACGTCATCAGCGGTGAACGTGTTCACGCCCGTCCCCGCATGAGCAGCACGACGAAGAGCGGGACGCCGACCAGTGCAGTGACCACACCCACCGGCAACTCCGACGGAGCCGCGAGCACGCGTGCACCGGTGTCGGCCAGCAGGAGCAGCGAGCCACCGCCGAGGAACGATGCCGGCAGCAGCAGCCGATGCTCGCTGCCCCACGCCAGGCGCACGGCGTGCGGCACGATCAGGCCGACGAACCCGATCACGCCGCACACGGCGACCGAGGCCGCGACCAGCAGTGACGCGACGCCGTAGCCGATGAGCTTCACGCGCTCCGTTCGTGTTCCCAGAAACAGCGCGGTCTCCTCGCCCAGCAGCAGCAGGTCGAGGGCGCGCGCCTGGCCCATGAGAATGACCAGGGCGGGGATCATGTATGCCGCCAGCATCAGCGTCGCGTCCCAGCGTGCGCCGGCCAGGCTGCCCATCATCCAGAACACCGCGGAGCGGAAGCTTTCGACGTCCGCCAGCGTGAGCAGCAGCATGATGAGCGCGTTGCAGAAGGCGCCGACGACCACACCGGCGAGCAGCAGCACGCGCGTGTCGAGCGCGCCGCCGACACCGCGCGCGATGCGATAGACGAGCGCGACCGCGCCGATGGCACCGAGCAGTGCGGCGGCGGGGACGCCGGCGGACCAGGCGCCGGCGCCGAGCACGATCCAGCCGATCGCGCCGACAGCGGCACCACCCGAAACGCCGAGGATGTAAGGGTCGGCCAGCGGGTTGCGCAGCAGCGCCTGGAATACGGCACCGCTCACCGCAAGGCCGCCACCTGCGACGAACGCGAGTGCAGCGCGCGGCAGACGCAACTCGATCACGATCGCGCGCGTCGTCGGATCACCCTGGCCGAGCAGTGCGCGCACCACGTCCGTCAATGGAATCGCGGCAGCACCCGCGGCGATCGCGATGAGCAATGACATGGTTGCGAGCCCGAGCATGATGAGCAGGCGCGGCAGGGCGGGTCCGCGCGTGTGCGTGGCGGGCAGCTCGAGCTGGGTGGGGGTCACGGGAGAACCGGGCCGGCGGGCCCCGACGGCACGCCATCCATCATCTCGGCAAACCCACGTGCCGTCCGGGCGATATCGGGCGACGGCCGATTGAACTGATACGGATCGGCCCAGTGAACGCGCCCGTTCCGCATGGCTGACAAATCGCGCCATCCCGGCTGGATGCGGAGTCGTGCGATCACGGCATCCGCTTCAGCGGCCGTACGGCCCAGACCGACAATGATGACGGCAGGGTCGCGCTGAATCACTTCCTCCGTGCTGACGACGGGCCAGTGGCTGCGCGCGTCGCCGAAGACGTTGTCGCCGCCTGCGATCGTGAGTGCCTCGTTCACGAACGTGCCCGGTCCTGCGACCATGAGCGGGTCCAGACCGATCACGTAGATCACGCGCTGACGCATGCGCCCGGCTACACTGCGTTCGACGGCGTCGAGTTCTTCGCGGATGCTGCGCACGATCGAGTCGGCGGCAGCGTTGCGGCCGGTCAGCATGCCCAGCCGCTCCACG
>Ga0079224_100014474_pt1 | contig 11017 bp, 6 predicted proteins | sample Stecom2015_FD_80414 | JGI IMG/M metagenome (GOLD analysis project Ga0079224, IMG submission 80414) | Agricultural soil microbial communities from Utah to study Nitrogen management - Steer compost 2015 | ecosystem: Environmental > Terrestrial > Soil > Agricultural land | place: USA: Utah...
CGCCGCCTGCTCCGGCAGCGTCGAGCCGTTTCCCCCCACCTTCACCATCCAGGACCGCGCCATCTGGGCCGGCTCCCGGCTCGTCGTCGAGTCGGCGGCATTTGTCGGGACGATACGCTCGCCGCGGATGCGGCTGGGTGAGACATGGCTGCCGGTGGAACGGGTTGGGGACAGCAGCTTTGCGGCGAGGGTGCCTTCGACCTTCGGGGGGACCTACCGCGTCGCGATCCAGCTCGATGGAGAAGTCGAGGAGCTGCCACCCGTCGAGGTCGCCGGGATGACGGAGGCGCAGCAGCACCAGGTCTTCTATCAGTTGGATCTCCAGGTCCTGCCGGGTACGGGAAAGGCGACGATCTTCGGCGGGGCCGACCACCTGCCGGGGAGTGATCCCCAGGCCCCGGACTATCCTCTCACCCTGACGGACCTGACAAGCGGAACCACGCGGCAGCCGGGGGAAGTGTTTTACGACTTTGGTGGACTGCGCGGACCGGGGGCCAGCTACCTGCCCGGGGTCTACTTCGGTCAGACACCAGAGGGCAGCATCCAGCCGTTCCGTATTGATGCGGCCGGCGTAACCGTGGATCCGTCGGTAACGACCCTCGCTCGCACGATCATTCAGATCGGGCCCTCATCGTGGGCCCGGGCCTCTCATCATTATGTCCATCACGTTACCGATGGCTCCAACCGCTGGATTACCGTCGAGGAGGCCGAAGGTATCGCGATCTCGCACGCCGCCGGCCGGGCGACATTCATGGCAGATGCCACACCGGAGGGCCTCCCCGTGTTCGCGATGCCCGAGGGAACAATCGCGTACTTCCTGACGGAGGTGGAGAGGGCGGCAGGCGTGGATTTCAGTGCCGACGGGGAGCTGCTGGCAGTCGCCGGCTGGGAGCTGCCGAGCTATACCAACGATATCATCCGGACGTTTCGAGCGGCGGACGGCCAGCCGGTGGCGGAGCGATCCCTGCCGGGGTCGCCCTTTGCGGTGGCATTCGATCCGGTGCGTCCGCTCATCTACGTCGGCCTCAACGCCCATGAGGAGGCCGGAGAGTTGCGCGCGATGAGCCTGCTGGTGCTCGACCGCGAGACGCTCGCCGTCCTGGGCCAGATGAGCACGGAGAGGTCGGGACTGCCATGTTTCAACGGCATCAGTTGTTACAAGGGCGTCATCGTGGTGAGTCCGGAGCCGGCGGTGTACGTGGCGATCTCCTATTTCCATCCGCTGCAGTCGTATCGGTTCTCGATTCCGGCAACATTGCCTTTCCCATCGTCTGCTCGTTCGCCTCATTCATCTGCTGGAGCCCGGTGATGGGGACCCGGTAGGGCACCGCCAATCCCCGCGCTTGCCCCCTACTCCACCCCACCGCATCTTCCTCCCACTCTCCGTCTCCTGCCAAAGAGCTTCATGCCCGTCTCGGCCCGCGAGTGTCCATCGTCTCGCGCGTCCCTTCCGCCGGAGGCGCACTTCTGCCTCAACTGCGGCAAGGCGACCCCCACGGAGCCGGGGGTTCCGCCGCGCACCATGCCGACGGGTGAGTTCGAAGTGGCCCACCTGCGAAAGGTGCTCGCCGACCGGTACCGGATCGAGCGGGTGATCGGGGAAGGGGGCATGGCGACGGTCTTCCTGGCGGAGGACCTCAAGCATCACCGGCAGGTGGCGGTGAAGGTCATGCGGCCGGAGCTGGTCGCGACGCTCGGCTCCGACCGGTTCCTGCGGGAAGTGGAGATTGCGGCCCAGCTGAGCCACCCGCACATCCTGCCGATGTACGACTCGGGAACGGCCGAGTCGGCGGGGAATACCGGGGCGCTCCTCTATTACGTCATGCCGTACGTCGAGGGCGAGTCGCTGGCCGGGCGGATCGCGCGGGAGGGGGCCCTGCCGGTGCGGGATGCCCTCCGCATTGCCCTCGAGGTGGCCGGCGCGCTGGGCCATGCGCACAAGCGCGGCATCGTCCACCGCGACATCAAGCCCGCGAACATCCTGCTCAGCGAGGGGCACGCCCTGGTGGCGGACTTCGGGATTGCACGCGCGCTCGATTCGAGCGCGGAGGCGATCACGGCCACCGGGATCGCCATCGGCACCCCTCAATACATGAGCCCCGAACAGGCCACCGGCGAGAAAGGGGTCGACGCCCGCACCGATCTCTATGCCCTCGGCGCCGTGCTCTACGAGATGCTCACCGGCGAGCCGCCATTCACCGGCCGCACGGCGCAGGCGGTGGTGTCGCGCACCCTCACCGAGCGGCCGCGGCCGGTGGGCGCCACGCGGGAAGGACTTCCCGCCGGGCTCGAGGAGCTGGTGGCCCAGGCCCTCGCCAAGTCACCGGCCGACCGCTATGCCACGGCCGCCCACCTGGCCGATGCACTGGTGACCGTCGAGTCGGGCAGCTACCGCGCCCCCTCGGGGCGCACGGGCGCAGCAGGTGAGGAATCGCCGGGCGAGAACCTGTGGGCGGTGTTCGGCGGGATCTCGCTGCTCGCGCTCACGTCGGTGGCCTTCCTGGCCGGAAAATGGGGCCTCCCCGGCTGGGTGCTCGGCCTGGCCGTGGCGCTGCTCGTGGCGGGCGCGCTCATGCTGGGCCTGACCGCGCGGGCCGAGCGGCGGCGGCGCACCGGCGCTGCGCCCGGCGGGCTCGGCGTGCACCTGACCTGGCGCAATGCTGCGCTGGGTGGCATTGCCGCCGTGATCGCCTGGGCCGGCACCGCCGCCCTGGCCAGCGCGCGAAACCCGGCTTCCCGGGAAGTGGCCGCCGCCAGTGAAGGCTCGACCCACGTCGCCGTGCTTCCCTTCCAGAACCAGGGCGACCCGGCCGACAACTACATCGTCGACGGGATCACCGACGAGGTCCGCGGGAAGCTCTCCCGCATCAGCGGCCTGGCCGTGATCGCCTCGGGCAGCTCGGTGCAGTACCGAAGCTCCACCCTCGCTCCCCGCGAGATCGCGGAGGAGCTGGGCGTGAAATATCTCCTGGTGGGCCGCGTACGATGGGCCGGCACACAGGGGAATGCGCGCCGCCTGCAGGTGGTGTCGGAACTGGTCGATGGCGTGACCGGGTCCACCGAGTGGCAGCAGACGTTCGATGCCAACGTCACCGACGTGTTTCAGGTGCAGTCGCAGATTGCCGCGCTGGTGGCGGGCGCCCTCGGAACCCGGATCGGGGCGGGGGAGCGTCAGGAACTCGAGCGGCGGCCGACCACGATCCCGGCTGCGTGGGACGAGTACCTCAAGGGCATGGCGATCTCGGCCCTCGATCCGGTGGGGCAGCGCCGGGCCGCGTCGCACTTCGAGCAGGCCGTTGCCGTGGACTCCGCGTTCGCCGAGGCCTGGGGCCGGCTCTCCATCGCGATGACCCGGATCTACCTCAACGGCGCCCGCGATCCCGGAGTGGCGCGTCGGGCAAAGGAAACCTTCGAGCGGGCGCTGGCACTCGACCCGGTAAATCCGGTGGGCCACACTGCCGCCGTGATGTATTACGCCGATGTGCGGCGCGACGCCGACAGCGCCCAGCAGAGCCTGCGGGCTGCCCTGCAGGCCGCGCCCAACGATCCCGACGTGCTGGCCGCGGCCGGGAGGGGAGACATCCTGGCCGGGCGCCTGGAATCGGGAATCCGGCGGCTGGAACAGGCCCGCGAGCTGGACCCCCGGTCGATCGCGATCCTGAGCAACCTCCATCGCTCCTACCTGTCGGTGGGCAACGTGGAGGCCGCCGTCGAAGTCGCCGAAGCGTCCATCGGCGTCGCGCCCACCGACCCGAGCGTCTACCAGTGGCTGGCCATCTCCCGGGTGGCGGCGGGAGACCTGGCCGGCGCGCGGGATGGAGTCCGGCGGGGCATCGCCAATGGCGTTTCGCCGGCGGCGATCGCGGCGTACTTCGCCGGCTTCTTCGAGATGAGCTGGGTCCTGGATCCCGGCACCGAGGCGCTGGTCTTCCGGCTCACGCCGGCAGCGTTCGATGGTGACCGGGCCTGGTGGGGCCAGTCGCTCGCGACCGCCCACTGGGTTCGCGGCCGGCGGGACCTGGCGCGCGCCTACGCGGACTCGGCCCTGGAGGCCTCGACGGAGCAGACCCGCGCCGCCCCGGACGATCCTGCGCCGCTGATCCTGTATGCACTGGTGCTGGCCTATGCGGGCCGGAATGAGGAGGCGATGGCCGAGGGCCGGCGGGCCGTGACCATGCCGGACCCCGCGCTCAGTCCGTTCGGCCGCACCTATGATCGGCTGCAGCTGGCCCGCATCTACATCGCGTCCGGCGAGGCCGAGCAGGCGCTGGACGAGATCGAGCTGGTCGTCGGCAGCAATGCCTACTGGACGCCGGGATGGCTCGGCATCGACCCGCTGTTCGATTCGCTGCGGGGGAATCCGCGGTACCAGCGGCTGCTGCGGAAGGGCAGTTAGGCCCGGCGGGTCCGGGCGTTGTTTCGGGGTGGCGGTGGCAGCGCGTGACTATGACGCCGAGAGGATCCGTCCGCAGCTGGAACAGATGCGCGCATCCGGCTCGGGCCGGGGCCCGCAATCGGGGCAGGAGGGAACGGGGAAGGGTGAAGCCTGCGCATCGGCCTCCGCATCGAGCAGGGCCACCGCGCGCGCGGAGTAGCGCGCCTTCAGCTCTTCGTAGTCGCTCTCCGAGAGCTTTCCGGTTGCCCGGTCGAATTCGATCTCCTTGATCGCCAGCAGCGCCTGGCCCCGCGGCGTCTCTTCGAACTCGGCCTCGCTCATCACCGGGACCTCGATGAGATCCGGGGCGGGCTCGGGCCAGAGGAGCGGCGCCAGCAGGTACCCGGCTGCCAGCAGTCCGATGACTATCGCCGCCACCAGTTCCGCCCCCATCAGTCCTCCACCTCCGCCAGCGCCTGCCGCAGGCGCGCTTCCGCTTCCGCCGTCACCGCCGCCGGCTCACTGGCCTGCGTGGGATCCGGCACGGCGGCGGGTGCGAGGCGGAGCCGGCGGCTCACCACCCAGGTGAGCACGCTTCCCATCAGGACGATCGCGATCCCGGGCACGAAGTACCCGGCGAGGTTGAATCCCTCCGGCTCCGGCGCCATCAGCGCCTGCTCGCCGTACGCGGCCTTGAAGTGGTCGATGATCTCTCGCCCGCTGGCCCCACCTTCGTAGAGGGCCACGACCTCGGCGTGCAGCCGCGGCGAGGTGGTGCAGGTGAAGTCGGTGGTGCGGCAGGTGAAGATGTCGAGGGTGCAGCCGCAGTGGCAGGCGAGCTTCTGCTCGATCAGCTTGATCTCCTCGCTCGCGTCGCCCGGCCGGGTCGGCGTCCGGGGCCGGCCCGCAGCGCCGGGCAGGTAGAGCCGGCCGTCATCGCCGGGGCGAGGGCGGGCACTCCCGGCGGGGGCGCCGGTCGTGTCGCCCGGCGCCTGCACCAACGGCATGACCGCCATCGCCGCGAGACTCCCGATGAATCTCCGTCGCCCGGTGATGCCGGAGCCCTGGATTCTGCGCGTTTCCCGGGGCCGCTCGCTCCTCATGCCCCCGCCTCCGCTGCGCGCGCCGGCAGCGCCGCGGGCCGAGCCACCTTGACCGTGATGCCGCCCGGCCACATCGTCACGAGCCCGCCGAACACGAGGAAGAACCCGCCGGCCCACACCCACCAGACCAGCGGATTGATCGCCACGCGATAGACTGCCTCTTCGGTTCCCTCGACCGACCCGGCATAGACCAGATAGAGATCCTCGCGCAGGTCGCTCCGGATGCCCACTTCAGTGGATGGCTCGAAGGTGGGCCGGCCGAAGGTGTCCACGTGCTGCCGCTTCTCGGAGACGAGGATGCCGAGGTCCCGGCCGTCACGGCTGACCTGCATGGCGGCCGCGGACACGATGCGGTTGAGTGCCTGGTACTGCGAGACACCCATGTGGGTGAAGGTGTAGGTGTGGCCGAAAGGGCTGGCCAGTTCCACCGACTGGCCCGGCTTGAGCGTGGCCTCGGTCTCCCGCTTGAAGGCCATGCCGGCAAAGGCCACGAAATAGATGACGATCGCCACGTGCACCAGGTACCCGCCATAGCGGCGGCGGTTCCGGCTCACCAGCCGGGCGAGCGCGAGCATCACGCCTTCCCCGTGCATGCGCCCGCGCGCCCGGACTCCGCGCCCGAATTCCTGCGCCACCGTGCCGAGCACGAACCCGCCCAGCGCGATTGCAACCACCGCGTAGCCATCCCGCGCTCCGGCCAGGACCACGACGACCAGCGTGACCAGCCCGGTGAGCACCGGAATCACGAACTGCCGCCTGAGGTTCGCCGCCGACGCCTTGCGCCAGGCGATGAGCGGTCCGATCCCGGTAAGCGCCAGCAGGAAGAGGCCGAGCGGGACGTTGACCCGGTTGAAGAACGGCGGGCCGACGGTGATCTTGGTCCCCCGCACCAGCTCGGAAAGAATCGGGAAGAGCGTGCCCCAAAGCACCGAGAAGGCGATCCCGACCAGCGCCAGGTTGTTGAACAGGAAGGCCGCTTCCCGGCTCACCATCGATTCGAGCTCGACCTCCGACTCGAGCCGGGGCCAGCGGGACCAGATGAGCGCAAAGGAGAAGATCGCCGCCAGGAGGAGGAACACGAGGAAGAAGTAGCCGACGTTCGACTGGGTGAAGCTGTGCACGCTCGCGATGACGCCCGAGCGGGTGATGAAGGTGCCGAAGATGCTGAGCAGGAAGGTCCCCGCGATGAGCATCAGGTTCCAGCGCTTGAGCATGCCCCGCTTTTCCTGGATCATCACGGAATGGAGGAACGCCGTCATGGTGAGCCAGGGAAGGAGGCTCGCGTTCTCCACCGGGTCCCACGCCCAGTAGCCGCCCCAGCCGAGCTCCACATAGGCCCACCACATCCCCAGCGTGATGCCGGCCGAGAGAAACAGCCAGGACACCAGCGTCCAGCGGCGGATGGCATGGAGCCAGCCGGTGTCGAGCCGCCCCGAGAGGAGCGCGGCCACCGCAAAGGCAAACGGAATGGTGATGCTGATGTAGCCGAGGTAGAGCATCGGCGGGTGGATCATCATCCCCGGATTCTGCAGCTGCGGGTTCATGCCGCGGCCGTCGGCCGGGGTGAATGCCATCCGCTCGAAGGGATTCGCTGCGAACAGCATTACGATGAGGAAGAACGCCAGCACCACCGCCGTCACCCCCGCGACATGCGGCAGGAGGTGCCGGTGATGCCGGGGCGTGAGCCACTGGGCCAGCGCCGCGAAGAGCGAGAGCACCACGGTCCAGAAGAGGAGCGACCCCTTCTGCCCCGCCCAGAGCGCGGCGACCAGATAGCCGGTGGGCAGGTTCTGGGCGGTATAGGAGGCGACGTACTCGATGTTGAAGTCGTGCCGGACGATGCCGACCCAGAGCGAGAGCGCTGCCACGGCAAGGCACCCGCAGAGGACATGGGCGGAGCGCCGGACCACGCTGGCCAGCGCCGCGTCCCGCTTCCAGCTGCCGGCCGCCACCAGCCCGGCCGTGCCCAGCGCGATGAGCAGCGACAGCCAGAGCATCGCCTCACCGAGGAGGGTCATGGCGCGGCTCCGGCGCTCGCCCGGAACTCCTCGAGGATCATCCGGTGCTCAGCGTACTCCGGCCGCCCGCTGGCGAGCTCCGACGCGGCCAGCCGTCGGTACGCGGCGTACACCGGCCGGAGCCCGGCCGTGTCCCGCTCCCAGCGATACGCCATGCCCCGCGCCACGTAACCCAGGAGGTGGGTCGAGTCGCCGGCGAGGATCGAATCGCCGAAGGCGCGGGCGCCGGCGGCATCACCCAGATGGAGCCGGATGAGCGCGGCGTGATAGCGCTCGTCGGCGGTGACGCTGTCGAGCATTTCGAAAGCGCCGAGCGCCATCGGGGCCAGCTGCATGGCGGCGCTGTCACCGGTGCGGGCCGCCTGCATCACGCGCCGATAGAGCCGGTCGAACCGTTCGGCCGGGCTCAGGCGGCTGATGTCGGGCGCCATGGCCGGGGCAGCGGGCCCGGACACGTCGGCCGCAGCCGGCACGGGCGGCGTGGCGCGAGCCCGCGCCAGCCCCACCGCGACCGCCACCACCACGAGCGCCGCAAGCGCGGCGAGAGCCACCCGCCCGCGGCTGCCCGCCGGGGCCGCGGCGGGATCGAGCGACTTGCCGCAACGGGAACAGAAGGCGGCATCAGGCGCGGGGACCGCGCCGCAGGCCGGGCAATGGGAGGGTGTCATGGAAGTTCCTCAATACGGGCGGCAACCGGGAAATCCGCGAACGCGATGGTCGCCGGATCAGACGCAATCTAACGCCGGGGGAGGGGCGTGCCATGTCCAGATACCGCCCCGAAATAATTACCCCAGCTTTTCGTGGCTTAATGAAGCGACATTCCTCCTTGCGGTTATCCGTGCGGGAGCCAATCTTCAAGCGTACCTCCGTAGTACTACGGGGCTGAGCCCCACTCTTCCGCAAGGCCGGTCGCGATGGCAGTCCTCCGCGATGTCCCCGTTCTCATCCGCCTGTCGGGCCTCATCCTGGCCCTGGTCGGCTCCGGCTGCACCAACGAGCGCATCGTGTTCCGTGAGCCGATCAATCCGCCGCCGGATGAATCGTCGGGACTTCTCGGCTATTTCTCGGCCGAGGACGGACAGACCACCTGCGGCAACTGTCATATCGGCCAGCAGTCCGAATGGCGCAACACGGCGCACGCCGGCGCCTTCGCCACCCTCGACGCCGATCCCGGCGCGCAGGCGTTCTGCTACTCGTGCCATACGGTCACCGAGCGCGGCAACTCGCTCACGGCGGCGGCGGGCTGGGACGTGGTGCAGGACGTGGCCTATCACGACGTCCAGTGCGAGAGCTGCCACGGACCGGGCCTCGCTCACGCCGAGAATCCCGACAACGCCGACAACGTTCCGCTGGCTTCGATCAAGGTGGCCATCGAGGGCGAGAACAACTGCGGTGAGTGTCACTCCGGCGTGCACCATCCCTTCGTCGAAGAGTGGGCCTCGTCGCGGCATGCCGTGGCCAATCCCCAGCCGGCGGGCCCGGCGGAGTGCATCGCGTGCCACACGGCACAGGGCGCGTTCGCCGCGTGGGGAGTCCGGGCGGCCTACCTGGAGCAGGATGCCCCGATCGGCGAGCATGAAGGCATCGTCTGCGCGGTCTGCCACGATCCGCATGGCGGGCAGAGCGGGCTCGAGCCGGGAAGCGGGGAAGGCGGGCCGGGCTCCAACATCGGCCAGCTGCGCTATCGGATCGACGTGCCGTCGCAGGAAGAGAATCTCTGCGTGAAGTGCCATCACAAGCGGGCCGAGCCGGAGACCCAGTCGGCCACGATCCGGGGGCCGCACTCGCCGGAGGGACCGCTGCTCCTCGGTGAGGGGGCCGGGTGGTTCCCGCCCAATTTCCAGCCGGAGATCGACCGGATCCTCGGTACCCACGGCTCGTCGGCCAATCCGAAGCTCTGCGCCACCTGTCACGTGCTCGCGTTCACCGTGACGGACGCGGAGGGCACCGAGGTCCGTTCGGTGGGCCACAGCTTCCAGGCCATTCCCTGTGTCGACGCGAATGGCGTTCCCACCGGGAGCGACACCTGCACCCTGCCGGAGCGGGAGTTCGCCGGGTGCACGGCGTCCGGATGCCATGGGACTGAAGAGACGGCGCGGGCGGCCTACACCACCGCCGAGGCTATCATCACCGATCTCGTCGAGCAGCTCGATGTGCTGCTGGCCCGGCCCGAAGTGGCGCCGGACAACGTGCAGAACGACGGGAAGTTCACCGTGGCGGATGGCGCGTGGTTCAATTCGCAGCTGGCCAAGATGCCGGGATCGCACGTGCACAATCCGTTCCTCATCGAGCAGCTGCTGATCGCGACCATCGACCAGCTGCAGGACACCTACGCCATCCCGTCCACGGCCATCACCGTGCCGATGATCCGCCGGCTGCTCTGAGCCGTCGGCCATCGATGCGCTGGCTTCGCATCTCTCTCGCTGCCGCCATTCCGGGCCTTGCCGCCGGAATAGCGTCAGCGAGAGAGGTGCTGGCGCAGGTGCAGGCCGACACCCTGCCGGAACCCGCCCCGAGTGCGCTGCTCGACTCGGTAGTGGTGGAGTCGCCGGTTCCCGATCCGTTCGTTCCCATTGTTCAGTGGATTTTTCAGCGCCCGCCGTGGGTGATGCAGCTCGGCATAGTGCTGGCCCTGCTGGTCGCGGTCGCTGCCGGGATTCTTCTCTGGCGCAGCCGCGGGACGATCGGCACGCGGCTGCGCGCGCTCGGTCAGCCGGCACGGATCGCGCTCGCGGCCGGAATCGTGGTGATCGTGCTCGGCGTGGCGGCCCTCGGCTACCGGGCCAACCAGTACGTCATGCACGACAACAATTTCTGCCAGGGATGCCACATCTTCGTGCCCAGCGGGCACGCCTGGGTCAAGCCGGACACCGGGACGTACCTCCTCGTGAATGCGCTCGAGGGGAAGCATGACACGCTGAGCTGTCATGCCTGCCATCCGTTCGACATCCGGGCGCAGACCCGCGAGATGTACTACTGGATCATGGACCGTCCCGAGGACGTGCCGCCCCACGGCACGGTTCCGCGGGATGTCTGCGAGCAATGTCACGTGCAGGGCGCGGCCAGCGAGACCTGGCAGCAGATCGCCGCCACCGCCGGCCACCGGACCCATTTCGAGAGCGACTCCGCCTCGCGCATCGCGACGGAGATCGAGGCGCGCGCCGTCAGCGAGATTGCCCTGCACCGCGGTGAGCCGGTGCCGGACGATGCCGTCTCCGGCCAGTTCGCCTGCCTGACCTGTCACGCGCGCACAGCGCACCGGTTCCTCCCGCCCGACTCCACCTGCGCCCAGCAGGGCTGCCATCTCACCGAGGAGATCGAGATCCGGCTCGGAAAGATGGCGGACCAGACCGGCCTGCACTGCGTGGTCTGCCACCAGTTCACGGCCGAAGTGCCGTTGCTCGCCACCCGCGACTCCGCCGCGGGGACGCTCCGCCCCGCGCGTGAGGAGTGTCTCGGCTGCCACGCGATGCGCCAGGTGCTGACCGACTTCGATCCCGCCGCCGATCCGCACGGCGGCA
>Ga0079224_100014475_pt1 | contig 11016 bp, 6 predicted proteins | sample Stecom2015_FD_80414 | JGI IMG/M metagenome (GOLD analysis project Ga0079224, IMG submission 80414) | Agricultural soil microbial communities from Utah to study Nitrogen management - Steer compost 2015 | ecosystem: Environmental > Terrestrial > Soil > Agricultural land | place: USA: Utah...
AAGAATTAAAACTGAAAACATTGCAACTTTAATTTACACTTCGGGAACTACAGGTAAACCTAAAGGAGTAATGTTATCGCATGAGAATATATATTCAAATGTTATGGATTGCATGCCTGTTTTTGATTTCGCTGAAGTAGATGAAAAGGCATTAAGCTTTCTTCCTTTAAATCATATTTTTGAAAGAACTGTAACTTATATATATATAGAAGCAGGAATGACAATTTATTACGCAGAAAATTTAGATACTATAGGCGAAAATCTTAAGGAAGTACAGCCTATTGTCTTTACTTGCGTGCCGAGGCTCTTAGAAAAAGTATATGAAAGAATTTTGATTACAGGGCATAGCTTAACTGGAATTAAAAAGAAGCTATTTTTCTGGGCAAATGATTTAGGAATGAAATATGATACTGTAGATAAAGGTTCTGCTTGGTATAGATTTCAATTAAAAATAGCAAATAAAATTATCTTTAATAAATGGCGAGAAGCGTTAGGTGGAAGAGTACGCGCTGTAGTAAGTGGCTCAGCTCCATTGCAAGATAAATTGATTCGAATTTTTTGTGCAGCACAGATTAATATTATGGAAGGGTATGGTTTAACAGAAACTTCACCTGTTGTCTCAGTAAATTTAAGAGATGAAGCTCAGAAGCGAATAGGAACCGTAGGCCCAGCAATTAAAAATGTAGAAGTTAAAATTGCAGATGATGGGGAGATTTTAACTCGAGGTAAGAATAATATGGTTGGTTATTATAAAAATCAAGAAATGACCGATGAGGTAATTGATAAGGATGGATGGTTACATACAGGAGATATTGGTGTTTTGGAAGAAGGTAAGTATTTAAGAATTACAGATAGAAAGAAAGAAATCTTTAAAACTTCAGGTGGAAAATATGTTGCTCCACAAGCAGTAGAAGGAAAAATTAGAGAAAGTCATTTTATTGAACAAATGATGGTGTTTGGGCCTAATAGAAAGTTTGTAGCTGCATTGATTGTACCAAGCTTTGATCATGTTAGAAGTAAATTGAATAGAGAAAATATTAGCTTGCCAAAAACAAATAAAGAATTAATTCAAATGCCTGAAGTTATTGATTTAATTCAAAAACAAGTGGAAAAGTATAATTCATATTTAAATCATGTGGAACAAGTTAAAAAATTTACTCTTTTAGCTGATAAGTGGACGGTAGATAATGGAATATTAACTCCAAAGCTATCTCTAAGAAGAAAAAAGGTTTATGAAAGATATGAAGCAGAAATAGAAGCTTTGTATACTGATGTTTAAAATTTTAACAATATGGATACTAATAACGCAGTAAGTTTAGCACAAGAATTTTGGAACACTGTAGATTTTAAAGGAAAAGAATTCACTAAAGTTAAGGAAAATACTATAGTTTTTTGCCCGGGAAACCATTGGCCAGAAACGCAACTCTTAGAATGGTCATTACATACCTCTGAAGAGAGCTTTTTGCCATTTTTGGAAAAATATGAAGAATGGAAGAAGGAGTATGAGAACTTGTTGGATAATTGGGAGCAGGCAAATAATAAAGAAAATCTTGCACTTTTAGAAGATGTGGAATCCTTAATTGTTAAGGGAATGGAAGAGAAAATGATAGGTCCAACGTGGTTGATCCTAGAGGATTTAGAAAAGAAAAGAATTTCCTTATACGAAGTGCATCAATTACAATTAATTGAATTAGAAAATATACTTCAAGAACAAAAGTCCATAAACCAAAAAGCAGAATGGGATAATGCTATATTAAATGATGCAAAAAAATTAAATGATGCATGGAATGGAATCTGTAGTTATAAACATACAGAAATAGAGCCTTATAAAAAAGAATGGAACGAATTACGCTTGGAATTTAATGAAAAAAGAAATAAATATTTGGATGAGCTTAGCATGCAACAAATGCATAATTTAGATCAAAAAATGCAATTATGTGAAAAAGCTGAAGCATTAAAAGATTCAAAGAATTGGAAAAAAACTTCTGATGAAATGAAAGCTTTAATGGATGCATGGAGAGCAATTGGTCCTTTGCCTTCTTATGAAAAAAATGAAGAATTGTGGTTGCGATTTAGAGAAGCAAGAGATTATTTTTTTGAACAAAGAAATGCTCACTTTGCCCAAGTTGAAAAAGAAGAAAAAGAAAACTTAAATAAGAAGATGCTTTTAATTGCTGAAGCTGAGAAACTTACAGGTGAGCCATGGAGAGAAAATACAGAGAGACATCAGCAAATAATAGAAGAATGGAAAAAAATCGGAAATGTACCCTTTGATCAGATTCAGCCAATATGGGAACGTTTACAAAAAGCAAGAGATACGTTTTTTCAAGCGAAAAGAGAACAGGCTCGTGCCTTTAAAGAAGAATTAGAAAATAATTTTCAAATTAAGTCTAAATTGGTAGAACAGGCAGAAAAATTGCAAAAAAGTACGCAATGGAGAGAAGCTACAGATGCTTTTCATGAACTAATGGAGCAATGGAAATCCGTTGGTAGAATAAGTAGAGAACATGGTGATGCTTTATGGAATAGATTTATTCAAGCGCGAAGAAATTTCTTTGATAGAAAAGATAAAAATAGAGAAGAAAGAAGGGCTAGGTATGAGGAATTTATTGAAAAAGAATATTTGGACTTGAAGAACCACTTACAAGATGAAAAAGAAAAATTAAAAGAGTTTAAAGAGAATGTTTTACGATTGAAGGGAGATGACGTAAAAGAAAGAGAACTGAAAACTCATTTAAATAATTTAATCAAGAAAATAGAAGATAATCTTCCTAAACTAGAAGAAAAGTTTAAAGATATAGAGAAGAGATTTAAAGAAAGTAAATCATAAAATCAACTTTGAAAAGTGTAATATTTAAACCTAAACAAGTTTTATTAATAGTGCTTCTTATAATTATTAGAGGCACTATTCTTTCATTTGCTCAAAAAGCACATTTTGTTCCAATTACTGTATCAGATGGGCTACCTCAATCACAAGCGACTAGCTTTATGGAAGATAAAAATGGTCAATTATTGATTGGTACTGTTGGTGGATTGGGAATATATGATGGGAATAAAATTAAAAAATTAGATAAAACGAATGGACTTCTTAGCAATTCCATTTATCAGATAAAAAAAGGAAAAGATGAAACTATCTATCTAGGACACTTACATGGAATTACTAAAATTAAAAATAATCAAATAACTAAATACCCTTTAAAACAAAAAAATGCATTAATCCATTCTATGGAAATAGATTCGGATGGTAATGTCTGGGTTTTATCTAATGGTAGAGCTTTAATCTTAAAAAATGATTTAGATACCTTTCAAAATATAAACGACTATTTTGTAGAATACGAACAAGAATTAAAGGAGGATTTGATTTTCATTGATTTAGAATTAATGGAAGATGGAAGAGTATTGTTACTTTCTGTTCAAAAAGGTCCTCTGGTTTGGGAAAATAAAAAATTGAAATTATTAGATGAAAATAAAAATAATTGGCAAGGCTTAGTTCAAAGAATTTTTGTTCAAAATGAAAAAATATACTTCAGTAATTTAAAAGTATTATATGTTTTAGAAAATGGAATGCTTGAACCAATTCCTTTGCCGGATTTTAGAAAAGAAGAGTATATTTTAAACTTCCATTCAAATAATAAAGGAGATTATTGGCTTGCAACTTCAAGGGGAGGAATTTATTTTTATCACAATAAAAAGTGGAATTATTACAATAAAAATAATGGATTTACTTCTGAAAATATTTTTAATATATATGAAGACCAAAGAGGCACTTATTGGTTTGGATCAAATGGAGCAGGGGTTTTTTCCTATAAAGATCAAAGTATAGTTTATTTTGATGAAAGCTCCGGCTTAAATAGTGCAAGCATTGCAGCAATACAACAAGATAAGAATGGAAATATAATTGCCGCATCAAGTAATAATGGCTTCTTTGTCTTAACAGAGGAAGGAAATTTTAAAGAAGTTTTTTACAATAGACAAAGTATTCGGGTTTTTAGCATGGTAAAAACTACAAGTGGAAATGTGCTTATAGGTACTTCTTTGCATGGGCTGATGTCATGGAATGGAAATACTTTAAGCCAAATTGATAATTCACTTTTTACTATTACAAGCCTGTTTTATTTTCAACAATCTTTATTTTTAAATAGAGTGAATTATTTTCAGAAATGGAAAAATAATACTGTTGAAGATTTGAATTTCAACCATAATATACAAGCTATAGATAGTTTTTCTTCATCTGAATTACTATTAGGTACATCTAATGGCCTTTTTATTTATAATACAAATAAGAATGAAGGTGCTTTATTTGAACCCTTCAAAAACCTTAATGTTATAGATTTAGCACAGGATGAAGACTATATTTATATTGGTAGCCTTGAAGATGGGTTGTTTCAATATAATAAAAATGATAAAACAGTAAAAAGAATTACGACTAGCAATGGATTGAGTTGCAATTCAGTATACAGTTTATTGATAGATCATAAAAATACATTATGGATAGGCACAGGTTGTGGGGTAGATGTTATTATAGGAAATGAGATTATAAATAAATCTAAGGCGTGGAATTTGGGTGAAGTCGAATTAAACTCAGGGGTGTTATTTGAAGATAAAGATAAAAACATTTGGATAGGTACAAATCAGAAACTGTTTAAGTATAATCCTCATGAAGAACACGCAATAGAATCTTTATTGCCGAAGTTAATGTTTGAATCCATTCAACTTTCTTCTAAAACTTTGAGTGCCAGTAAACTTAACCTAGAACCAATTGATGGAACTGATTTTCCTAAGGAACCTATTTTCTTGCCAAAAGAAAATCATTTAACTTTTGAATTTAAAGCAGTCCATTTACCAAAACTGGAAAATGTAAAATATCGATATAAATTGGAAGGCATAGATGATGGATATACAGAAACACAACAACATTTGGTGAGTTATCCTAATCTACCTTCTGGTAAATATACCTTTAAAGTTTGGCTTGTAGTTGGAAATAAGGAATATATTGAATCCGCAATATCTTATAAGTTCACCATTAATGCACCTATTTGGAAAAATACCTATTTCGGAATTGCAATAGCTCTATTTTCTATAGCTATAACCTTTGCTATAATGTATTATATTAATAAATGGAAAAATCATAGATTGATATGGCAGCAAGAGATCAGAGAAGAAGAGCAGGCTAAAATAAGAGAGAAAACAGCAGAAGATTTTCACGATGAAATAGGTAATAAACTTACCCGTATTAAATTATTAACAAATATTGCGAAAATGCATATTTCTGAAGAAAATGAAAAGGTGCAAAATATAATGCAACAGATTGGAGAAAATGTCCAATTGCTTTTCTCAGGATCAAAAGATATTATATGGTCTTTGCAATCTGAAAGTGATTATTTAAATGAAATTTTACGAAAAATACATCAAAATATTGTAGAAACTATAGAAGGCTCTAATATAAAATTGACCACTAATATTTTTGATTCAGAAGAAAAATCGATCTCCTTGCCTCTGCAGTGGAGTAGAAATATTGTTTTGATTTTTAAGGAAGCTACTAATAATGCAGTCAAACACGCTTCGCCAACTGAACTCATTTGGAATTTTAAGGAAAATGATGCATACTATATTTTATCTTTAGAAGATAATGGTATTGGAATTACAGAGCATGATATCCAAGGTAATGGCCTAAAAAATATGGAAAATAGAGCAAAAAGAATTCAAGCGAAATTAATAATTGAAGATTTACCAAAAGGTACAAGAGTTCATTTGTATTTAAATAAAAATAAAATTTAAAAAAAACATTTGATTATTGCAGATTATTATTGGATTGTTTCATTATTATGAATAATTTAGCGGAAAATGCCATTTATTAACATAGATTATAGCAAATGAGATTCTTTAACTTAATGATGATAACATTTTTAGCATCATTTACTTTGAAATTTAATACATTATACTCTCAGAGTATTATTGAATTAAAAGATGGAACAATTATTGAAGCGTATATTGAATCTAAAGATGGAGCAACAATCGATTATAGAGTAAATAGTGATTCCGACCAAACATTATACTTTTTGAATAAAAGTGAGGTCAAATCTATAAAAGATAAAAACTCTAATCCTACAAAAGTAACAGAAGAAAATAATTCCCTGAATAATTCTAGGGCGGAATTAATATCTGAGGAAGATTTCGAATACATTTATTATAGCAATAGGTTCTATTTATATGACAAAAAAAATAATAAAAAAAGACTATCTAAGTCTGTAATAAAAAGTATGGTAGAAGGAACTCCAGCTGAGAAATACCTTAAGTCGCATTATATATATAAGAATATAAGTAATGGTTTGTTAATACCAGGAGCAATATTTACTGCTGTTGGATTTGTAGGGTATATGGTACAAGATTATAATTCTTACAAATCAGACATTTATTTAGCGGTTTTAAGTAGCGGTGTTGGTCTTAGTCTAGTAAGTATTCCCTTCACTATGCTATCAAATAATAATGCTTACGAGGCAGCCTATCAATATACTAAACATAAAAGATTTAATGCACAAGAATTGAGCTTGAATTTTGCATTGACTGGAAATGGTTTTGGTCTAGTATTGAAATTTTAAATAAGTTAAAAAATATAAAGTCCAATGGCTTATCATTGGACTTTATATTTGTGGAGGATATCGGAATCGAACCGATGACCTTTTGCATGCCATGCAAACGCTCTACCAATTGAGCTAATCCCCCTTGTTATCTAGATCGGAAAATTCCGAATGCATTCAAAGATACATAATTTTTAAATAAAAATTTATTTACGCATTAAAGTATTTAAATGACCAGTAAAGTATTTCAGGGCTTCTGAATCCGAAGAATAAGACTCAATTCCAACTACTTTTTTACTATAATCTTGTAAGGCCTCCAATGCTTGTATGGTTTTATGAATAGGAACTCTTTGTGCAATTTGTCTATGTTTTGACCATATCCCCAATCGTCTATCTTGAGCAAAATCACCTCCAGGAATATAATAACTTAAAAGTACTTTAGAAATATAATTGTAAAATACACCAACTACAAAAGGACCAGCAGCATCTTTAGGATTAGCTAAAAAATAATTTAACATACGTGCTATTTCCGTGGAGTTTTGTTGAAAAATCATATCTGGAAAGTCGAAAACCTGATACTCTTTATTCATTCCTATGACTTCAGATACACTAGCTAAGTCTATACTTTCTTTATTTTTATAATTGATTTCAAACTTGCTTATTTCATTTACAATTTTATTTAAATTGTTCCCTAGATAGATATGAATTAAAGAAATGGCTTCTTTGCTAAAGTTTAAATTTTTGGATTTAGCATAGTTTTCTATCCATTGAGGTAGTTCATAATCTTTTAATTTTTCTGCTGTGAAAAATATGCAATTTGGACTTTTTATTTTTGCTAGTTGCGTTCTCTTATCCAATTTTTTTCCTTTAAAATCCAAAATTAAAATTGTGGATGGCATGGGCTGGTTTATATATGAAACAAGTTCGTTAAGGTTTTTCACCTCAGATGCATCTTTAAGAATGATTACCTGCTTTTCGCCGAACATAGGGTATTGTCGAGCTTGTTCAATAACTTGAGATGCAACAATTTCCTTGCCATAGAATATATTTAAATTAAAGTCTCTTTCTGCTTCCGGCAAAAGCACCTCTTCCATTGTTTTAACTATAGTATCTGTAAAATAAACCTCCTCTCCATCAAGGATATAAACTGGATAGTATTCTTGATTCTGAATAGTTTTTAAAAGTTCATTAAACGTTAAATTGATTTTCTTGCTCATTATTCAAATCTATATAATTTAGTTGAATTGGATAAAATAATTTTTTTATCTGTAGTATGGATATTTAAAGTATTGCTAAATATTAGGTTTTTAAAAGTGAATTTAATGCTTTATATTATATTTGTTATTAAATATTGCGAAATAACTTGAAACTATGGAAAACGAAAAGCTTAAAAACAAAAAATCAAATCGTGCTTGGATATATATTGCTATAATTGTCGTACTGTTAATAACGAATTTTTATTTGTTTTTTCAAAAGAAAGATGTGGACGAGAAAAATCATCAAATGTTAGGCCAAGTAAGTGATGTTATTAGTGAAAAAGAAGAATTGCAACAAGAGTATGAAGCATCATTAAGTAGGTTAGACTTGCTTTATTCCGATAACCAACAATTAAATGAGGAATTGAAAGAAAAGAACAAAGAAATTGAAAAACAGAAAATAAGAATTCAAAATATTTTAAATAATAAAAATGCAAGCGATGCAGAACTAAAAGAGGCTAGAACAATGATTCGAAATCTCAATAGACAAATTGATAGTTATGAGGAAGAAATATATTCTTTAAGAAAAGCTAATTTAAAATTGAAAGAAGAAATTGATTCTATCAATGTGAAAAGTGAAAGTTTATCTGCTCAAATAGAATCTGGAAAAATCTTGGCTATAGGAAATATGAAATTAAATGCGATTAGTTTGCGCAGAAAAGGAAGAGTAGAAAAAGAGACTCAAAAGGCCAAGAAAGCAGATCTTTTAAGAATATCATTTGACATTATAGAGAATCGCTTTATTGAAAATTCTGAAGAAACTTTATATATTGCGATTACCAATCCAGAAGGATATTTATTAAGTAATGCTGCCTTAGGTTCTGGTTCTTTTGAGGATGGAAACGGAGAGGTGCAATATTATTCTGTATTCCAAAACGTAAAAGTGGAAAAAGGGAAACCGATAAGAGATGTTCAAGTGGATTGGGTACAAAGTTCTGATTATGAAAAAGGGGAGTATATAGTAGAGATTTTTCATAAAGAAGAATCAATTGCAAAAAAGAAAGTAAACCTTAGATAACTTCAAATAGTTTGAAAAAATGTCGTTAATGTTTTGTAAAAAAAATAAAGATTGTCTAACTTTAGGCACTTTAAAAACATAAAAACATTAAAATGTCTAAAGTTAATTTATTTAATAGCTTCCTTATCTTGGCTTTTTTATTGCCATTTGCAGCAAAAGCACAAATAAGTCAAGGAGGGATACCTGAAAGTTATCATCAAAAATCTTTGAATGAAGTTACAAAACATGTAGCAAGCTTACCTGATTGGGAATCTTTTATTAAAGAAGAAAGTGAAGAATTTAATAAGCCTTATTTAATTGGCTTATTTACAGAAACTAATATCAATTTCCCCGAATCTGGAAAATTCTATACTACTGAAAAAAATGAGTTGATTTGGAAAACTGCTATTCATGTTAAAGGCGCGCCAGCTTTAGGGATGTATTTTGAAAATTTATATCTGCCAAAAGGCGTTAAACTTTTCGTGCATAATGAAAATAAAAAACATGTTTTGGGTGCATATACACACGAAAATAATAATGAAATAGATAGTAAATTTGCTATTGAAGCTATTCAAGGAGAAACAGCCTATATAGAATTAAATATTACAAATTCGGAATTGATTGATGAAATTCAATTGAATCTTGATAAAGCTTTAGTGTATTTTAGAGCTTATGAAAATACTTTAAATTATGCATCAGAAGAAGACTTAGTGCTCATTGGGAATCCTGATCCTTATCAATTAGAGGGCTCCTCTTCAAGCTGTATGATTAATGCTAACTGTAGTCCTGGAACGCATTATGAAAATCAAAAGAGAGCTACCGTACAACTTCTTTTTAGTTATGGACAACAAGGAGCTGGATTATGTTCTGGAACGATAATTAATTCTGTTGGAAATACAAAAGAAACTTGCAGACCTTTATTAATGACTGCTTCTCACTGTGAAAGCACTGGAACATGGACAACGAATACACAGTTTAGTCAATTAATAGTTCGTTTTAATTTTGAAAAAACAAACTGTAATGGTGGCCCTGCTGCAACACAAAGAACCATAACAGGGGCTAATTACTTAACTCGTTCGTATTATTATCAGAATATGCCCGTAAATCAACTAAATGAAGACTTTCTTTTAGTAGAGTTGAGAAATAAAATTCCAGAAGTATACAATGCTTACCACGCTGGGGTTCGTTTGAATTATAATCTTCCTAGTCCATCTAATTCAAATGAGAAATTTATTGGATTTCATCATCCTGCAGGCGATATTAAAAAAATAATCTTTGCTAATAATCTTGTTACTTGGGGGAATCAAAATCCTCAAAATTCTGTTCACTGGATTTTAAATAGTAATACAAATAAAACAGAAGGTGGAGCTGCACAAGGTTCTTCTGGTAGTGGACTTTTTGATCCTAAAGGTTATTATATTGGAACTGCATCTACCGCAGGAAATTATGGTAATATTCAAGGATGTAATGTAGATGGCAAAGGTTATGGCGGTGCACAATTCTTTAATTTGGTAAACTATTCGCAAGTTCAAAAAGCAATGACTTATACTCATTCTAATTCTAGTTATAATAGTATTAAGTCTTTCATTAATCCTAATAATTCAAATGTTAACACTATTGAAGGCATGGATTGCTATGCTGATACTGATGGGGGTGGTGATGAAATAGATCCGCCTGTTGCTATTGAAGAGTTAAATGAAAATTTTGCAAACAGTATAAAATTATATCCAAATCCTACCAGTGTAAACGGTTATTTTAATATTAAAACTAACTTTCGCTTTAAACAAGATTTACAAATTAGAATTATTAGTATAGAAGGAAAGGTGGTTAAATCATTAGAAGCAAACGATGTGGAAGATCAAACTTTTAGAGTTGATTTAGATAATTTGAAACCAGGAATGCATCTAATACAAATTACAAATGGTATTCAAAAAAGTACACATAAATTAATGATTAATTAATAGTACAATTACAATTAATATTAACAAAGGAATTTGCATGAATTCTAATAATGCAAACTCCTTTTATTTTATTGATTATTTTCTCCATAAAACTCTATAAATGATACTGTCCCAAAAAGTGTGTAAAACGCATAATTGTTATCTTTGATTTATTAAACAAAAAAAATCAAGAAATATGCATTTTACACAGTCACAATTTACTGAAATTATTGAAAATATCATAA
>Ga0079224_100014476_pt1 | contig 11016 bp, 10 predicted proteins | sample Stecom2015_FD_80414 | JGI IMG/M metagenome (GOLD analysis project Ga0079224, IMG submission 80414) | Agricultural soil microbial communities from Utah to study Nitrogen management - Steer compost 2015 | ecosystem: Environmental > Terrestrial > Soil > Agricultural land | place: USA: Utah...
AGGCTGCAGTTCTAATGTAGTAGGAGGAACGGACTACTCGTCCGGTGGGGGACCGCGCCTGAGATGAGGGTGCGGTGGTTCGACGAGAACGGCAAGCCGCGGTACGGCTTCGCCGACCCCAACTGCGACCACATCTCGCAGTTCGAGATGCGGCGGCCGGTGTCGCTCCAGGTCATCCGGTACGCCCGCAAGATGGGCCTCGACATGGTCCAGGGCGACCATGAGGATGCCCCGGGCCAGCTCGAACTCAACTGGATGTATGATGACGTCCTGCGCAACGCTGATCGTCTGACGACCTATCGCCAGATCTGTACCCAGGTCGCGCGCGAGCAGGGCATCTTCGCCTGTTTCATGACCAAGCCGTTCATGGGCGTCTCGGCCTCCGGCTGCCATCACAACATGAGCCTCTGGCGCGGCGGCGAAGACCACTTCGTGAAATGCGGCAACGATCCCGACCGGCTGCCCGGCATGGAAGACAACTACATGTACGTCCAGGGTGGCGAGAACACCTTCATGCCGGATACCGACGACCCGCAGATGCCGGGCAAGGAAGGGCTGAAGGCGATCGGCGGCATCGTCCATCACCTCAATGCGCTTACCGCGATCGGCTGCTCGACGGTGAACTCCTACCGCCGGCTCTGGGACACGGGCTTCTGGGCACCCATCTTCTCCGACTGGGGCTTCCAGAACCGCACCACCGGACTGCGGGTCTCGGCGCCCGGCCGGTTCGAATACCGCTCGGTCGACTCGATGGTGAACCCCTATCTGATGGGGTCGACCATCCTGGCTGCGGCCGATGACGGGCTCGAGAACAATCTCGATCCGGGCGAGCCGGAGGAGCGCAACATCTACGAGGCGATGGAAGCCGGAAAGCAGGTCAAGCGCCTGCCGATGAGCCTCGGCGAGGCGCTCGAGGCGCTGCGCCAGGACAAGGTCGTCCAGCGCGGTCTGCCTGGCGAGATGTACCGCCTCTACGACGAGTACAAGAGCGACGAGTGGGCCCGGTTCATGGCCACCGTCACCGAATGGGACAAGGACACGTACATGGAGTACCTGCCCTGACCTTGCCGGCGGCAGGGAAGTTCCCTGCCGCCACCGTTCATCCAAGTTAGGAGATACCCAGCAGATGTGCGGAATTGCCGGAATCATTCATCGAGGCAAGAGCGCCAACATCGGGGCGCAGATGACCTCGATGCTGCAGGCGCTGAAGCACCGGGGACCGGACAGCACCGGTTACGCTGTCTACGGCGCCGGAAACCCTGAAGATTACGTCATGCGGCTCAAGATCGCTGAGGCGCAGGACCTGGGTCGCGGCAGCGGCGTCCGGGACCTGCTCGACGCCCGGATCGAGAAGATCGACGCCATCCTCGAGCAGCACGGCGCAAAGGTGAAGTCGAAGGAGCGGGTGCGTCCCTATGCGCTGCGCTACGTGATGGCGCACGAAGGCGACACCGCTGCGCTGGCCGAGCATATCGAGGAGGTCGAGGGCGTCGAGATCCTGTCGCTTGGCAACTCGCTCGAGCTCATCAAGGACCTGGGCGATGCCTCGGTCGTGGCGGAGGCCTACGGACTGCAGGAATTCTCGGGCACGCACGGCATCGGTCACACCCGGATGGCGACGGAATCCGACGTCGACATCAAGTCCGCTCACCCGTACTGGGCCTTCCCCTACAATGACGTTTCGGTCGTCCATAACGGCCAGATCACCAACTACTGGTCGCTGCGTCGCGAACTGGAGCGCAAGGGGCATCGCTTCCAGTCGAATTGTGACAGCGAACTGCTGGCAGTATATGTTGCCCATGGCCTCGCAAACGGGGTCAGCCTTGAAGACATATTGAGGAAGTCCATCGAAGAGATTGATGGAGTATTCACTTATTTCGTAGCTACTAAGGACCAGCTTGGCATGGCCAAGGATACCATGGCTGCGAAGCCGCTGGTTCTCTACGAGGGCGACGACATGATCGCGCTGGCCTCCGAAGAGGTGGCGATCCGCGCGATCCTTCCCCAGGAAATCGACACCTACGATCCATACGACGAGGAGGTGCGGGTATGGCAAGTGTGAGCACGATGGAAGCCTCTCGCGCAGCAGCGGCTACCGAAACGCGCAGGATCCCGAGCGACGAAGAACTGCGGGCGATGACCCAGGATGAGCGGGTGAAGGCGCTCGGCATGACGACCGACCAGCTCCACGGCCGGTCCATGTATGTCGAGTTCGATCCCGGCGAGACGGAGCGGTTTACCTATCCCTGGGCCCCGGATGTCGATTTCAACAAGCGCACCGAAATCGACACCGACGACATGACGACGACGGAAGTGAACCGGAAGATCCGCGAGCTGATGCAGGAGGGCTATGGCACCATCGTCCTCAAGAACCCGCGCGGCAAGCATTCGCTCGGCGTCGGCATCCTCAACCGGCTCAACCTGATCATCGAGGGTTCCTGCGGCTATTTCGCGGTCGGCCTGATCGATGGTCCGAATGTCCGGATCAACGGCCGCGTCGGCTGGTCCTGCGGCGAGAACATGCTCGCAGGTACCGTTGTCATCGAGAAGAACGCCGGCTCGACCTTCGGGGCCGCGATCCGTGGTGGCGACCTCGTCTGCAAGGGATCGGTCGGCTCGCGCACCGGCATCGACATGAAGGGCGGCACGATCATCGTCGGCGGCGACACGGGCGCCCTCTCCGGCTTCATGATGCAGCGCGGCCGGATGGTCGTCTGCGGCAACGCCGGGAAGAACCTGGGCGACTCGATGTACGACGGCACGATCTATGTCGGCGGCAACATCAGGTCGCTGGGCGTCGACGCCGTCGAGGCCGAGTTGACGGATCTCGACCGCAAGTGGCTCACGCGCAAGCTCAATCAGTACGGGCTCCTGCCGGACAAGGGCGTCGATCACTTCAAGAAGATCGTTTCCGGCAAGCAGCTCTGGAACTACGACAATCTCGAGCCGACCGAGAAGAAGCTCATTCTCTGACGGCGGACAAGGGGAAATCGAAATGGCTGATGGAGATATGCCTGCCGTTGCGGCAAGGACGGAGCGCGATGTTTACCGTCTCGGTAACTCGTTCATCTTCCCGCCGCACGTCATGGACGACATCCATGTCAAGGCCGAGCTCGGCCGTTACCGGATGCGGGGCTTCTCGCTCTTCAAGAGGATCCCGCACTGGGATGAACTTACCTTCCTGCCGGGGACGCTGACTCGGTTCGTCATCGAGGGTTATCGCGAGAAATGCGAGACCAAGACGGTGATCGGGCCGCGGGCGAAGCGGCCGCTCGAGCTCGACATCCCGATCTACATCACCGGGATGAGCTTCGGCGCGCTGAGCTACGAGGCAAAGACCGCGCTGGCGCGCGGCGCCACGATGGCCGGCACCGCCACCTGCTCGGGCGAAGGCGGCATGATTCCTGACGAGCGCCGCTACAGCTCGAAGTGGTTCTACCAGTGCATCCAGTCGCGTTACGGCTTCAACCCGAACCACCTGGTCCTTGCCGATGGCTGCGAGTTCTTCATCGGTCAGGGCTGCAAGGTGGGTCTCGGCGGTCACCTGATGGGTCAGAAGGTCACGGATCAGGTGGCGGAGATGCGCAGCCTGCCCGCCGGCATTGACCAGCGCTCCCCGGCCCGGCATCCCGACTGGCTCGGTCCGGACGACCTGGCATTGAAGATCAACGAGATCCGCGAGGCGACCGACTGGCAGATCCCGATCCAGCTCAAGCTCGGTGCGGCACGCGTCTATGACGACGTGCGCATGGCGGTGAAGACCGATCCTGACTCGATCTACATCGACGGCATGGAGGGTAGCACCGGTGCGGGCCCGCATCTCGCAACCGAGGACACCGGCGTGCCGGGGATGGCGGCTATCCGCCAGGCTCGAAAGGCGATCGACGACCTCGGCAAGCGCGGCGAGATCAGTCTTGTCTACGCGGGCGGCATCCGCAACGGCGCCGACGTCGCGAAGGCCATCGCGCTGGGCGCAGATGCGATTGCCATCGGTCATTCGGCAATGATGGCACTGAACTGCAACAAGAATATCCCGGAGGCCAATTTCCCCGAGGAGATCGGCGCCGAAGCCGGCTACTGCTACCACTGTCACACCGGGCGTTGTCCGGTCGGCGTGGCGACGCAGGACCCGGCGCTGCGTGCGCGGCTCGACCCGGATGCGGCGGCGGAGCGTGTCTACAACTTCCTGCACACGCTGACGATCGAGGCCCAGCTCTTTGCCCGTGCCTGCGGCAAGACCAACATCCACAGCCTCGAGCCCGAGGATCTGGCTGCCCTGACCATGGAGGCGAGCGCGATGGCAGGCGTGCCGCTCGCGGGAACCAACCACACGGTCGGCGTCGCCGACTACCATCACCTTTGAGGAGGATGCCATGGCAGCGACACAGCACCCCGGCTCCGAAACGAAGACCCCCGATGAGTTCCACGCCGAACGCGAGAAGGAGATCGGCCAGCACATCGGTTACCGTTACGATGTAAACCTGGTACCGGACTACGATCGCATCACGCCGTTCCTGACCAAATACATGGAAGTCATGGGCTGGGACGACCTGAACTGGCTCGAAGACATCCACATGGGCTACGAGGACGGCAAGGCGGCGGTCTTCGATCGCAACAACAACAGCTGGGTCCGGGTGCCCGACAGCATCGAGTTGCCGGACAACCAGCAGGATCGCGACATGATCGCCCGGGAGCTGCTGATCAAGTACCAGATGTCTGACCGGCACCCACTGGTGATGCTCAGGAAGGCATACATGAAGTTCTGAGCCCTCCATGCCGCGCCCGCCGGATACTGCCGGCTGCCAGATGCATTCCGCGTATGATGGCGGATCCGGTCTGGCGCCGGTGGCAACGCCCGAAACGGCGGGCGCGGCAATTCCTTTTCCCCGGACTATGGCAGCCGATGCACTTCGGAGGTACTGGCCATGGCGCTAGTGTGCACCTCCGTGAAATCCCGTACCATCGTCGGCAAACGCCAAATCTCCGGACAAGGCGGCGGAATTACTCCGGATTTCCCCATGACTGAAAGTCCCGGTCGCATCGCGCGTGCCGGAACCGCCGTTCATCCGCACCGGCAGACCCGGAACCGCCCGCGTGCGTCCGTCTATACCAACTTTCCCAATTTCCCTTGTGTGATCGGTCCCGCTCCTGCGGAAATGGAGGGCCGCTGGTCGATCGTCCGCTGGTGCGGGACCACGGCTCCAACGGGCGCGCGATCCGGTTTCCATGCCGGAAGCGACAGTCATCCGCCCCGAAGCGGGGTGGTCCGCATTCACGGCATGAGCCGTGATCCGCCCTTGCTGCCCGCGCGTCGATGACGGGCGGGCGCGGCAAGGCACTGACAATAACCCGGAAGGGGCAAGGGAGGTACAATGTCTACGGAACGACTAGAATTCGCGGCGCCGGCGTCGTCAGGGCACACCCTGCACCGCGCCATCCGATGGCCTCAGGCCTTCTGGCTCGCGAGCGGGGTACCCGCGCTCGTCCTGTTCTCGATCGGCGGAATCGCGGCCACAATCGGCAATCCGTCGTGGGCGATCTGGATCATCTCCGTCACCTTCGGTTTCATCCAGTCGTTCATCTACGCGGAAATCGCGGGGTTGTTCCCCTCGAAGAGCGGTGGTGCATCGGTCTATGGCGCCGCGGCATGGGTCCGCTACGCGCGGATAATCGCGCCGCTCTCGGTCTGGTGCAACTGGCTGGCCTGGACGCCGGTTCTGGCGATCGGCGGCGGTCTCGCGGCCGGCTACATCCTCAGCGTCTTCTTCGATCCCTCGTCCACGATCCGCACGTGGGAGATCACGCTCCTCAGCCTTGACGGGTTGAAGGAGGGTCTGTCGCTGCGAATCAACGCGACGTTCCTGCTCGGGGCGGTAATCCTGCTGGTGGTCTTCGCGATCCAGCATGGCGGCGTGCTGCGCGCTCCGCGGTTCCAGATGGTCATGGGCCTCGCGGTGATCATCCCGCTCCTGATCGTGGGCATCGTGCCTCTCGTCACCGGGGATGTGCTCGCTTCCAAGCTCGTGCCACTGAAGCCGCTCGCCTTCGCTGAGGATGGCAGCGTGACGGAGGGGGTATGGGACATTCCGGGCTGGACCCTGTTCCTCGGGGGGCTCTTCATCGCGGCTTGGTCGGCCTATGCCTTCGAGACGGCGATCTGCTACACCTCCGAGTTCCAGAAGCCATCGGTCGACACCAGCCGCGCGATCCTTTCCGCCGGGTTCCTTTGCATCATCATCTACACGCTGGTGCCGCTGACCTTCCAGGGCGTCCTCGGGGTCGAGGGCATGCTGCAGGACGGCATCGTCGATGGCTCCGCCGTCGCCGGCGTGATGGCGGCGATGGTCGGCGGCGGCCCGCTCGTGTTCTCGCTCATGGTGGTGATGCTGATCCTCGCGACGCTGCTTGCCGTGATGACCTCGATGGCAGGATCGTCGCGCACGCTCTACCAGGGCGCGGTGGACGGCTGGCTGCCGCGATACCTCGGGCATGCCAATCACCACGGCGCACCGACGAGCGCGATGTGGACGGATCTCGGGTTCAACCTGATCCTGCTCCTGATGTCGGACTACCTGTTCGTGCTCGCCGTCTCGAACTGCTGCTACCTGATCTTCAACTTCCTCAACCTCAACTCGGGCTGGATCCACAGGATCGACAATGCGGAGACGCCGCGGCCATGGCGCTGCCCGACGCCGATCATGGCGATCGGAGTCGGACTGAGCTTCGTCAACGCGATGCTGCTTGGCGCCGGCGCCAATGTCTGGGGTCAGGGCACGCTGATGTCGGGCGTCATTGCGGCCGCACTCATCCTGCCGGTCTTTGCCTTCCGTCACTACATCCAGGACAAGGGGCGGTTCCCGCAGGAGATGCTCGATGACCTCCACATCAGTTCGCGGGACCTCACCGTGAAGCGGGCAGGGATCAAGCCCTATCTTGCGCTTGCGGCCGGCGTCACGATCGTGATTGTGGCAAACCAGATCTTCCATCTCTGATCCAGCGACAACAGTCCGCCCCGGTCTTCCGGGGCGGCCCAACTCCAAAGGAGACCGGCCATGGGACCGAGCATCAGGCAGCAGCTTGGCATCGAACCCGCGCCGCAGCCGCTGCGGGACGCATTCCTGCGGTGGCAGTGCCGGGTTCGGCAGATGTCGATGCGTGACTACTCAGGGCGGCCGGACGACGCGATCATCCCCGCCGTCTTCATCGGTGACGATGCCGAGCCGCTCGGCCACATCATCACCATCCTGAACAAGGCGCCGGGCTACACGGTGACGCCCGAGCTCATGCACATGAGCGCAAAGACCAATGATCCGGCCCAGCGCCGGGAACAGGCGATCCAGTTCCTCTCCGCCGCCTATTACCAGCGACCGCACGAGTTCTCGGACATGCTGACGGCGACCTTTCCTCCCGGCTCTCCCGGCGCCGAGACGATCCGGAAGGCGGAACGGGTGCGGCTCGTCTTCGACGCCTACGCGCAGCGGTTCGACCTGCGGTGCAGGGTGTGGCGGTTGGCGCCGCACAATCCCTTCCATCAGGCAACGATTGCTCATAACCGCCTCTTCAACCCCGCTATCCCTGGCGGCACCGAGGTGCTGGGGTTCGAGCCGGACTGGGCTGCCTCGACGGCGGATCCGATGCCTGGACCGGTTGGCCGCTGACCGGCTGGTTCCGGCAAGCATCCGGGCGGCGAGCGGCCCGACGAGGTCGAGGCGATGACTTCTTCGGATCTTGACGAGATCAGGCGCTCGCGATGCATCGGGATCACCTTGAGCTTGCAGCTGACTGACAGACAGTAGCGACAGTGGGCCGCAGCAGGCCCGCACGATGAGGCTGGCGCCGCTGCAGGTGCAGGTATGGAGGAAGAGGTGGTGACCGTCAGCGATATCACCGAGGTGGATGCGCTTGACCTGTCGTGCATGATCCACGCCCGCGAGGTTTCCTGCGTCGAGGTGATGCGCGCCTTCCTTGCCCGGATAACGGCGGAGAATGCATGGGCGAACGCGATCGTCTCCATGCGCCCGGAGGATGAACTTCTCTCGGAAGCGGCCATTGCCGACCAGGAACTCGCGGCGGGACGAAGCTGGGGCTGGATGCACGGCTTCCCGCAGGCCATCAAGGATCTCGCGGAAGCCACGGGCATCCCCTTCACCCAGGGATCGCCGATCTATCGCGAAACCGTTGGCGGGAAGGATGCACCCTTTGTGGCGAAGATGCGCCGTGCAGGAGCGATCTTCATCGGCAAGACCAATACGCCCGAATTCGGACTCGGCTCGCACACATACAATCCGGTCTTCGGACCCACGCACAACGCATACCGACAGGGTCTGAGCGCAGGCGGATCGAGCGGGGGAGCGGCGGTCGCGCTGGCGTTGCGAATGCTGCCTGTCGCGGACGGAAGCGACCATGCGGGGTCGCTGAGGAATCCCGCCGCATTCAACAACGTCTTCGGGATGCGTCCCGGCCTGGGGCGTGTGGTCGATAATGTGGACGAGATCTTCCTGCCGCGGCTCACGGTATCCGGGCCGATGGCGCGGAGTGTCACCGATCTCGCGGCGCTACTCGCGACTCAGGCCGGCACCGATCCGCGGGTGCCCTTTTCGGTGGATGAGGATCCGGAAGGCTTCCGGCGGCCGCTCGATCGCGACATGACCGGGCTCCGCTTCGGATGGCTCGGCGGTTTCGACGGGCATCTCGCGACCGAGCCCGGCATTCTCGAGACCTGCGAAGCTGCGGCACGCGTGTTCGAGGAACTGGGCGCGCGGGTGGAGCCGGTGAGGGCGGATTTCGACATGGAAGCGCTCTTCCAGGCGTGGAAGTGGCTGCGGCACTGGCAGGTCGGGGTAGCTCTCGCGCCGCTCTGGCGGGAGGAGGCAACCCGGGCGCTGATGAAGTCCGAGGCGGTATGGGAAGTCGAGGAGGGCGCCAAGCTCTCCGCTTTCGAGGTTACCGCCGCTTCCGCGGTTCGCTCGGCCTGGTTCCAGGTGGTGCGGCAGCTGTTCGAGCGTTTCGACTTCCTCCTGCTTCCGGCCGCACAGGTCTGGCCCTTTCCGGTGGAGCAGCCATGGCCCGGGGAGATCGCGGGCCGGCGCATGGACACCTATCACCGGTGGATGGAGGTGGTGGTCCCGGTGACGATGTCAGGCTGCCCGGCGATCAGCGTGCCCGCCGGTTTCGGACCGCAGGGGCTGCCGATGGGGCTGCAGATCTGGGGGCGCTGGCGCGGCGAGTTCGGACTACTGCAAGCGGCCTACGCACACGAGCAGGCGACAGGTTGGGTCAAGCGCGTGAGACCGCCGTCGCTCCGCTGAAGAGGCCAGCCGGCACTTGTCCTCGAGCGAGGTCACGTAATCCCGACCCGGGCCGCCTCGCGCACGAGATAGCGTCTCCCCTCGAGCATGTCGTCGAGCGTGCCGAACTGGTTCATGTAGTGGCCGGAAAACCCCTTGGCTTCGAGCCGCGCGAACATGTCGGCAAAATCCATTGTACCCTCGCCGGGACGGAGATGTTCCTCGACGGTGCCGTGACAGTCTGCGAGTCGGACCTCACGCATGCGGGAAACGTCGAGCGCATCAATGAAGCCCGCCACTCCCTCGGAATAGAGATGCGCGTGATTGGCCGTGAACGCCATGCCGAGATGCGGCGAGCGCAGCTTGTCGAAATACCAGAGGCATTCTTCCAGTGTGCAGGCAAGATATTGGACCTCGGCATCCTCCGGCTCGCGATTCGTGTTCTCGAGGAGCAGCAGCACGTTTCTCTCTTCGGCGTAGCCCGTCGAGCGTTTCAGTCGCTCGAGCCCTGCCTGCCGCCGCATCTCGTAGTCGCCGGTGAAATGATAGCCCGCGTGCACGATCACCCATCCCGCGCCGGTGGCCACCGCGAGGTCGATATAGGCACGGAGATAGGCATCTGCCGCTTCGGAGACATAGGGCGATATCTCGGCGATGTTGACGCCGGAAAGCGTGTGAAGGCCGAGCCGGACTCCCGTCTCCTCGCAAAGCCGTCGGATGCCGGGCGCGCGGTCGGGCATCGTGGCGAGGGCGTTCGGATCAAGATCGGTCTGGACGTCGAGATACCGCACGTCGTTTGCCGCTGCCCAGCGGATCGCCTCCTCCACGGAAAGGTCGCGGCCCACATCCATGCCGATACGATCGAAGAGCGTCATGACTACTCCTTTCCGGGGACGATCCCGGTCACGACCCAGGCCGTCGCGGTGAGCGATCGCGGTCCGTCCACGTCTCCCGAGAGATAGGCTGCGCGTACCGCCGCCGCGACCCGGTCACGCAGAGCGGGATCAAGGCCTGCGACATATGAGCCAACCGGCCCCTGACCGCCGAGCAGCGGCTGCCAGTAATCATCGAAACTGGTGAAATCCATGCGGATGGTCAGCCAGTCCCGACGGACCTCCTGCAGCCCGGCCGCGCGCAGGAGATCGGGCATGCCCTCGGGTCTGGCGAGCGGATGCGAGAAGATCCGGTCGCGGGTGGCTGCCGCGCCGGGATCGATTCCGGCCGCGGTATCCCAGAGCAGGCGCTGGTAGACGAGGCCGCCGCGGAAATCCCAGGATGTGGCAACCACCTTTCCTCCGGGCCGGACGACGCGGACCATCTCGCGCGCTGCCATCAGGGGATCAGTCATGAAGTTGAGGGCGATCAGGGCATGTGCGGCAGCGAAATCGTCATCGGGAAAGGGAAGTGCCTGGGCGTCGCCATGCACCAACTCGGCCCCTTCGCACTCTGCCCGCTGGCGCGCGAACGCGAGGTAGGGTTCGGATATGTCGAGGCCGACGATCCGGCGGGCGGGATGTCGGACGCGGAGGGCAGCGACAAGGCTGCCGGTCCCGCAGCCCACGTCGAGGAGCGGCCCCTCCGCGTCAACAGGCACCTCGGTGGCGAGCCGGTCCGCGACCCGCCGGGTCCAGCGGCCGATGAAGCCTTCGTAGGCGGCACCGTCGCTGGCGACATAGGAAGACGACCCGCTCACTGCATCAACGACGGCAGCCAGGTCGCGAGGCCCGGA
>Ga0079224_100014478_pt1 | contig 11015 bp, 8 predicted proteins | sample Stecom2015_FD_80414 | JGI IMG/M metagenome (GOLD analysis project Ga0079224, IMG submission 80414) | Agricultural soil microbial communities from Utah to study Nitrogen management - Steer compost 2015 | ecosystem: Environmental > Terrestrial > Soil > Agricultural land | place: USA: Utah...
ACCCAGTCAAGAATAACACCAATATTGTTTTTATGCAACATATCGATAAGATACATCAGATCCTGCGGACTGCCATATCTGGATGAGGTTGCAAAATACCCTGTAATCTGGTAGCCCCATGATGGATAATACGGGTGCTCCATAATCGGCATTAATTCCACATGCGTAAAACCCATCTCCTTAATGTATGGCACCAATTTGTCGGCGACTTCACGATAGTTCAAAAAACGTTCGGGGTCTTCCGGGTCTCGCTGCCAGGAGCCGATGTGCATTTCGTAGACCGAATACGGCTTGTCAAGAGCATTGTGATCCGCACGGTTGCGCATCCAAGCATTATCATTCCAAGCATACCATGTTGTGGATACAATGGAGGCGGTTTTCGGGGCCTGTTCAGCGAATAAAGCAAAAGGATCGGCTTTCTCTAAGTGTTCACCAGTACTGGAGTGGATCTGATATTTGTATACCTCACCTAAGCCAAGCCCTTCAATAAAACCTTCCCAAATACCTCTACTATCCCATCGCGAATACAGCTCATGACTGTGCGGGTTCCACCCGTTAAAATTTCCGATAACGGATACCGATTGTGCGTTAGGGGCCCAAACGGCAAAATAAACACCTTCTTTACCATTTTGGGTAACTGTACGAGAACCTAACTTCTCGTACAATTTAAAATGTTTACCAGATCGAAATAATGCTATATCAAAATCTGAAAAAAGGGAATATACTTCTACTGGATAATTCATAACCCTCGGTTTATTGGTTAAATGATTAGTCAATTATCAATTTTCTGAATTCTTTCTCTACGGAAATGTAAGGTGTTCCTTCTTCATCGTAAGACCAAGCGACAGTATCACCATCCACGTGTACGGATTTGCTCTCTGCTGGTAAACCGAAGAAATACAACTTGTATGTATCAAAACGTTCGTTGTACAAGCCTTCTATATGCTGTCTAACCGAAAGCACATTATTCTGACATTCTACAATAAAGTGTTTTTCATTGTACACACTTTGCTCATAAGCAAAAGTCTCTCCATGGTCAATGTATACATAAGAGTCATGCGTACCCTCACCATAGTAGATATTCAGTTTTAATGCATCAATGTTTTTCTCAAATGTATATTGCATCACTGGATATTCTGGAATTACGCTACCTCCTTTTACGAAAACAGGCATCTCATCCAAAGGAGTATCTATCAAATGCTCCTGACCTCCTTCAAAAACTTTCTCACCGAAATAATAGTACCAACTTCCTTCAGGTAGATAGACCACTTTAGAAGTCTGTCCTGGATTAATCACAGGAGATACTAAAATCTGATCCCCAAAACCAAACTCTTCTTCTCTCAGTAAGTTCTTAGGCTTATGCTGTTCCAACAAGGAAATAGGACGCAAAATCGGCTCACGATACTTGTGTTGACGCCAAAATATCGTGTAGATATAAGGCAATAACTTATAACGCAATTCAATAAATTTCTTACAGATAGCCTCCCATTCTGGTCCAAAACTCCATGGCTCACGGTCACGGGTATCACCTGCAGAGTGTACGCGCATGAAAGGTGAGAACACACCAAACTGCATCCAACGCGTATACAATTCTCCATCCGGTTCACCTGTAAAACCACCAATATCTGTACCACAGAATGACAACCCCGACATAGACAAACGTTGTAATTGCAACAAGCCTATGCGCAAGTGTTCCCAAGTAGCAATATTATCACCTGTCCATACGGACGAATAACGTTGTGTTCCCGCATAAGCCGCACGTGTAATCGTAAACGGACGTTTGTTTTTCTGCAATTTTTTCAGACCATCGTATGTAGAACGAACCATCTGCATACCATACACATTATGTGCTTTGCGGTGGGAACCTCTGATTCCATCAAAATGGTGTCTTACATCGTCAGGGAAAGTTCCGCGCCCAAATACAGCAGGCTCGTTCATGTCATTCCAAACCCCCGCTACACCGTCTTCCACAAGACCCTCATACAACGTTCCCCACCATTCACGCACTTTCGGGTTGGTATAATCTGGGAACTGGCAGCGTCCTGGCCACACATAGCCCTCCATAAAATAGTCATCTCCCCGACGACAGAAATATTTATTTTCTTTTCCTTCCTGGAACACCCAGTAATCTTCGTCTACTTTGATCCCTGGATCAATCATCACGACCGTCTTGAAACCATCGGCTGCTAAGTCGGCAATCATCTTTTTAGGATCTGGGAAATAACGTTTATTCCAAGTGAAACAACGATAGCCGTCCATATAATCTATATCCAAGTAGATTGCATCACATGGGATAGAGCGTTTTCTGAATTGCTCCGCTACCTCACGAACATTCGCCTCTGGATAATAGCTCCAACGACACTGGTGGTAACCAATCGCCCACAATGGTGGCATATAGTGTGTGCCCGTAAGTTCATGATAGCGCTTTATAACGTCCATCATTAACGGCCCTTGGATATAATAGTATTGCAACTCCCCTCCTTCGGACCAGAAACTGGTCTGGTTATTCTGTTCTGCAGCGAAATCAAAGAAAGTTTTAAACGTATTATCAAAGAAAATACCATAGGCATCACTATCAGTCACACCAATATAGAATGGTATAGTCTTATATAAAGGGTCTTGGTTAAAACCAAACCCATAAGTATCAGAATTCCAGTTGCTAAAGCGACGTCCACGAAGATTTAAATTTGTCGATTTATCTCCCAAACCAAAAAATGCTTCATCACTCTGGGCTTCTTTCGTACAATAGACATAGTATCCCCCAAAATCCGGGCTTTCTTCCCAGTGCATCGGTGCATGGTCACGATTAATCGTTTTCCCTTTCGTATCTCCAAAGGAAATGAAGAAATTATCTTTCTGAATTCTACAGGTTGTAGCTGCTGTTTTCACCAAATAAGCATCTTCTAATTCTTCTAACGAGAAAGAAGTTGGATGCAGGTGTAGATCTGTTTTCACGGCATATGAAAAATCATCCAAGAAAGTTCCTTGCGGAGCTAATCGTACGCGGATAATTTCATCCGAAAAGATGCGAACCTCAACTTTGGCTTTTCCATCGGTAAAAACATAGGCGTTTCCTTCTTTGGAATACGAACGTACTTGGGATAAATAATTCTTCTCAATTGCAGGGACATCCAACACTGGATTGTTCACGTGATGTATATTATCTAAGGACTCCTCGCCCAGTATATCCACTGCGAATTCTTCCTTTTTTTCTAAATCAGGCATTTTACTTCTCTCTCTTATGGTTTACATTAAAAATTATTGCACTTAAATTACAATAATTTCCTTGATAAAGAAGAAAAATAAAAGAAAAAAATTTGAAAAATGAAATTATTTACTTCGGATGGCCTCTACAGGATCAAGACGGGCAGCATTGAGAGCGGGAACGATACCGGCAATCAAGCCTATGATGGTAGATAGAATAGTTGTCAGCATGACCATCTTCAAACTCACCACGATAGTTACATCAAGAGCCAATTTCACTAAACCAGCCAAACCGTAAACAATACCCAATCCGATCGCACCGCCAATCAAGCAGAGTAAAATACTTTCAATCAGGAATTGCGAAAGGATAAAAAAGTTTTTTGCTCCCAAAGCCTTTTGAATTCCAATAAGATTAGTTCGCTCTTTCACACTTACAAACATGATATTCGCAATACCGAAACCTCCAACAAGAATAGAAAAGATACCGATACAAAAGCCAGCAAGGTTAATGATCGTAAACATTTGGTCGAGCTGAGCTGTTATCAGCGTTGTTTTATTTACAGAAAAATTATCTTCACGCTGAGGGGCTAGTCTACGCGATGATCGCATAATTCCTATCAATTCACTTTCAGCTTCCTCTAAGGAGTAGGGATATTTCACTTCTATGGCGATACTAGGACCATAATTTTCATAGTTCACAATATTTCGCGCCAGCGTAAAAGGAATATAAGCAACATCGTCATTTGACACGTTCATTAATACGCCTGACCCTTCTTTCTTAAGCACACCAATAACTTGCAGTCTTCGCCCCACCAAAGTAATATATTTCCCAATAGGGTCTTCATTGGGGAAAAGCCCTTCAGCGATGGTTGCACCGAGAATAACGCTCGGCCCTGCTGCACGCGATTCCTGTTCCGTGAAATACCGACCTTCTACAATATCTAAATTCCGAATACTGTAAAGCTCATGCGTACCCGCTGTTACCGTAATATTCGCAGCAGAATTATTATCATATTTTGCTGTGCTGTTTGAGATATTGATGGTATAGGCTACCTGTTCTGCAGTAGTCATTCGGTCTCTGACAGCTTCAAAGTCTACATATTTAGGTTCAGGACGATTGATGTACTTCCACCAAGGAAAATCTGGCCCTCCATCCCAAGGCCATTTTTCTATATACAAAGTACGACTACCTATCTTCTTAACGGATTCTTCCAGGTTATTACGCAGGGTATCTACCGCAGAAAAAACACCTATAATGGTCATGATTCCGATAGTCACACCCAACAGAGACAACAGTGTACGCGTACGGTTATCCCGCAACGCCGACACGGCAAAAACGAAACTTTCTCTGATCAGGGTTAGAAACAAACGCATACGGTTATAAAAGTATAATTTTTTTTTGATTAACCAATGAATTGTTTTATCTGTCTCGATAACGGTCTATAAGGTTAAACAATACAAACAAAACATGATATTTAGATTAATAATTCGTAGCTTTGTAAGCCTTTTTGAAACCTTAAGGAGCGGTTGTTTGTTAAGGTATTCAACAACATACATAATATTGAAATAGTAAAAGATGAAATTATCACAGTTTAAATTCAACTTACCGGAATCACTGTTAGCGTCAGAACCTTCAGAGCACCGTGATGAATCACGCCTTATGGTTTTACACCGTGATACGGGAAAAATAGAGCACAAGATTTTCAAGGATGTTTTGGATTATTTTGATGACCAAGACGTCATGATCTTGAATAACACGAAAGTTTTCCCTGCGCGTATGTACGGTAACAAAGAGAAAACAGGCGCTACCATCGAAGTGTTTCTTCTAAGGGAATTGAACAAAGAGTTGCGTTTATGGGACGTTCTTGTTGACCCAGCTCGTAAAATCCGTGTGGGCAACAAGCTATATTTTGGCGATGATGATTTATTGGTTGCAGAAGTCGTAGACAACACAACTTCCCGCGGACGTACTATCCGTTTCCTATTTGACGGTACAGATGAAGAGTTCCGCCGCAATATCGAAATATTGGGTGAAACCCCACTTCCAAAATACATTAAACGTAAAGCTACTCCGGAAGACAAATTCCGTTACCAGACCATCTATGCAAAAAATGAAGGTGCTGTAGCAGCTCCAACCGCTGGCTTACACTTCTCTCGCGAATTGATGAAACGCTTAGAATTGAAAGGCATCAATTTTGCCGAAGTGACATTACATGTTGGCTTAGGGACTTTCCGCACAGTAGAAGTAGAAGACCTGACCAAACACAAAATGGACTCAGAGCAATTCATCATCACCGATCAGGCAGCTAAAGTAGTCAACAAAGGTATAGATGAAAAAAGAAGAGTTTGTGCCGTGGGAACAACTTCCATGCGTGCTATCGAATCTTCTGTTTCAGCCGACAAACACCTCAAAGCAGCTAACGACTGGACTAGCAAATTTATATATCCACCTTACGATTTCAGCATCGCTAATTCGATGATTACCAATTTCCACACACCGGAATCAACTTTATTGGTAATGATTGCAGCATTTGGCGGTTATGAAAATGTAATGAACGCTTATGAAGTAGCTGTAAAAGAAAAATACAGATTCTATTCCTACGGCGATGCTATGTTGATTATTTAATAATCTAAAATAAATAATATTGGGTAGAGACGTAGCGATGCTACGTCTCTACTAATATAAGGCGGTTAGTAAATGAGAAAACGATGATTGTGAACTACTTTAAACTCCAGGGAAGAATCCTCAAAAGGCACATCTCCGATGCCGGCTTCCCTCCCGTTGTTCTCCTTCCAGCAATAATTCTGCTTTACATAGCCTTATATTACTTTTATCAAATCGTCTCCAACTTGGGGAGCTTACCTCCTCATCTTAGCCAACATTCAATACCTTTTCTCGTTATCTGATTTTAAAAGAAATGACTTCCTAAAAACGATATTTACAAAAACAGCTTACTACAAAATCAGACTCTTGGAAAACAGCCTCATCAGCTTCTGGTCAGCAATTCTTCTATGCTTAAATAACCAATACATTTTAGCTCTACTACTGTCCGTAGCGTGCGGACTTTTTATTTTCTTATCCACCTCCTCCTTTTGGAAACGATGTATTCCCACTCCTTTTACTAAAAAGCCATTTGAATTTATCATAGGGTTTCGCAACAGTTGGCTGTTATTACTGTGCTTGTACACTATTAGCATCATTGCTTTTACAGTAAATAATATCAATCTGGCATTATTCTGTCTGTTTTGCATCTGCTTATCTTGCATTTTTTATTATCAAAGCCCCGAACCGTCCCTTATCCATTGGAACCAGAACCGGAAACCGGTTTCCTTCTTGCGCTATAAGATTTGGCGAGGCATCATACAGTTGAGTATACTCCTAGGTCCGGTTCTCCTTCTTTTTGCCATTCTGCACTTGGACGAATTTCACAAAGCTATTGTGGTATGGTTGCTGGGGCTTACCCTAATTCCATTTATAATTACCATGAAATATGCTGTATTTCCAAGAAAGATGAGCGTTACAGAACTAACGATTGTAGGGCTTTGTTTGGCCTTCTACCCATTGATATTAGCCATCATCCCCTATTATTATTTCAAAGCGATTAACAATTTAAAAAACACAGCATGATTCGTATAGCCAATATATCAAAATCCTACGGAAACAAAAAAGTGCTTAACGACATCAGCAGCAATTTTGAACAAGGCAAGGTCTATGGTATTGTTGGGGAAAACGGTGCAGGAAAGACAACGTTGTTTCGCTGCATTGCAGGCTTGGAATCTTATACAGGGGATATAAGTTGTGATAAACCGCCATTAAAGAATCGCTTGGGATTATTAACATCCGAACCTTACTACCTGAACAAAATAACAGGAGAGGAATATATTTACGTTCTGACCGATGCACGTAAGATACAGTTCAGGAGCTTACATGAACGCAACATCTTCCAGCTGCCTTTGAAAGAGTACGTTTCCAACTATTCTACAAGCATGAAGAAAAAACTGGCTTTAACCGCTGTCTTACTTCAGGAGAACGACTACTTTATCCTTGATGAACCCTATAACGGCATCGACCTTGAGAGTTCCATTATCCTAAGCCACATCATCCATCGACTAAAAGAAACAGGTAAAACTATCTTGATATCATCCCACATTTTCTCTACACTGAAAGACTGTTGCGACCAGATATTAGTATTGGAAGCGGGTCAGATAAGGAAAATGGTTGAGAAGGAAAATTTTCAAGAACTAGAGGAAGAAATGAGAAGAAAGGTCTTACTAAAGGATATAGACAAGTTGATTAAAGGTTAGTCCTTAAACAGAATAAGCCGTCAGAAAAATCTGACGGCTTATTCTGTTTCTTTGGAAAACCTTACTTAGTTTTTCTCTGCAGGAACTACAGAAACGTAAGATTTATTGTTTGCTTTTTTACGGAATACTACTGTACCGTCGATCAAAGCGAATAATGTATGGTCTTTACCGATACCTACGTTAGTATCAGGATTGTGTTTTGTACCACGCTGACGAACGATAATGTTACCAGCGATAGCTTGTTGACCACCAAAAATTTTGATACCTAATCTCTTACTATGTGACTCACGGCCGTTCTTGGAACTACCCGCACCTTTTTTGTGTGCCATTTCTTTATCTTAATTTATGACGTAAAGTCAGATTAAAAATTCTATTTACAAACTGATACCAGTAATCTGGATTTTAGTGAATTGCTGACGGTGACCGTTTTTCTTTTTGTAGCCTTTACGACGTTTTTTCTTGAAAACGATTACTTTATCACCTTTCAAATGAGACAAAATCGTAGCCGAAACTTTTGCTCCTTCAATTGTAGGTGCTCCTACAGTGAATTTACCACCGTCTTCTGCTAACAATACATTGTCAAATTCAATAGTAGCGCCCTCTTCTCCTTGTAAGCGGTGTACAAAAAGAGACTGGTCTTTTACAACCTTAAATTGCTGTCCTGCTATATTTACTATTGCGTACATTGTTATATAATATAATTGTTAAATATTTTAATGAGTTGCAAAGGTATGAAAACAAATTAAAAAGTAAAAATTAAATAGTAAAAAATTATCAGTGGTAAGTAGTCAGTAACATTATAAACTATCACTTACAACTGACCACGTATCACTTACTGACTTATGACTAATTAACTACTAAAATAAGCTCTCACATTTTTACCCTCTACCCAGTTCATAAACGCCCTGTTCACGACCTTATTACCTCCTGGAGTCGGATAATCCCCAGAGAAATACCAGTCACCTTTATGGTTAGGACACGCTTTATGCAAATTATTCAGTGTCTGGTAAATAATCTGTAGTTCTGCTTTCAGCGAGTGCGGCCGTACGATGTTTGCAATTTCTATCGATATTTCCTCATCCGAGAACGGCTCATAGATTGCTTTTACATAATTCTCGACCTCGTCTTTCGGCTTGGTAATAGAGGCTAAACATTTTTGGTAAACTTCATCGACAATATGTCCCATCCCGCGCTGCTTCAACAAATTGATTGCAGCCTCAAACGCAACGAACTCACCCATTCTGGACATATCGATACCATAACAGTCTGGATAGCGGATTTGTGGTGCAGAAGACACGATAACAATCTTCTTCGGGTTTAATCTATCTAAGATAGTCAAGATACTTTGCTTAAGCGTAGTACCACGCACAATAGAATCATCAATAGCAACGATCGTATCTTGATGATCCTTCACAATACCATACGTCGTATCATAAACATGTTGCACCATATCGGTACGGTCAGCATCCTGTGTAATAAACGTTCGAAGTTTCGCGTCTTTCACATTCAGCTTCTCGAAACGCGGTGTAATATTGAGCATTTCCTCTAGTTCCTCGTCGGATATTTTTTCAGCACGCTTCAACAGAACATCTTTCTGATAATCACGAACATACCTATTCACCCCTTCCATCATACCGTAGTAAGAAACCTCAGCCGTGTTAGGGATAAAGGAGAACACCGTGTTTTTAATATCATGATTCACCGCTTCCAATACCTGAGGAATCAGTAAGTGTCCTAATTCTTTTCTTTCTTTATAAATATCGGCATCCGATCCCCGAGAGAAATAGATACGTTCAAAAGAACACGATTTCTGTTCAACCGGCTGACGGAACATTTCTTCTGTAATTGTACCATCCTTCTTCGCTATCAGCGCATGTCCGGGCTTAATTTCCTGCACTGCTTCCAAAGGAATATTAAAAGCCGTTTGGATAACCGGTCGCTCAGACGCAACCACCAGTACTTCATCATCTTGGTAATAGAAAGCTGGACGGATACCTGCCGGATCACGCATAACGAATGCATCGCCGTGTCCGAAAATCCCTGCAATTGTATATCCCCCGTCCCAAGTTTTCGCTGAACGTGTCAAAATATTAGCCACATCCAGATTTTTAGCTATCAGTGCACTTATTTCAATATTCGAATAACCTTCCTGCTTGAACTTATCAAAAAGCTCCTGGTTCTCATCATCCAAAAAGTGTCCGATTTTCTCCAGTACCGTAACCGTATCTGCCTGCTCTTTTGGATGTTGCCCCAATTCATAAAGCTGTTGCAAAAGTTCATCTACATTTGTCATATTGAAGTTTCCGGCAACAACCAAGTTACGGCTCATCCAATTGTTTTGTCTTAAGAACGGATGGCAACTTTCGATACTATTTTTACCATGCGTACCATAACGCAAATGCCCTAGCAGAACCTCTCCGGTAAAACTGACATGATCTTTCAACCAAGTAGTATCCTTCGATTCCTGTGGATAAGCCTTATGGACAGCTGCAAATTTTTTCTGCACATATTCGAAAATATCCGCCACTGCCGACGCCCCCATTGCCCGATAACGTGAGATATAACGGTTTCCAGGTTTTACATCAAATTTAATAGTAGCAATACCCGCACCGTCTTGTCCTCTATTATGCTGTTTCTCCATCAGGAGATACAATTTATTTATGCCATAATAGGGCGTACCATATTTTTCTTGATAATAAGACAGGGGTTTTAAAAGTCGAATAAGTGCTATTCCGCACTCATGTTTTATAGCGTCACTCATTAGCTTGAATTGAGATGCAAAAATAGAAAATATTTAGAAAAAAAACATAGTGATTCCCTTCATTTCAATGATATTATCTAAAGCCTCAGATCCTACCCCGAGAAAACTTAGGGATAACAAAGAAAAAGGATAATACACAACGGGATTACAAGCGATAAAAACCTGTGAAATAGAGAGGTTAAAGAACTACGCTGTCATAAAGTTATAGATAGTTTTCAACTCCACACATCATTTTGAGGAAAAACATATAAACAACAACTTGCTCACGACATATAACAAAACGCCCAACATATACTTATTACCAAACTACATAAACAACACAACAGACACAACTGCTTTCCACAACATGTAAATATACCTGTCCTTCCCATACAAACTCATATTCATAAACGCAACAGTTTATTCCACAGTGTAAATCGTATTTTTCTTGCTGTACATATTCTTAGCAAAGGATACAATAGTCTTTATAAGAACCTACACGATCATATAGTTAACGTAACGTGTCGTTGTTGTTTTGCTACGTAACATGCCTTTAAAGAAAGGCAAATTTCCTTAAAAGAACAATGTCGTTACCTTAAATTAAACAGCGGAACACAATTTGTATGCTGTTGTTGTGCAAAAAACAATAGACTTTATCGCTTTGCACATAGCATCCCTGTAAAATCACTATGACAACAGCAAAATTTGAATTGACTTATGGAAAATTCCAATACGCGATGCAAAAAAGCCTCCTATCATCAAGAAA
>Ga0079224_100014479_pt1 | contig 11015 bp, 5 predicted proteins | sample Stecom2015_FD_80414 | JGI IMG/M metagenome (GOLD analysis project Ga0079224, IMG submission 80414) | Agricultural soil microbial communities from Utah to study Nitrogen management - Steer compost 2015 | ecosystem: Environmental > Terrestrial > Soil > Agricultural land | place: USA: Utah...
CTGACGTTCGGGATGACATTTTGAGAGGTATCGGCAATCATTAGGCCTCGTCATCACCAACAGTGCCCCAAATTTGTCATCCCGAATCCCGCGAAGCGGGTGAGGGATCTTCGTGAAACGCGACCTTCGAGAATGGCCATAAGGATGCGCACAGCACTTCACTACCATCAGAACAAGCCAGAAAAGCTGCACTTCGGGAAGGTCCTTCCTCGCGAGGCTCGTCAGAATGACCATTTGAGAGGTGCAGGCGACTATTAGGGCTTACTACTGAAGCCAGCGCCCCACTCTGTCATCCCGAATCCCGCGAAGCGGGTGAGGGATCTTCATGAAACGCGGCCTTTGAGAATTTCCATAAGGATGCGCACAGCACTTCACTACCATCAGAACCAGCCAGAATGGCTTCACTTTGGGAAGATTCCTCGCTGTTGCTCGGAATGACAAGCTCTGGGGTATGCGTCGAAAAGACGCTCTCATTCACCACCTGTACCCAGCACTAGTCCGGCTGGGAGGGACTCGCCGAAGATCCAGTCCTGCTCGTCGGAGCGGTTGGTGCTGTCGGGGTCTTCGAGCTGTTGCAGGTAACGCTCGGCGCCGGGGATCGCGGCGAGGCGTTTGGCCACGCGTGTGCGGATGTCCTCAGGGACGTCGCGGGTGCGGTCGCCGGTGCGGGAGGCGAGGTGTACGAGGGCGTGGGCGGTGGCGTCGTCGTCCGGCAACTTGAGCGCGAGCAGCTTTTTGATCCATGCGGCGGCTTCGTTCGCCGGTATCAGGCGGTCCAGCGGGCCGTACATTGACGTCCGGGCGCCGAATCGGCTGATCGCCCAGAGCTCCTGGGGCTGCAGGGTACGCCCGCTGATCCGTTCGAGGAGCAGGTTGCCGAGGTCGCGCCGCGCCTCCGAAGGGAGGCGCTCAAGGTTCGCCAGCGCCATCCAGAGCTCGATTTCTTCCTTGCTGCCGAGCTTCTCGGGGAAGAGCCGGGCGGATTTCTTGCGGCGGTCCGAGGCGAGGGTGGGGCGGACCTCCTGGTAGATCTGCATCTGCTGCCCGGCCGAGAGGCCGCCGGCGATGCGGCGCCAGAACGTCCACCACTCCGACCGGCACCGGACCTGGCGGTGGAACTGGATTCCCTCGATGTAGAGGCGCCAGGCGAGCTTGATACGGAGCTCGTCGGCGGCGTCGCCGAAGCCGGGCCGGAGGCAGTATCCGGCCACGTTGAGCCAGCGCTCCTCGTGCTGGCCGGTCCGCTTGCGGCCATCGGCAACGGCGAGCAGGCTGTCGGCCAGCTTCCGAATGACCGGCAGAGGCCAACGGCTGCGCGGCATGTCGAGCGCTTCCTCGAGCGACCGCCGCAGCTTCTCGGGCGGCTCGTCTCCCTCGAACGTCCGGCGGATCACCTCCTCGGCTTGCTCGATGAGGGCCGCATCGATGGTCTCGGAAACGATCAGGACCGACCGGGTCGATTCGATCTCCTGGCGGACGTCGAACTGGAGCTGCCAGCGGTGCTCGGTCTGCACCGAATGGCACCAGAGCTCGAGCGTGCCGACCTCGGTGAGGCGGACCGACAGCTGTACCGGCAGCTTCTGCGCGACGCCCTTTTTGCCGTACCGGAGGACGGTGCGGATCGGGGGGAGGGTGCTCGTCTCTTCGGGGTCGAGCGTCACGATCTGCCCCATCGCGTCGCCGAGGCGCGTGCTCGACGAGTAGACCTGGAACGTCACCGGCTGGTTGGTCAGGGCGATGAAGCCCGGCTCTTCGAGACGCGCCTCGAAACCCTCTTCGGTGCCGCGTGGCACGAGGCAGACCGCCGGGATCGCTGCGCCGTCAGCCGCTGTCGCGGCTTCAACGCCGACGTAATACGTGCGCGGGCTGCCACTGCCGACGCGCACCCCTTCGCCGATGCGGACGAGGCCGTAGTACGCCGCGCCGATCGCCACCGAGAGCTCGGGCGACGGGTTGGGCAGCTCTACGGGCTTCCAGCCCGCACCGGCGTCCCCTTCGAACCACGCGCCGATGATGTCGGTGAGCCTGCTTCTTAGCAGCCTGGGTGCGAGGGCGCCGCCGTTGTACAGGACGAAGTCAGGATACGGCTTTTCGCGTCCGGTTTCGTCGCGGAGAAGGGACTCGAAGCGCCGCCAGAAGGCGGCGAGGTGACGTGTGACGGCGGGGTCTCGGACGTAAGGCAGGCCGAGCTCCGTCAGGCCGGCGCGGGTACGCTCTTCGGTGGGTTCGTCGAGGCCGACGATGGGGAAGAAGCCATCGAGGATCAGCTCCCGGACCTCCTCGCGGGTGACCGATGCCTTGAGGGTGCCGGCGATGAGCTTTCCACCGGTTCCAGTGACGGTCAGGTCGTAGCCCGGCCGGTCGTCGCGGTCGTCGAGGAGCGTTTCTTTGGCCCGACGCGCCTCGTAGACGAGACGGCTCCAGCGGAGGGCGTCGAGGCGGCCGGGAGCGCCGGTCATCTTGGCCTCGGCGTGCCGGCCGAGGGTGAAGTCCATGTTGTCGCCGCCGAGCATGAGGTGCTCGCCAACGGCGAGGCGGTTGAAGCGCAGGCCTTTTTCACCGGAGAACACGCCGAGGATCGAGAAGTCGGATGTGCCGCCGCCGACGTCGCACACGAGGATCAATTGCCGGTCCTGCATGTGCTGCTGCCAGGTGGCCTCGTGCCGAGAGAGCCACGCGTAGAACGCCGCGAGCGGTTCCTCGAGCAGGACGACTCTTGGTATGCCCGCGCGGTGGGCGGCGGTGACCGTCAACTCGCGCGCCACCTCGTCGAACGACGCCGGCACCGTCAGCAGGACGAGTTGCTCCTCGAACCGGTAGCCGTCCCGATCGCGTGCAACGACCTGGTTCCACGATTCGCGGATGTGGCGGAGGTACCGGGCGCTGGCGTCGAGCGGGGAAACCTTCTCGAAGTCGTCCTTGGCGCCCCAGGGAAGGATCGGCGCGGTGCGATCCACCCCCGCGTGCGAGAGCCACGACTTGGCGGACGAGACGAGGCGGCCTGGCACGCGCGCGCCCTGCTCGCGGGCAAACTCACCGACCACCGCCTTCCGGTCGGGATCCCACGGCAATGCCGTGCTGCCGGGCGGAAGGTCGTACTCGCCGGGCAGGTACAGGAATGATGGAAGCACCTCCCGCTCGGCGATCTCTCCCGGCGCGACGAGCTGCGGGATCGGGAAGAAGCGGATCTTGCGGCTCCCGCCGCGCTCGGGCACTTGCGACAGGTCCACGTACGCGACGGCCGAGTTGGTCGTGCCCAGGTCGACGCCGATCACGTAGCGAAAGTCGGGCTCTTCTATACCAAAAACGGGTTCCAACGGAGCTAACGGATTGGATTACTTACGACTCGGGCTGCTCGCGGATGTTGAACTCGAGCTTCCACCGGCGGCTTTCGTCGGGCGTGACGCACCAGAGCTCGAGCGTGCCGATCTCGGTGAAGCGGCTTTCGAGCACGACAGGGATGACCGTGCCGCCCTCGTCGGCCTCGGTGGCGGGGAGCATAGTCTCCATGGTGGTGACCTCCTGGATGTCGCCGCCCCAGTCCTCTACGACCTCCCCGGCACGGTCGCCCGTCCGGTTCGTCGCAGCGAGCAGGGGGAAGACCGCGTTTTCACCAACGATCAGGCCAAACTCGCGCTCGGTGATTCGGGCTTCGGTGCCTTCCTCCATGCCGAACGGCACCACGCAGAGCGCCTTGATCGGTGTGGGGATACCCGGGACCGACGGCATCGCGCTTTCGACGCCGATGTAGTACGACCGGGATGCTCCGGCGCGGATGCGGATGCCGCGTCCCTGACGGGCGAGGCCGTAATACGCGGCGCCGATCGCCACGGCGAGGTCGAGGTTCTGCGATTCGAGGTCGCGGACCGGCGCCCCGTTGCTCCACTTGCGGATCGATTCGAGCACACGACCGCGCAGGGGCGTTGCCTTCATCGCACCGCCGTTGAAGAGCACCGCCGACGGGTAGGCGACGCCCTGGCCGTACCCGTCCGACCGCACCTGCCGTCCGAGGAACGCCGCGAGGTGCCGCGTTATGGCCGGATCGGAGGCGTACGGCAGGCCCATCTCGCGGACGCCGACTCGGGGCTTCTGCTCGGGACGGTCGCTCGCCTCGACCTCCGGGAAAAAGCCCGCCAATAGCACCGATTCGATCTCGGCGCGGGTCAGCTCGGTGCGGATGGTGCCGCCGATGAGCGACGTGCCGCGCCCGAGGATCACGATCGGCTCGGATTCGAGGTCCGGGTTGCCGAGCAACCGCTCCTTGGCTTTCCGGCAGGCGTACCAGAGGCTGCGGAACTGCCAGTTGTCGAGCTGGGTGCCCTTCTGCGCGAGCTTGGCCCTGACGGCGTACGCCAGGGTGAGGTCCATGTTGTCGCCGCCGAGCAGGATGTGGTCGCCGACAGCCACGCGTTGCAGCTCGAGGTTGCCGTCTTCCTCCGCGACCTGAATCAGGCTGAAGTCGGTGGTGCCGCCGCCAACGTCGCACACGAGGATCGACTCGCCGACGTGGATCCGGTCGCGCCAGCGGTCGCCATGGGCGTGGATCCAGGCGTAAAACGCGGCCTGCGGCTCTTCGAGCAGGGTGAAGTGTTGCAGTCCGGCTGCGCGCGCTGCCTGAACCGTCAGCTCGCGGGCCACGGCGTCGAACGACGCCGGCACCGTCAGCAGGATCTCCTGGTTTTCGAGTCGGAGGGACGCGTCTTCGGCGGCCATGCGGGCATTCCACGCGTCGACCATGTGGCGCAGGTAGCGCGTGGTGGCGTCCACGGGCGATACGCGCCGGGCGTCCGGCGGGGCGTCCCAGGGGAGGATCGGCGCCGTCCGGTCGACGCCCGTGTGCGAGAGCCACGACTTGGCGGACGAGACGAGCCGGGCGGGCAGCTCGGCGCCCCGCGCCCGGGCGTACTCACCGACGGCGTAGTCAATGTCCCGGTCCCACGGCAGTGCGAGGGCGCCTTCGGGCACGTCGTGCGGGCCCGGAAGGAACAGGAACGAAGGCAAGAGCGGCTGCGCCATCACCTCGCCCGGTCCGACGACCTGCGGGATTTCGAAAAGGTGGATCTCCGGCGTCTGCCCCTCCTGCGGCGCTGCCTCCGTGTAGGCCAGCACCGAGTGCGTGGTGCCAAGGTCTATTCCAACGATGTATCTGGCTTCACTCAAATTCGGACTCCATCTGGTGACGGATAACAATGTTTTAGGATTGATACTCCAGCCGGTCTTTCCGGCTCGCCTCTATGAAGTATGTAGCAAAAAGAGGAATGAACATATAACACTATATATTCTTAAAATACACGTCATTCCGGACTTGATCCGACACGAACGAAGTGACTGACGAAGTAAATCCACTCTGGGGGTTGAGCGAAGCAGAATCGTGTAAATTGTACGAGACATTCCTGGATCCCGGCTCGGGGGCCGGGATGACGCTGTCTTGAAGATTATCGATTACTTACGGCGAACCGGTTACCTGGCGATTTCCTTTATCAAACATTTAATTCCGGCAAAGCCCCGGTCATCCATTCACCTCCACCTCGGCGGCGGCGACGATCATTTCTTTTTCCTGGCCCTGGACGCGCTCGGGGAGGGTGATGCGACTGATGCGCCAGCCCCGGTGGCGGAGGACGCCCCGGAAGGGAGGATTGCCGGAGACGTCGCCAATGAGGCGGACGGCGTGGGCGTCAAAGTCGGGTTGCAGCACTACCGGGCTGCCTTCTTCCTGCTGGTAGACGGGTTCGAGCGAAACGTGCTCTTTGAGTGCTTTTTTGCAGCCTTCGTGGACGCTCCGGACGGCCGCACCGATCTGGGCGTCGTCGTAGTTGGCCAGGTCCTCCTGGAGGAAGTCGATCAGGCGGCCTTCTCGTTGGAGGATCGAGAGGATCTGGACGGCGGCCGTCTCGCGCGGCTCGTCGAGCTGGGGTGGTGCGGGCTTCGGCGTAACCTGGGGCGTCTTCGTTCGGGCAGGGGCGGGCGCGGCAGTCTTGACGGCCGCGTCAATCGCCTTCCCGGCGAGCATGTTGACGAGCCACCACGCCGCCGCGGAGAGCACCACGTACAGGACCACGACGAGCAGCAGGCTGTCTTGCAGGGTCTCCGGAGAAAGCAGGTACAGACCGAGGGTCAGGAGCGCGTTGAGCGCAAAGATGGCCATCAGGCTCTGGGTGCGGAACGTTCGTTTCTCTTCCATCAGGGATTTGTTCAGCTTCTATTGGTGGAGCGGATCTTCACGGTTTACGCATTTGCAGGCACAGTACGGCTTTAAGCCGGATTATGTTCACCATTCCTTTCGAATGCCGATGGTGATCGCCTCTCGCCGGTCCCAGCCGGTGCCCGGCATGAGGATCCGACGAAAACGTGCGTCGAGCCGCGCTGGGCTGCTGTGTGTTCTTGTGTTTATCCGGTGATTCCGGCATATTCAACGGCCGTGTGGTTCGTTGTTTATTTCGTTTATCACCCAGAGGTTAACATGCAGTTGCAGTACGGTTGGATCCACCGCGTCCTCGTATTATTGGTGGCGGGCGTGTTCTGTGGAAATGTGTATGGCCAGATCAACGTCACGATCGACACGTCTCCGGAGGGGCGTAAGCAGATTATCGACGGGTTCGGGGCGCACCAGGGATCAGGCGACCGCGAGGCCGCGTGGTGGCAGGAGCTGTACTTCGACGACATGAAGGCCACGATCTACCGGGTGGACCTCACGCCAAAGTTCAAATCCCCCTATTCGGACAACGAGTACAACTCGCCGTCCTACGGCCAGCCCGGTCCGGACGGGAACAACGTCCGCGAGTACACGAACGCGGAAGACTACACGCGTATGTTCAACGGCCGCCGCGCCCAGATCGCCGTGATGGGTCCCGACATCCGGAAGAACATCGAGTACTACCAGTTCGAGCGCGACGGCGCGATCGAGGCCGCGATGGCGCGGGCGGGGCAGATGGACGACTTCAAGCTCGTAGGCTCGGTCTGGTCGCCGGCGCCGTGGGTCAAGATCTCCTCCGGCAACACCTATCCTGGATCGGGCGATCCGGCGTGGCCGAAGGCAGGCGCGAAGTGGCCATTCATCTGGCTCGGCAACTTCGCGGGCGGCATGCTCGACGTGTCCGGCATGCCGCTGGAGATCTTCAACGACGCTCCCCTGGGCGGCACCGGTCCGACGAGCGCGCTTACGCAGTTCGCCCGCGGCATCGCGTCGTACCTGCTCGGCTACCAGGAACACCACGGCGTCAAGTTTTACGCGATCAGCATTCAGAATGAGCTCAACTTCGAGGAGTTCTACAACAGCATGACGTATCCGCTCTCCTCGATGTACATCACCGCGCTGAAGACCGTCCGCGACGAGCTCGACAAGTACGACGAGCTGAAGGACATCAAAATCATGGGCCCCGAGGATCTGATGGGCGGCGACGTGTGGGGCATGTGGCAATATGGAGGGGGAGAAAACACCATCCACAAAAACCTCCAGTACCTCCAGAACATCGCCAAGGACCCCGTTGCGACCGAGGCCCTCGACTTTTTTGCCATCCACGGGTACGCGGCTGACGGTGTGAGCGCCGGCGGCGCCAACCCGGTCCTGTGGGACTGGTGGGCCAATGGCTGGGACCAGAGCCCCGTCCCCGGTCCTATTCCGAACAACGTGAAGGGCTTCACCGAGTTCGGGAAGAAGTCGTGGATGACCGAAACATCGGGTGAGAAGGACGGGTGGCTCGTCTACCCGGAATCGTGGCAGTGCGACGGGCCCGCGGAATGCCAGTTCCCGAGCCAGGGCGCCTTCAGCATTGCCCTCAAGATCCACCAGGCGCTGACCGTCGGCCAGCAAAGCGCGTGGATTTACTGGACCTTCAGCGACGGAAGCGGCAGCCGCGTATCCGACTTCGGCCTGACCAACAACTGGCAACGCGAGAACGCCTCGAAATACGTGGCGATGAAGCACTTTGCCCGCTACATCCGGCCGGGCATGCAGCGCGTGGCGGTGCAATCCGGCAGCGCCACCATGAACGTTAGCACTTACGTGGGAGACGAAACGGGAGCGCTGACGATCGTGCTCGTCAACAGCGACCCCAACGCGCAGACGGTGACGATCACGATGCCGGCTGAACCGCGCAACCTGACGTCGTTCGAAACCGTCACGTCGCAGAACGGCAGCCTTTGGCAGGAGAGCGAGACCGCCGTGGCGGATGGGAAGGTGTCCGTTACGGTACCGGGTTACGGCGTGGTGACCCTTGCAGGCGTGGGCTCGGCGATCACGGCGACGGAAGACGAGGCCGAGCTACCTTCGACTGCCGTGCTCGAACAAAACTACCCGAATCCCTTCAGCACGTCGACGTCGATCCGGTACACGCTGGCCGAGCCGTCCACCGTCACGCTGACTGTCTTCGACGTCACCGGCCGTACCGTGGCGGTGCTGGTCGACGAGGTGAGGGCTGCCGGCACCTACACGGCCGAGTTTGACGCCCGCGACCTCCCCAGCGGCGTCTACTACTGCCGTCTGGAGGCCGCCGGCCAGCGTCTGCACAAAACCCTCGTGGTGACAAAGTAACTTGTATATAAATATCAAGAGTAATATGTGAGCATACCCAATTCCCCTTCTGGACAGGAGGAGATACAGGGGTGGTCGATAAAAGGGATGGCAGCGCGCTTGAAAACAACTATGGTATACGAGGTTTTTGGCCGAATTTAAGCTTTTTGGTCTACCACCCCCGGACCCTCCTCCCGTTAAAGCGGGACAGGTTGTCCAGGAGGGGAGTCCTGCAATACAATTATTTAGCAAACAGTAAGCATACCTATTTATTATAAACCATCACCTCCCATGCACAATTTCAGATACCTGTTATTCTTTCTATTTCTCGCCGTGCTTATGACGCAAAACGCGAGTGCGCAGCGTCGGGGGGCGCTCGAGGTGGTCTCGCCGAACGGTCGGCTCCAGGTGCGGGTAGCCCTCGAAGGCCGGATAACGTACTCGGTCGCCTTTGATGGGAAGGACGTCATCGTGGACTCGCCGATCTCGATGACGCTGGAGGGGGGAAGGGTGCTCGGTGAAAATCCAAGGCTTCGGAGAAGAGAAGCGCGGAGCGTCGATGAGACGATCCAGACCGACCTGTTCTACCGTTCAAACGTCCGGGACCACTTCAACGAGCTTCGCCTGGAGATGAGGGATGACTACGCGGTGGTGTTCCGGGCGTACGACGACGGCATTGCCTACCGGTTCGAGACCAACCTCGGCGGCAGGATCAAGGTGGTCTCCGAGCAGGCTACGTTCCGGTTTACGGGCGACCACACGATGTTCGTCGTCCCGGTGGAGGGATTCCACCACAGCTACGAGAACGACTTTGTGAAAGAGCCCATCTCCGCTTTTGCAGCGCGAAATGTGAACGGGCAGCTTCCGCTCGCCGTTAAGCCGGCGGACGGGCCTACGGTCGTGATCACCGAGGCCGACCTGTACGACTACCCGGGCCTCTACCTGATCGGCGGCGGTGAGCCGAACGCGCTTGGCAGCACGCACCCGCCGTTCCCGCTCGCAGAGGAGCCCGGTGGGCACATGGCCTTCGCCAACCTCGTCACGCAGGCCGCGGATTACATCGCCGACACCGACGGGACGCGCACGTTCCCCTGGCGCGTGATCGCCGTCTCCGACGGGGACGCCGGGCTGATGGACACCGACCTCGTCTACAAGCTCAGCCGCCCGCCGGCAGAAGGGATGGATTTCTCGTGGGTCCAGCCCGGGAAGGTCGCCTGGGATTGGTGGCACGCGTGGATGATCCCCGGCGTCGACTTCAAGAGCGGCATCAACACCGAGACCTATAAATATTACATCGACTTCGCCGCGCGGAACGGCCTCCAGTACATCAACCTCGACGAAGGCTGGTCGGACCAGTTCGACCTCACGAAGGTGAACCCGGACGTGGACTTGGAGGAGATCGTCCGGTATGCGGATTCGAAAGGCATTGGCGTGTTCCTCTGGGCGGTCGCCCGGACGGTCGAAGCGCAGATGGACGTGGCGATGGCGCAGTTCGAGCGGTGGGGCGTCAAAGGCCTGAAGATCGACTTCATGGACCGTGACGACCAGCGGATGGTCAACTTCTACTGGCGAACGGCAGAGGAAGCAGCCAGGCGCGGCATCCTCATCAACTACCACGGCGCGTACAAACCTGCCGGGCTGAGCCGCACCTTCCCGAACGTGATCAATCGCGAAGCGGTGCGCGGCCTCGAGTACAACAAGTTCAACCGCGTGGGTACGACGCCGACCTACGCCGTGACGATACCGTTCACCCGTTTGCTCGCCGGTGAGATGGACTACACGCCCGGCGCGATGCATAACGGGCAGCCGGACGTCTACCGCATGGTCAACAACCAGCCGATGAGCCAGGGGACGCGCACGCAACAGCTCGCACTCTACGTGGTGCTTTACGGTCCGCTCCAGATGCTCGCCGACGTCCCGAACCGTTACGAGGCCGAGCCGGTCATCCTGAACTACCTGAGCCGGGTGCCGACCGTGTGGGACGAGACCGTTCCGCTCGCCGGTGAGATCGGCGAATTCGCCGCCATCGCGCGGCGCAAAGGGGATACCTGGTACGTGGCTGCCATCAACGGCGAAACGGCCCGCACGGTGGAGGTCGACCTCTCGTTCCTCGAGCCGGGCCCTTACGTCGCCGAAACCTTCCGCGACGGCGTCAACGCTGACCGGATCGGCGAGGACTACGTCCACGAGTTCCGCACCATCGCAGCTCCGGGCAAGATCACCTTCGACATGGCCCGTGGCGGCGGCGGCGTCTACGTCCTCCGTCCGCTGAAGTAAGTCGATTTTATTTCACCAATCACGCCACCCTCACCGAGATCGTGTGGGGGTGGCGTGTTGCGTTTTTAAGGGGCGAAGGGATTTGCTTGGCCAACTGAAAGGCTGTGCCAGTCCGTCTTTACACCCCTGTGGTCCCCTAACGGGGACGGTGGTGATATGCTTTCAGAGACTTTGCGTCGAGCCTTGACGTCACGCCATCCTATTCCCTTTTCTCTTCGCGTGAGAAAAA
>Ga0079224_100014480_pt1 | contig 11015 bp, 12 predicted proteins | sample Stecom2015_FD_80414 | JGI IMG/M metagenome (GOLD analysis project Ga0079224, IMG submission 80414) | Agricultural soil microbial communities from Utah to study Nitrogen management - Steer compost 2015 | ecosystem: Environmental > Terrestrial > Soil > Agricultural land | place: USA: Utah...
GGAGATCTGGTCGCAGGGCTATTCCGAGCCGGGCTCGGGCTCCGACCTGGCCTCGCTCAAGCTCAGCGCGGTGCGGGATGGCGACCATTACGTGGTCAACGGCACGAAGATCTGGTCGAGCCATGCCCATTGCGCCGACCGGATGTTCGCGCTCACGCGCACATCCACGACGGGCAGGAAGCAGGAGGGGATTACCTGCCTGCTGATCGATCTGAAAGCGCCGGGGGTGACGATCCGCCCGATCATCACCATCGACGGTCGCCACGTCTTCAACCAGGAGTTCTTCGACGATGTGCGGGTTCCGGTGGGGGATCGGGTCGGCGAGGAGGGTGAGGGCTGGCGGATCGCCAAATATCTGCTCGGCCACGAGCGCTCGAACGCCTCCTGGATCTCGATCACCAAGCGCACGCTGGTGAAAACGAAGGAGATAGCGTCGGAAGAGCGGGTCTCGGGCGGACGTCTGATCGACGACGAGGTCTTCCGGCACAAGATCGCCGATTGCGAGCAGGAGCTGCAGACGCTGGAGCTGACCGCGCTGCGCACCCTTTCCGCCGCGGCGGCCGACAAGCCGATGGACCTCGGCCAGGCGGGGCTGATCAAGCTTCGCACCGCCGAGGTGATCAAGCGCGTCAACGAGCTCTCGATGGAGGCCGGCGCCTATTACGCCCAGCCGTTCGAGCCCCAGGCGATCCGCGGCGGCTGGAACGAGGAGCCGGTCGGCCCCGACTATCTGTTCCGCATGGCCCCCGACTATTTCGAGGCGCGCGCGATGTCGATCGCCGGGGGCTCGAACGAGATCCAGAAGAACATCATCGCCAAGGGCGTGCTGGGGCTTTAGCAGACGGCGCAAGGCTAATGCACCCGGCTTGCAAACCCCCCGGCAACCCCGTAGTTTCGCTTCGTGCAGGTTCGAGCACCGAGCGGGCGGCCGTTCCCGGTCCGGCCGTATCGGCGAGCCGATAAGAACCAAGCGGGCCAACCCGGCGCCGAACGACGGAGAAACCAGCCCATGGACTTTGAGTATTCCGACGACCAGTCCCTCCTCAAGGACAGCGTCGACCGGTTCATCCAGAACAATTACGGCTTCGAGCAGCGCCGGAAGCTGGTCGCGACGGACGAGGGATACAGCGACAAGAACTGGAGCCAGTTCGCCGAGCTCGGCTGGCTGGGCATGCCGTTCCCCGAGCAGTATGGCGGCTTCGGCGGTACGCCCGTCGAGACCATGATCGTCATGGAAGCGTTCGGCACCGGGCTGGTCGCCGAGCCTTACCTCCCGACCGTCGTGCTCGGCGGCGGGGCGATTTTGCACGGCGGCAGCGAGGAGCAGAAGCAGGCCATCCTGCCGGCAGTGGCGGAAGGCAAGCTGAAGCTCGCTCTGGCCTTTGCCGAGCGCCAGTCGCGCTACAACCTCGCCGACGTCGAGACATCCGCGAAGAAGGACGGCGGCAGCTACGTCCTGAACGGGATGAAGGGCGTCGTTTTCGGCGCGCCCTCGGCCGACAAGATCATCGTCGTGGCGCGGACGTCGGGCCAGTCGCGCGATGCCGACGGCATCTCGCTGTTCCTGGTCGACAAGGACGCACAAGGCCTGCGCGTGCGCGGCTATCCGACTGCCGACGGGCTCCGCGCCGGCGAGGTTTACCTCGACAACGTCAAGGTGGGCGCGGACGCCCTCGTCGGAGAGGAAGGCAAGGGCCTGCCGCTGCTCGAGAAAGTGATCGACTACGGCATCGCCGCGATCTCCGCCGAAGCCGTCGGCGCGATGAAGGCGCTCAACGACATGACGCTCGAGTACCTGAAGACTCGCGAGCAGTTCGGTCAGCCGATCGGCCGCTTCCAGGTGCTGCAGCATCGTATGGTCGACATGTTCATCGCCCATGAGGAAGCCAAGTCGATGGCGATGATGGCCGCGATGCGGGTGGACGAGGCCGACGAGACGGAGCGCAAGAAGGCGATGTCGGCGGCGAAGGTCCAGATCGGCAAGTCGGCGCGCTATGTCGGGCAGCAGGGGATTCAGCTGCACGGCGGCATCGGCATGACCGACGAATACGCGGCCGGTCACTACTTCAAGCGGCTGACGATGATCGACCGCTCGTTCGGCGACACGGACTTCCATCTGAAGCGGTTCGCCGACCTCTGAGACCAGTACGGGGAAGGCCGGCCGGCCTTCCCCGATCTAACGGTGGGGGTGGGGAATGTTAGCCGAGTTCAAGGAGTTCATTTCCCGCGGCAACGTCATCGATCTGGCCGTCGGAATCATCATTGGCGCGGCTTTCACCGCGATCGTCAATTCGCTCGTCAACGACATCCTCATGCCGCCCATAGGCTACCTCATGGGCGGCATCGATTTTTCCGAGTACTACATCAATCTCTCGGGAACCGAGTATCCCTCTTTGGCTGCCGCACGGGAAGCCGGGGCGGCCACCATCAACTACGGTGTTTTCATAAACGCGGTGATCCGGTTTCTGATCGTCGCATTCGCGGTGTTTGTATTGGTCCGGCAGGTCAATCGTCTGCGGCGCCAGTTCGACCGGGCGGAGGAAGCGCCTCCGTCGCCGACCGAGAAGAACTGCCCCTATTGCGTGTCTACGATTCCGATACAGGCGACCCGCTGCCCGTTCTGCACCTCGGAGCTTCAGGAACACGCGGCCTGAGCGATCAGGCTCATCGGCCCTGACCGAAGAGGACTTCCACCCGCCGATCCGCAGCGTGCAGCAGCGGGTCGCCGTCGACGGTGTTCTCGCCGAACGCCTGGGTACGGATGCGATCGGCTTCGACGCCGCGCTCCAGCAGGGCTCGGGCGACGATCTGCGCCCGCTCGTCCGACAATTTCGCGTTGTCGCCGGCGCTGCCGCGCGGGTCGGCATAGCCGCGAATCAGGATCGTCTCCGGCCGAGTCGATCTTGCGCCCGCAGCGATCTCGTCCACGACTTCCAGGGCATCGGCGTCGAGCGTCGTGCTTCGCGATTCGAAGAAGACGAGATAGCGGTCCTTGGGCGGCGCGGCTCCCTCATCGTGCATGGCGCAGGAGGTCAGGATCGAGAATGCTGCCAGTGCGAATGCTCCGACCAGGATATGCCGGCGTGAACCCCCCGCCGGTGCCGCTGTCCCGATGCTCATATCCGCCCCCCTTCGGACATCGTTGTGGATCCCGGAGCATAGTGCATAGCCTCCTCATCGACGCCATAGTGGATTGACGACCGTCATGACCCGATGGGGAAGCGCTGACTGGAAGAGGTGATCCCCGATGAGCATGCTCGCGACGACCGACGCGCGTCGTGCGCGGCCGGGAGCATCCGGCCGGTTTGCCCGCAGCCCTTGGTTCGCCTGAAACCCTTGCTCGTTCTGGTTTTCGCCGGAGCGCTGATCTATCTCGCGCTGATCGGGTTGCTCTGGGTCTTCCAGCGCAATCTGATTTACCTGCCGGGGATGGCGGGTCCATCGCCGGCCGCGGCCGGTGTCGCCGGGATGCGGGAAGTGCGTGTCGAGACCGCGGACGGCCTCCACCTTCTCGCATGGTACCGGGCGCCGGTCGTCGCCGAGGGACTGACCGTCCTCTACCTCCACGGGAACGCCGGCAGCCTCGCCGCGCGAGCCTTCAAGGTTCAACCACTGCTGGCCGCCGGCCACGGCGTGCTCCTCCTGTCCTGGCGAGGATATGGAGACAATCCGGGGGCACCGACCGAAGCAGGTCTCTACAGTGACGCGCGCGCGGCGATCGACTACCTCGCCGAAGAGGGGGTCGAGACCGGTCGCATCGCCCTCTATGGCGAATCGCTCGGCTCCGCTGTCGCCGTGCAGATGGCCGTCGAGCATCGCTTCGCCGGTCTGATCCTCGAAGCGCCGCTCAGCTCGTTGGCGGACGTGGCCGCAACGCACTACCCGTTCGTGCCCGTACGGGCGCTCTTGAAAGACCGCTACGACTCGGCTTCGAAAATCGCCTCTGTCGCAGCGCCGGTGCTGATCCTGCACGGGTTAAAGGATCGGGTCGTGCCGTTCCGGTACGGCGAAAAGCTGTATGCCGCCGCAGCCGAACCCAAGCGACTGATCGCCTTCCCGGAAGGCGGGCACGAGAATCTCCATGCGCTCGGCGCAGGCAGTGCCGTCCTCGAATTTCTGGAAGAGCTCGGCGGAGGTACGCCGTTCTCGCGACGACGTTGAGAGAGGCGGCGAAGGGTTTTGCGTCGACAGTCGGCTTGCGGGAAGCCGCCGACCTCTATAGTCGTAAAGGAAAGCTCAATATCCGGTTCGAACCATGACTGGATACTTACAGGCTGCACTCAGATCGCTTCCCGCCGCTTCGGCGCGGACGTCGGGTGCGAGCACACCGCCGAGGATCGAACGCCTTTCTCTCGAGCTGTTCGGCAACCTGGATCGCGACGGCGAGCCCGACATGCCCGGTGAGCAGTCCGTTCCGCCGAGGCCGGCAGCCGGGCCGAGAGGCCGCGCAGACTCTCAAGGCGCGCCGGTCGCTCCGTCGACGTTCAACAGCTTCGCAGCGGCCTCGGCCTATGACGAATCCCTGCGGCCGGAGCGCGTCCCACCCGAGGCGCGCAAGCCTGAGGAACCGTCGGACGTGGCGCGCGGCCATGCAATCTATGCCCGAACGGCCGGGCGCGGCGGAGGGGAGATGCGGCGGTACCCCGGATCGATCCTCGATTACCGCTTCTGATCCGAGGCCCTGGCAGCGGCCAGCCGTTCCGGGGTATCGATGTCCTCGAGCACCCCGCCATCCTCCATGTCGACCTCGACGATGTAGTCGGAGTGCGCTGCGAGCAGCGGACGCGCACCCTGGTCGCCCGTGATCGTGCGCATTTCGTCGAAGAAGCGGCGCCCCCAGAGGATCGGATTGCCCCGTCGCCCGCTATGGACCGGAATGCAGATCTCGTGGCTACTGTCCGGGTCGAAGGCGGAGATGAGCTTGTCGATATGATCACCGGTCAGCCACGGCATGTCTCCGAGGCAGATCACGACGGCATCTGCACTGGAGGAAACCGCATCCAGGCCCGCGATCATCGAGGTGCTCAGACCCTCCGCGTATCGAGGATTGAAGACGACGCGGTCGGCCAGGCCTTCGACGAGCGGCTGCACGCGCTCCTGTTCGTGGCCGGTCACCACGACGACCTCCCCCACGCGCGAGGCACGGACCGCGTCCATTACGTGAAGCAGAATTGGACGGCCACGGAGATCGGCGAGAAGCTTGTTGACCGGGCCCATCCGCCTCGAACTGCCCGCCGCCAGGACGATCGCCGCAACGTGCGGGGTCTGCTTCACGCCAGCTCGGAGCCGTGCAGGGTTGCTGTCATCTGAGCCAGGATCGCGAGGGCGATCTCGGCGGGTGCGCGGCCTCCGAGCGGGAGGCCGATCGGTGCCCGAATTCGGGCGATCTCCTGCTCGGTCATTCCTTGCTCGCTCAGCCGCTCACGCCGCGACGCATGTGTGCGCTTGCTTCCCAGGGCGCCGATGTAGAAGGCGTCTGAGCGAAGGGCCACGAGGAGCGCAGGGTCGTCCAACTTCGGGTCGTGGGTGAGGGTGACCACAGCCGTGCGCGCATCGATGCCGAGACTGTTCAAGGCGTCGTCCGGCCAGTCGTCCAGCAGGCGGACGCCGGGAAAGCGGTCTGCCGTCGCGAAGGCGCCGCGCGGGTCGACCAAGCTGATGTCGTACCCGAGGACACGGGCCATCTGCACCAGCGGTTGCGCGATGTGCACTGCGCCGACGATGACGAGGCGCAGCGGCGGGTTGAAAGCATGGATAAAATAGCGTCGCTCGCCCACGACGACACTGGTGCTCCGGTTATGTCGGAGGGCGTTTCGAGCCTGCTCTACGATCTCGGCCGTAGGGGCCAGATCGCCTTCGACACGCCCGTCGGCAAAGACGAGCGCCTCGTCGGCGCTCGCCAGCTCCGTTACCAGAGCCACCGCTCGCTTTTCGGCGCGCGCGTTCAGAAGCGCATCGAGTGTCGCCTGTTTCATGCGACCGGCTCGACGAACACCTCGACCTTGCCGCCGCAGGCGAGGCCCACGCCCCAGGCCTGCTCGTCGGTGACACCGAAGTCGAGCAGCCGAGGTTTTCCCTCCTTGATCACCTCGAGAGCTTCGAGAACGACGGCGCCTTCGATGCAGCCGCCGGAAACCGAGCCACGGAAGGCACCGGTGTCGTCCACGACGAGTTGGCTGCCGGTGGCGCGTGGCGAGGAGCCCCAGGTGCTCACGACCGTGGCGAGGGCCACACCCCTGCCGGCGGCACGCCATTCCGCCGCCTGTCGCAGGATCTCGTCCGCTTCCTCGAAGCCCGCTACAGCATTTTCAGCCATTCGCTCACTCCTTCCTGCCGCCGCGCGTGGGGTCGGCTCAGCACGGACGCCAAGTCGGCCAGACTATTCAGATTGTGCGCAGGACGAAACTCGTCCACATGCGGCATCATCGCCCGTGCACCGAGTGATCTTGGCTCGAATCCTTCGAAGCGCAACAGCGGGTTCAGCCAGATCAGGCGGCGGCATGATTTGTGAAGCCGCTCCATCTCCCGGCTGAGGCCTTCGCCCCCGTCCCGATCCAGCCCGTCGGTGATCAACAGAACGACGGCGCCTTGGCCGAGCACACGCCGGGACCAGTGCTGGTTGAAGTCGCGGAGGCAGGCACCGAGGCGGGTGCCGCCGGACCAGTCCTCCACGACCTCGGAGATCTGTTCGAGTGCGGCGTCGATGTCCTTCTGACGCAGATAGCGGGTCACGTTGGTGAGGCGGGTGCCGAACAGGAAGGTGTGAACCCGGTCGCGATCGTTGGTGAGCGCGTGCATGAAGTGCAGCAGCATGCGCGAGTATTGCGCCATCGAGCCGGATATGTCGCAGAGGATCACCAGGGGTGGCGGGCGGCGCAGCCGCTTCTTTCGCTTGAGCGGCATGAGGTCCCCGCCCGAGCGCAGCTGGGCGCGGAGCGTCGCCCGAAGATCGGCCCGGCGGCCTGCAGGATTGGAGCGGAAGCGGCGGATCGGCCGCTCTGCGATCGGCAGCCGCATCCGCGCCATCGCGCGCTTCGCCAGCTCCATCTCCTCGGCGGACATGGCCTCGAAATCCATGCCACGCAGCACTTCCTCGTCGGACCACGTCATCTCCGCGTGGACCTCGACCTCCGGCTTCTCTTCCCGGCGCACGGTGCCTTCCGCCGCGCTTAGGGCGTCGGCGACACGGCGGATGAGCTGGTCTTGCTCCTGTCCGGGCGCGTCGGGGGCTTCCATGTCCGGCAGGACCAGCGACATCATCCGGTCGAGGATGCGCGGGTTGCGCCAGAACACGTGGAACGCCTGGTCGAAGAGCTCGCGCTGATCGCGCCGGTTGACGAGGGCGGCATGCAGCGCCCAGTAGAACTGATCCCGATCAGTAATCTCGATCGCGCGGAGCGCCTCGATCGACTTCAGCACCTGCCCCGGGCCGATCGGCAGTCCCGCCTTCCGCAGGACACGACCGAAGTGCATCACGTTTTCGACGAGGCGGCCTCCGGTCTCCCTGGTCGCCGCGAGATCCGGAAGATTGCGGCCAGTTGCGGGATTCGGCATGGCTGCGCGCGACCTACTGGGCCGCAAGCTCGGCCTTGACCTCTTCCAGGATGCGCTGCGCCTCGCTGCCCTGGAGACGAGCAATGTCGTCCTGGTATTTCAGGAGGATGCCGAGAGTGTTGTCGACCGTCTCGGGATCGAGGACGAGCGCATCGAGCTGCATCAGGGCATGCGTCCAGTCGATGGTTTCGGCAATGCCCGGCAGCTTGAAGAGATCCATGCCGCGGATCTTCTGCACGAAGCCAACGACCTGCCGGCTCAATTCCTCATTGGCGCCGGGCGCCTTGCGCCGCAGGATCTCCAGCTCGCGCGCCGCATCCGGGTAGTCGACCCAGTGATAGAAGCAGCGCCGCTTCAGGGCGTCGTGAATCTCGCGTGTCCGGTTCGATGTGATCACGACGATCGGCGGCTCGTCGGTCGAAATCGTACCGAGTTCGGGGATGGTGATCTGGAAATCCGAGAGGACTTCGAGCAGAAATGCCTCGAACGGCTCGTCCGTCCGATCGAGCTCGTCGATGAGGAGCACGGGCGGCCCCTCCGGCCGCGGCTCCAGCGCCTGCAGCAGTGGCCGCTCGATCAGAAAGCGGCGGGCGAAGATATCCTCGCCGAGCTCGTCGCGATCGATGTCGCCGGTCGCCTCGGCGATCCTGATCTCGATCATTTGCCGGGCGTAGTTCCACTCATAGACCGCAGACGAGACATCCAGGCCCTCGTAACACTGCAGCCGGATCAGCCGGCGCCCGAGCGATTCTGCCAGCACCTTGGCGATTTCGGTTTTCCCGACTCCCGCTTCGCCTTCCAGAAACAGAGGGCGCTGCAGCTTCAGCGAGAGAAAGACCGAGGTGCCTAGGCTTTCGTCAGCGACATAATTGCCGCGTTCCAGCAACGCCAGTGTGTCGGCGACAGAGGGCGGCATTTCCATCGGCAAGTTGTCCTCGGTATGCGGAATGGGGCGGCAGTCGGCGGCCTACTTTTTGCCCCAACGACCGTCGTTGCCCTGGACGTAGGAGCCGGGAGGAAGCTGTCGGATGATCTTCTGGGCGGCGAGAGCTTCAACCTGCTGCAGCCTCGTTCCCGTCTGTTCCGCCACGCGCTGGTATTCCGCCCGCCGGCCACTGTTGATCCGGTCGACGAGAGCCGATACCTCCGGCGTGGGCGACTGGACCGGTGCGATATAGCCGCGCGGCGTCTCGCCGACGAGCCCCCGCGCGCGGGCCTCGTTCAGCTCGAGCGCCCAAGCGGCGACTGTGATGACAAACACGCACATGAAGGCGGCGGCAGCCGTGAGGAACCGTGCCATTGATCCGCGTCCCCGCAACATGCTGTCAAAACAGTCCCTGGTTCTCGCGGATCACGTCGTCGAGCTCACGCTCGACCCTGACCCGAACTTCCTGCTCGATCTTGACGTTGAGGTTTATCACGATCGGCTCCTGTGGCGCCTCCAGTCGCACCGTCGGCTGACAGGCTACCACCCCCAGCACGGATGCCAGCAACAACGGTCGCCAGAGCCCCGCTCTGTGCGTAGGACCGAGCGATCGCGTGATCATGGGCCGAATATGGCTCCCCACTCGCCGATGCGCCACCCCCAATCCTTTGACGATCATTGCGCTCGCTCCTGCATTTCCCGGCCGAGTGCCGCCGGCAGCTGGTAAGTCCTGATGCCCCGGTTCAGGATGTCCCGGAGAGGGCCGGAGACATTGACGTTGAGCTGGAGCGGAAAACCTTCGTACACATCGGGGCTGCGCCCTTCCAGCTCGAGTCTCAACGTCATTTCTTCAGCCGACGATTCATCGATGAACGCCCGAACTTTCGAGTATTCGAAGTTTTGAACGGCCCGCATCAGGGTTTCCGTCGCTTCGTTCGCCACCTCGAGCGCCTCGGTCACCCCGCTCGGCCTGTATCTCAGGATGCCGCCTTCTTCGGCGGTTTCGAGCATGGCGCTACGCACCGAAACCTCGCCCTTTGAAAACACGATCGGGATCGTGCCACGAAGCGTGCCGGTGGCCTCGACCTCGCCGAATTCGGTGAATGCCAGGAACTGAGCGAGGTCTACTCCCTCCACCTGTAGCCTGACCTCGGTAGCGGGAGCCTCCGGATCGAACTCGAATGGTTCCGTTCGGATCGAGCCGCCGAACAACTGCAACTGGTCGATGAAGCCGGTCACGCGCTGGTCTGGGTGCAGTTCCAGGCGAATGACTCCGTCGGTGAGCGGCAGCCCTACGTTCATCTCGCCGAGTGTGACCAGTTGCCTCGGGAGCGTCGAGGGCGGAAAGAGGCTGTCGAAGCGAAGGGTCGTCGCCAGCTCCCGGATCTCCACTTCTGCTGTCGACAGCTCCGTGACTTCAGCCTCGATCGTGCCCGAGGATCGAAAGCCGTCCGGTCCCCATTCGGCACCCGCTTCGGCGGAGAGGCGCGCATCGAGCTCCCCATCGATCCTGTATGACGCCGGAAAGAGCTGCCGGGGATGCAGGACTGTCGGAATGAATGTGATCGGCTCGACCGTGACCAGAGCTTTGCCGGTTCCGGCCGTGAAGGAATGGTTGCCCCGCACCTTGGCGACGAGTCGGCGGCTCGTTTCGAAAAGCTCCCCCGAAACAGTGGCACGCCGCAGCGTCCCCTGAACGTTGGCAGCGAGCCTGAGCGGCACGACCCAAGGCGGCGCAGCCAGGTGCTTCACCTCGGCCGCATCGAGGCGCAGCGTAAGTCGGCCTTCGGGATCTAGAGTGCCTTTGGCGGCTAAGCCATCGAGCGTCAGTTCTTGATCGGGCGCCACCAGTCGCCCACCGGAGAGGGTGGCAGTGTATGCCCCGCGCTCCACGTTCAGCCCGATTGAACGGATGGAGGCACGAATCGGAACCGGATCGGCCTGGGTCACGATCAGTCGGAGGTCGATCGGTCCTGCACGCAGACTGGTGGTGAACCCGTTCGAGAAGTCGGCGACGATCGGCTCGTCATCCTTGCCGGACCTGATCGTGAGCGTGACCGGCCCGTCGGTCCGAACCGGACCGGCGTCGATTCGACCCAAGCGCACGCGAGCCTCATCCGAGGGGAGAAAAGTCAGCCGATCCGTGGTCAGCTCGAAGCTGCCGTGCGTTTGTAGGGCGCCTTGGCGGATTTGCACATCGGGTGCCGGGGCACCGTCGATGGTGAGGTCGATCTCGATCTCGCCCCGCGTCGCCTGCGATGTCACCGCGAGGTTCGTAACGACGCCGGAACCGTCGGCGGTCATACCTCCGATGCTCACCTTCGAGGCAGTTACGGCTAAGCGTTCGATGGCTTCGTCACGGAGGGCGAAGTCCTCCGCGATACGGGCATGCGCGAGCAGGTCCAGCACCAACCTGGCGCCGGAGACGGAGATGACCGGTTCGAGGCGTATCTCGCCGACCGCTCCGGGCCCAGCCGGACTGACAGTGAGTTCGGCCGGCTTGGCTTCCCCGAACCGAAGAGCCAAGGGCTCGCCC
>Ga0079224_100014481_pt1 | contig 11013 bp, 4 predicted proteins | sample Stecom2015_FD_80414 | JGI IMG/M metagenome (GOLD analysis project Ga0079224, IMG submission 80414) | Agricultural soil microbial communities from Utah to study Nitrogen management - Steer compost 2015 | ecosystem: Environmental > Terrestrial > Soil > Agricultural land | place: USA: Utah...
CCTTCGCTACATGTTCATTTTGTTTGAATTGCTACGTGACATCGATTACAACGTAGGACAAGAGGCTATAAAAACCGCACGCATTGTAAAGCGACCTGAAACGTGGCCAACGTTGATTGAATTGCTTGCATCACCATCCTACTGCCACCAGGCTACAGCTGCTTTGATTGAAGCAGGCGAAGCCGTGTTGCCCACACTGGATACCGCCTTTCATAAATCGGGACAGAGCGATACCGTTATGTTACGGTTGGTCCAAATTGTTGGCCGCATTGGTGGAGATGCTGCACTTGATTTACTATGGAAAAAAGCTGACTACCCCGATAAACGGATTGTAAACCAGATTCTGTACTCCCTTCGCTATGTAAACTACCGCGCTACAGGCCGACAAGCCAACCAGGTTATGGACTTACTGGAAGCAGAAATCGGAAAGAATTTGTGGAACCAGGCGGCACTCTACGAGCTTCCACAAACCGAAACTTTTCAGTTGCTGCGTAGCGCCATTCGTGAAGAGATCCGGATTAACAACGATCAGATCACAATGCTGCTCTCCATCCTCTACGATCCGGAAGCTGTTCAGCTTGTTCGTGAAAACATTGATTCGGGAGATCCGAATGGTATTGCCTATGCCATTGAACTGATGGACTTATTCATTGATCAGGATTTAAAGCCGAAGCTTATCCCGCTCTATGATGATATACCGGTATCCCGTAAACTGGAATTATTGCAGATCTATTTCCCGCGCGAAAACTACACACCGATTCAGGTAATCAACTACATTTTAAATCGCGACTTTAATTTGAACAACCGTTGGACAAAGGTTTGTGCCACGTATACATCAGCCTATTTATCCGATTTCAGGATTAGCCGCGGATTGATTGCACAAATGTTCAACCGCGATAAACTCCTGCAGGAAACCGCTGCATGGGTTATCTACAATAAAGATAGGAACACCTACAACACCATTTCCGAACGTCTTCCGGATCGCGACAAGCGCTACCTCGACTCGGCCATAGAAAACAACCAGTTACTGGATGGTCTTAACGATGGGTTCTTCCTAGGCATTGAAATGATCATGTTCATGAAACAACTGCCCGAATTCAAAGGCATTAGTGGCGTGTTGTTGGCTGATCTGTTCGATAAAATTTTACCCTACGATTTACAACGTGGCGAAAAAGTTGGCTTATCTATTAACGAACAAAGCAACCCGATTTTCATTTTGGCACACGGTGAAGTCCAATTAAAAGAGGAAGGCGTAACGCAAGTTACCCTAAAACCGGGTGATGTATATGGCGACCTGTTCAGAAAAAACAGGAACGGATATAAACCAAATGTATTGGAAGCCGTAGACCGCTCTGTTGTGTTTAGGATTGAATTAATGGACTTCTACTTTGTAATTGCCAATCACCATGAAATGGTGGAGAAAATAATACGGAACGCAACTGAAAAAGAAAAAACAGAAGTAACAGAACCTTAAGCCTTGAACGAATACAAAATATGAAACTCGAAATAGACGTACTGATCATTTATTCGGATAAAGACAACGAAGCTGGTGGCGGTCAGGCCGGTTGGGTTACCCAATTCAAAAAGTTTCTCGACCTCATGCTCACGCAGGTACTGGGTTCAAAACCCAACATCCTGTTAAAGAGCGAGTACGACAACATGACTTCGCCAAAACTCGATAATGCAGCTACCTTGGTTAGCATCCTCTCACCTGATTTTATTCAATCGGGTCAATGCCTCGACAACCTGGAAGCTTTTTATCAGGCAGCCGAAGCCAGCGGAAAAAACAGGAACCGGGTTTTCAAAGTATTCAAAACCCCGCTCTCGATACAGGAGCAACCTCCCCGTCTGCGTGAACTCATCGGTTATGAAATGTACCAACTTGATTCTGAAACCGGTGAAGTACGTGAATACACGGACTACTTCAGTTCAGAAGCTGAACGCCAGTACTGGATGAAAATGGTAGACCTTGCCTATGATATTTACGATACCCTGCTTCAATTAAAAGGCGTGGAAGCAAAAGGTGAGGTTAAAAATATTTACAAACGTAAAACCATTTACCTGGCTGAAACTGGTCACGATCTTTCCGTGCAACGCAACATCATTAAGCGGGAGCTTCAACGGCATGGTTATATCGTAACACCCAATCAAACCCTGCCGGGCAACATTCACGACCTGGAAAAAATAGTAAAACGCGACCTGGAAGATGCCAGCCTCTCCATTCACCTGATTGGAGCAGCATACGGTGAAATTCCGGATGGATCGGATCGTTCAATTGTTGATCTTCAAAACCGGTATGCGGCAGAAAAAAGTCAGCGGGTAGGTAAAGAACACTTTACCCGTCTCATCTGGATATCCCCAGTATTGGTTAACGCAAGCGACCGACAGCGCGCCTTTATTGATAGCATCAAACGCGATACCGAAGCACAGGAAGGTGCAGAAATTTTACAGACTCCATTAGAGGATTTCAAAAACATTATGCGCGAAGAATTACTGGAAGCCGATGAAAAGAAAGCATTGGATGAAACCGGTGGCAAATCAGTTTATCTGGTTCACGATCGCGTAGACCACCAGGAAGTAAAACCCATTATTGAAGCGATTGAGAAAAGCGGCTATAAGGTTTTGATACCCGCATTTGAAGGCGAGTTACTTGACTTGCGCCAGAAGCACATCAACAACCTGCGTAACTTCGATACCGCCATTATTTATAAAGGAAAAGTGAACGATCAATGGGTACGCATGAAAGTGCTTGATTTGCTGAAAGCGCCTGGGTTCGGCCGTAAAAAACCGATTAAAGGAAAAGCCGTGCTCACCCATGTCAATTCAGGGTTAAACCTGGATGTCTTCAAGAATCAAAACCTGCGCGTGGTTCAGGCGGATCCACGAGACGTTGCAGAAAAAGTGAAATCATTATTGGAAGAATTTAACAACTAAAAATAAAACACTATAAGCTTGAGCTTGTAGCTTTTTAGGTTCCTTAACCAAACGTTTATGCCACAATACGTTGACGAAAAGGTATCGGTGCTGAACCCGTTTCCGGGTTTGCGCCCCTTTAAAATTGAAGAGAGCCACCTGTTCTTTGGCCGGGAAGGTCAAAGTGATGAAGTGCTCCTCAAACTTTCCAAAAACCGGTTCGTGGGTGTTATCGGCCCCTCTGGTAGTGGTAAGTCTTCATTTATTTACTGTGGTGTATTGCCCATATTATATGGAGGCTTCCTTACCGATGCCAGCCCCAACTGGGAGGTTGTAGTAACCCGCCCCGGTGCCGGCCCCATCGACAACCTTGCAGAAGCATTGCTGAAGAGCAACCCGGAATACCGGGAAGCCGAGGCTGATGAGCAAAAAATAAAACGCACCATTTTCTCCACATTGTTGCGAAGCAGCTCGCTCGGCTTGGTAGAAGCCGTGGAGCAATCAAGAAGATCAGCCGATGTAAACTACCTCATACTGGTCGATCAGTTTGAGGAACTTTTCCGCTTCAAAGACAGTACCGATCCAAACTCAGTAAACGAAACCCTCGCCTTTGTTAACCTGTTGATGGAGGCGGTGAACTATCCGGATTCACCGATTTACGTGGCCATTACCATGCGCTCGGATTTTATTGGTGACTGTGCACAGTTTCCGGAGTTAACGCGAAAGATCAATGATAGCCACTACCTCATTCCGCAGCTTACGCGCGATCAGAAACGCAGAGCAATAGAAGGACCCGTTGCCGTAGGGGGGGCCACCATCACACCACGCCTGGTTCAGCAATTACTAAACGACCTTGGCGACAATCCGGATCAGTTGCCCATTCTTCAGCACGCGCTTATGCGTACATGGAGTTACTGGTCGCATTACCGCGATTATGAAGAAGAACCGCTTGACCTAAAACACTACGAAGCCATCGGTACCATGTCGGAGGCGTTGAGCATGCACGCCAACGAAGCCTATGATGAACTTACCGAATCGCAAAAACATATATGCGAGATACTCTTTAAGGCCATCACAGAAAAACGGGGTGAGAACTTTGGTATACGCAGACCAACCCGATTAAATGAGATTGCAGCCATTGCCGATTGCTCGGAAGAAGAAGTGGCTGAGGTGATTGAAAAATTCCGTGAACCCGGTCGCTCTTTATTGACACCGGCACACGGCACCCCCCTCACCTCCAAATCGATGGTAGACATTTCGCATGAAAGTCTCATGCGCATTTGGGTACGGTTGAAAAACTGGGTAGATGACGAAGCCGATGCCGTGCAAATGTATTTGCGACTAGCCGAAGCAGCAGCCATGTACCAGGTGGGCAAAGCAGGCTTGTGGCGTCCACCCGATTTGCAATTGGCCCTCAACTGGCTGGCCAAGCATAAGCCAACATTGGTATGGGGGCAGCGTTACAACCCTGCCTTTGAGCGCACCATGATCTTTCTCGAATACTCGAGAAAAGAATTCGAAACCGAACAGCGCATACGGGAACTGGAGCAGAAACGAAAACTGCAACGCGCAAGGATTACCGCTTTGGTGTTTGGTGGCTTGACAATAGTGGCTTTGCTCTTCCTTGTTTATGCATTTATCCAGAAGGCAGCCGCGGAGAAAAACTTCCAGGAAGCTCAAGAGCAACGAAAAAGAGCTGAAGATAACTATCTATTAGCTGAAGAAGCAAGAAAAGAAGCAGAACAACGCAGAATTCAAGCGGAAGAAGCTCAAGCCAAAGAAGCTGAGCAGAGAGCACGTGCAGAGGACGCCCAAAAACTTGCAGAAGAAAATGAAGAACTTGCAAAAAGGAATGCTGACGAAGCGTTACGTGAAAAAATTAGGGCAGAAAAAAATGCTGATTTAGCAAACAAGAATGCTGATCTGGCAAAGAAAAATGAAGAAGCCGCACGCAAAGCTGAAGCAGACGCAACCAGCAAACGCTATGTTGCACAAGCCAAAGCCATGGCCCTCCAATCAATAACGCTTACCAGTGATCCTCAACTGGAGGCCTTATTGGCCCAACATGCCTACAACTTTAACACAACTCATAAAGGGTATGAATTTGATACGGATATTTACAACGGACTTTACTTTGCCCTGAAGAATAAACTCAATTCAGAAGGCAAGCCCGATCCGCATCCACTCATTAAAAGCTACAAAGGTCATGATGCCGGAGCTGCTCGTGCCTTGGTTACACATGGAAAAGATGAGCATTTATATTCTGGTGGAAGTGATGGAAGGATTATCCGATGGACCCTCACAAAAGGTGAATGGAAATCAGAAGTCTTAACCAAGAGAGCAAACTACCAGGTGTATGGCATGGACATTAGTCCGGATGAAACCAAACTTGCCGCTGCCGAACTTTATATACTTGATGAACAGAACAATTACATCGAATTGTACGATCTGTCGAATATGAAAGCGGAGCCGAAAAAGATCACTGGGTTTAAAAACAGCATTGAAGATGTTCATTTCACACCTGATGGTCAGGGAATTTACGCACGCGACAATGGTGGATTAAGCATCAAACTTGCAGATTTCAATTCGGCCAAAGAAGTTATCAAACCACCGGTAAAGATAAATGCCATTAGTCTGAGTGAAGATGGTAAAAAGCTTGCAGGTGCTGGCGATAACGGCACGTTGTATATATGGGATATTACAAACAACTATGCTGTGACTGAAGTTCGTAATCTTGGCCGGCACCTCACAGCCTTAACCTGGCACCCGAAAGATAACCTGATTATTGTAGGGAATGAGTCCGGCTTATTGCGCATAGTTCAGAATGGTGTATTGGTGCGTAACCTCCCTGGACACGATGGGCCGATTGAGGAAATCAAGTACAACCATAGCGCCACTTTCTTCGCTTCTGCCAGCAAAGATCGTTCGGTAAGAATCTGGAAAACCAATGAACTTAACCAGCCCCCTATCCGATTGATGGATCACTCCGATTGGGTATGGTCACTCACCTTTTCACCCGATGATGAACAGATTATGGTGGGCTTGCAAAGCAGCAGCCAGAGTGTTCGCGCAGGCACCATTCTTAACGAAGAAAGTATACGTGCCTATCCAACAAAAATTTCCACTATGGCTAACATTTTATGCAATGAGTTCATTACCCGTAATATGACTACTGACGAGTGGGACATCTATGTTGGTGCTGACCTTGATTTTGAAAAAACATGTCCGAACATTTCAGAAGGGAATAATTAACATTATATGAAAAGACTTCTACTTATTATCTTTTCTGCATCTATTTCATTAAGTGCCGCAGCTCAATGTGCACAAACCCTTCGGTTGGCACGTGCTACCTACGAGCAAGGCCGGCTTCACGAAATTGAAAGACAACTACAGGGTTGCCTTGAGCCACCTGAAAAAGGTGGATTCAGCAAGCAGGAAAAGCAACTTCGGGTTGAAGCACTGAAAATACTCTGCATGAGCTACATCTACCTGGAGGAACCTCAAAAAGCCGATGAGGCTATGCTTAAACTCAAACAAGCCGATCCATACTACAGGCCCAATGAAGCTGTTGATCCGGCTGAGTTTGTTGCCTTGTACAAATCTTTTCGCGAAGAGCCTGTATATCGTTATGGTGTAAGACTTGGTGTTAACTTTTGTCGACCTAATGTAAGTGAACTCATTAACGTAGTTGAGTTGGCAGAGGATAGTGAGTATAAAGAGCAAGTGGCCTTTCAATTTGGTGCAGCATTGGATTTACCTATAACGCTCTTCAAGCAAAAAAATAAATGGGCCTTACACGGAGAATTGCTTTATCAGCAAAGACGCTATGAAATCAATCAGAAAGAAGCACGCATAAATCCATACACCAACGAAGAGTTTATTAATAAATTTGAGGGGATTGAATCTCAAACAGCCCTTTCACTTCCTGTCACACTGGAGTACAAATTCCTCAATAAAAAATTCAATCCCTATATCGCATTGGGTTTGTCAACCGATTACTTGTTAAGCAGCAAACTGACTGCAGAGCGAACACGCGAAGAAGAGCCTGGTGTACCGGAGCGTGGTGAAGATTTGGAGAGAACAAAGATCAACTTAAGTGGACTGGCAGCTGTAGGTTTGAAACTACCGACTGGCCCCGGGTTTATTGTACTAGAGGTGCGATATGCCCATGGATTGAATAACATGAGTACTCCTGAAACCGCTTATGCTAATCAATCCCTGGCTTTGGATTACGGTTATGCCGATTCGATTTTCAAACTCTCCTCACTCTCGATAGCCGGCTCCTTTGTATTCAATAAACACAACCCTAAAAAACTTACATCCAGAAAATGAAATTCAAACCGCTACTATATTTTCTGTTATTGCTTTCAGCCTGCACAAGCATGGAAAATGCCGAGTTGACTGAACGCGCCACATTTATCAAAACATACTCCGGTATCCGCGGCATTGAAGCAGCCGCAGCTGAAATCACACCAGATGGTTTTATCGTGCTTGGAAACATGACCATTGCCCGCGATTCTGTATTAACCGTGGTTTTCAAAACAGACAAACGTGGTAATCGTACAACTCCCATTCATTACTACCAGGGAGGCTCTGGCAATGCCATAAAAGCCTTACCGAATAATCAAGGTTACTTAATTGTTGGGGAGCGGATCAAAACAAACCCCACTGCTGAACCAACTGATAACGTTGATATTTACTCTGCTAGAATGCTACACATAAGTAACGATCTTGATAGTTTAAAGACTTGGTATCTGGAAGACACAAATCCAAATCCAACAGACCCAAAAGTTGACTACAAGGGAATTACACTAACGATCTCACCCGATCAAAAAATATTAATTCTAGGGACTTATCAAGAGAGTATACTGTCGCCTATACGTCCTTACATCCAGCGATACAGTTCAGATCTTGAGACACTTGAATGGTACGACAAATTTGATCTGATTGATCGCAGTTACAGGAATACCAAATCCATGCATTATGTGAATGGTAATATAATCTGGGGAAGTTCCATTGCCGCGGAACAACAAAACTTTGATTTTTCCTATGTAACTATACCTTTTGTGCAGGATGGGTCCACATTTATCAACAATAGTTTTTTTGGTCAGGATGTAGCCGAACAGTCATTGCGTGTAAATGATATCAAACCCTTCTTTACACCTGGCTTGGGATTTGGTATTATCGGTTCTCGAGCCGATTCAAATGGCGATAATGCAAATATCTTTTTCTTGTCAACAACTCTAAACGGCAATATAAATCCAAACTCAGTTAGGTACTTTGACGTTGTCTTATCCTCTTCAAACCAGACAATAACCGAAACATCATCGGAAACTCAAGACTACGGAACCGCTCTAACCTCTACTTTCGACAATGGCTTTGTATTAGCGGGCCACTTTGTTACTACAACCACTCAAGTTGGCAATGGACTAAATGACATTGTACTAATAAAAATTGACCAGTTTGGAAATAGCCAGTGGTTGAAAACCATTGGCGGAACCGGAAGCGAAACTGTAAGTTCAATTACAGAACTCGAAGATAAAAGTATCCTCATATGCGGAACTAACTTAGTCGGAGGAATACCATCTATTTTTCTTATCAGGACAGATCAAAATGGCGAATTGAAAAATTAAAAGAATTAGTTCATATGAAGACTCTAACCGTTTTTCTCAAATTTCAAACAACAACTCAAACATTACTTCTTTTAATTCTATTTTCTCTTTTTTCTAATACATCATCACTTGCGCTTACTAATAAAATAAAATTACCTCCTAATGCACCATCCACACCTGTACTAGATACAACAGATGATACAGGTTCAAGCAATTCTGATAACGTTACCAATTTATCATCAGATCTTACTCTTTCAGGAACATCCGATCCTGATGTAACGATTACAATATTGCTGGAAGGGGTGCCTACGGCATATACTACAACAGCAGATGGTGATGGAAATTGGACACTTGATATTAGTTTGACGGAAGGCACCCATAACATAACAGCTGTAGCTAATGACGGTGTCGATGACTCTGATCCATCCGGAGTTCTTACGATTACCGTTGACTTAACTGATTCGGCCTCACCTACAAGTCCAGATCTTAGCTCCGATGATGATTCCGGAGCAAGTAATACTGACAATATTACAAATGTCACCTCAAACTTAACTATCTCAGGCACAGCCGAAGGAAACGCAACTATTGAACTGTTTAATGGAATTAATTTACTCGGAACCACAGTAGCAAGTGCTGGTGGCGCATGGACTATTGATCTGAATCTTACTGAAGGTTCGTATTCAATAACAGCTATCGCTATTGATATTTCAGGAAACACTTCTCCTGCATCAAGTGCACTGGCATTAACAATTGACACTACACCGCCCAACATTCCTGGGACTCCAGATTTGGCTGCCGCTGATGATTCGGGAATAAGTAATACTGACAATATTACAAATATTACCTCAAACTTAACTTTTTCAGGTACAGCCGACCCTGGCATAAGTATTCAGCTCTTCAATGGTGCGTCTCCGATTGGCACTCCCACTACAGCTAGTGGTGGTGGTACCTGGAGTATAGACTTAAATCTTGCTGAAGGCAATCATGCAATCAGTGCAAGAGCGACAGATGCAGCAGGAAATTTCTCAAATTCAACACCATTAAATGTAAATGTTGATACTACACCCCCTACAGTGGTTGTAGGAGGTTATTCCCCAACAGGATCCGGAGCCGCCACTAACACCTCTTTCTCTATAACTTTTAATGAAAATGTAGCCATATCTAACACATCCGCTTCAGGGAGTGAGGATGATTTTAGAGTTTTTAGAAATATGGGCGATCTGTTAAGAATTACAGTCGCGAGAGGAAGCGGTGACATATCGATCTTAGGTTCTCAAGTCACTGTGATCAATAGTGGCACTGAGCTTCCTGATTTAAACCGCCTCCACTACGTTCTGATTGGCGATAAGGTATTTTCAGATATAGCAGGCAATAATTATGCGGGTATATCCAACCCAAGCACATGGACATTTACAACATCAGCCGGTGCAATAGTTACCGCTCCAACTATTGGGGCTTGTGCAACTACATTTGCTACTTTAGGAGACATTGTAATTACTGAAACAGGTAATAACAATATTAATGGTGCAGATAATAGCTTCAGAACACTCGTGCTTTCATTAACAGACTCTGACTATAGGTTTAACACGTCTGCCACTGTTACCGCATTACCTGCATCGGATGGAGATATAGTCGCGATTACTACAACCAGTATTACATCTACCCGAATCACATTCACCATTAATTTTGACGGGTCCTCTAAAAATGAGTCTGATGTTATAACAATCAGTGGAATCCAGATTACCTCGGGTGGCTCAACTTCTGCGGCAACTATTGTTAAGCATGCAAGTTCCACATTAGCTATCCAAGGAATTACAGATGGGGTAACTCCTTTAGCCAACGCAACAATTCCAGTGCAGACGGTAACCCCTGCCAATCTTAGCTTCATTGTTCAGAATGTAGATGGAACAGATATTGGAGATGGAACACAAAGCAGTTTTAGCACATCATCTAATGCTGTGAAATTAGTTGGAAGAGCATTTGGCTCACCCGTGGATGGAGTTTTTAGTGGCAATGGTGTTGTTCTCACTACTGGAAGTCCTAGTGATTTTTACACTTTCAATCCATCAACTGTAGGCGTTAGTAGCAATATACCTATAACTTTTACTTATACTCCTCCTGGAGAATGCCCTGTTTCAATCACCAGAAATTTCCAGGTTTTTTCATCAAATATTGCCGGACTCTCAGCAACCTATTGCAGTAATGGCTCATCCAGCTCCATATCAGTTCCAACTGATTTTCTGAATGACAATTACCCATTGTGGTCAAGTTATGTCTTTATGTATTATGATCCCGATATATTTGATTTTGTGGAGTATGGCCCTTCTTGCAATAGTGGATCATGTACTGCAATATTTGATCCTCAAGCAAGCATTCATGAAAAAGCAATTAATATCTATGGTTCAGCAATAATCTCCTTCAAAGTCAAAAACAGTGGTGGCGTTGAAATTGGAAGTTATTGGAATCAATATGTATTTATTCCGATCTA
>Ga0079224_100014482_pt1 | contig 11012 bp, 9 predicted proteins | sample Stecom2015_FD_80414 | JGI IMG/M metagenome (GOLD analysis project Ga0079224, IMG submission 80414) | Agricultural soil microbial communities from Utah to study Nitrogen management - Steer compost 2015 | ecosystem: Environmental > Terrestrial > Soil > Agricultural land | place: USA: Utah...
ATTTGTCGAATTTGTTTGTCCCGCTCCGATATGCAATGGAGGTAGCGTGATCTCCGAAGAACTTGAAGTCAGCCTGCACATGGCGTTTGTAGAAGCCCGCACGGCGCGACACGAATTTATTACCGTAGAGCACTTGCTGCTTTCCTTGCTCGATAACGCCGCGGCTGTGGAAGTGTTGCGGGCATGTTCCGCCAACCTCGATGCCCTGCGTCAGGATCTGCGCAAATTCATCGCCGAAAACACACCGGTCTTTCCCGGTGACGAAGACGTCGACACGCAGCCTACACTGGGCTTTCAGCGCGTCATACAGCGCGCCATCATGCACGTATCGTCGGGCAACTCGAACAAGAACATGGTCACGGGTGCAAATGTGCTGGTGGCCATGTATGGTGAAAAAGATTCTCATGCGGTCTATTTCTTGCAGCAGCAGGGTGTAACGCGTCTCGATGTCGTGAACTACCTGTCGCACGGCATCACCAAGACGCCCGAAGAACAGCCGGCAGAACCCCCGAAGGCACAGCAAGTGGAAGAAGCGAAATCCGATCAGCAAAAGTCGCCACTCGAGCTTTACGCCACCGACTTGAATGCCGAGGCTCGCCAGGGGCGCATCGATCCGCTCATCGGCCGCGAACACGAGGTCGAGCGGGTGATCCAGGTCTTGTGCCGCCGGCGCAAGAACAACCCCTTGCTGGTGGGCGAGGCCGGCGTCGGCAAGACTGCAATTGCCGAGGGCCTGGCATGGCGTATCACGCGCGGCGACGTGCCCGAAATTCTGGCCGACGCCCAGGTGTACGCGCTCGACATGGGTGCGTTGCTGGCCGGTACCAAATATCGCGGTGATTTTGAACAACGTCTCAAGGCCGTGCTCAAATGCCTGAAAGACAACACGAACGCCGTGCTGTTCATCGACGAGATCCACACACTCATTGGTGCGGGTTCCGCCTCGGGCGGCACGCTCGATGCATCGAACCTGCTCAAACCGGCGCTGTCGTCGGGGCAGCTCAAATGCATGGGGGCCACCACCTATAACGAGTACCGCGGCATCTTTGAAAAAGATCACGCGCTGTCGCGTCGCTTCCAGAAGATCGACGTAGCCGAACCCACGGTTGAGCAAACCATCCAGATTTTGCGCGGCCTGAAATCGCATTTCGAAGCGCATCACGGCGTTCGGTACTCGGCGGCGGCCATCACCGCGGCTGCGCAGCTCGCAGCGCGCCACATCAACGACCGCTTCCTGCCCGACAAGGCCATCGACGTCATCGACGAAGCCGGCGCGGCCCAGCGGCTGCTGCCCCAGTCGCGGCGCAAGAAGGTCATCGGCAAACCCGAGATCCAGGCCACGGTGGCCAAGATCGCGCGCATTCCGCCGCAAAGCGTCTCTACCGACGATCGCAACAAGCTCGCCACGCTCGAGCGCGACCTGAAAACCGTCGTGTTCGGTCAGGATCCGGCCATCGAGGCCCTTGCCGCGGCCATCAAGATGGCGCGCTCCGGTCTGGGCCGCCCCGACAAGCCCATCGGCTCGTTCCTGTTTTCCGGGCCCACGGGCGTGGGTAAAACCGAAGTGGCCCGTCAGCTTGCCTTTGTGCTGGGCGTCGAGCTGCTGCGCTTCGACATGTCGGAATACATGGAACGCCACACGGTGTCGCGACTCATCGGCGCGCCTCCCGGCTATGTCGGGTTCGACCAGGGCGGGCTGCTCACCGAGGCCATTTCCAAGCAGCCGCACTGCGTGCTGCTGCTCGATGAAATCGAAAAGGCGCACCCGGATGTCTTCAACATCCTGCTGCAGGTCATGGACCACGGCACGCTTACCGACAACAACGGCCGCAAGTCCGACTTCCGCAACGTCATTCTGGTAATGACGACCAACGCCGGTGCCGAGGCGCTGAACCGCAATACCATCGGCTTTGCGGCACCCGCCACGGCGGGCGACGAAATGGCCGAGATCAAGCGCATGTTCACGCCCGAGTTCCGTAACCGGCTCGACGCCATCATTGGCTTTACGCCGCTGTCGCGCGACGTCATTCTGCGCGTGGTCGACAAGTTCCTCATGCAGCTCGAAGACCAGCTGCACGAAAAGCGCGTCGACGTCACGTTCACCGATGCCCTGCGCGAACACCTGGCCAAAGAAGGGTTCGACCCCACCATGGGTGCGCGCCCCATGCAGCGGCTCATACAAGACACGATTCGTCGTGCCCTGGCCGATGAACTGCTCTTCGGGCGCCTGGTCGACGGTGGCCATGTTGAAGTCGGCATCGACGAACATGGCACGGTTCGGCTCACGTTCCCCGAAAATGGCAAGGGAGACGGCCGTGGTCGCGATCCCTCACCGTCGCGTCCGGAACCTGAACTGGTCGATTGATGCAACCCGGCGCGCTGCTGGCCTGCCGGAACTGTGACACGATCCATGCCGCTGCGGTCATCGAACCGGGCGGCATGGCTACCTGCTCGTGCTGCGGCTACGTACTATTAAGGCGTAGCCGCTTTTCGTTGCGCTTCTGGCACGCGTTCACGCTCACGGCGCTGGTGGTGTTTCTCATTGCCAACCTGTTTCCGCTGGCGCGGCTCAGCATGTTGGGCAAGAGCCTCGACGCCACATTCGTGGGGGCGCTGTGGCTTACGTGGCAGCAGGGTCACCACGCGCTGTCGATCATGACCGGCCTTACGGGCTTCTGGTTTCCGCTTACCCAGATCTGCTTTCTGTTCTGGGCGCTGGGCTGCCTGCGCAAGGGGCGTTTGCCGCCCGATTTTGCGCTGGCCATGCGCATTTACCATCTGGCGTTGCCCTGGAGCATGGTACCGGTACTGATGTTGGGCATCATTGTCGCAATCGTGAAGTTCTCGGATCTGGCCGCGCTGATACCGGGCGCCGGGCTCTGGGCTTTCGGGGTACTGACCTTCATGCTGACGGCCCTATCCCGGCTGGATTCCCGACGTCTGTGGCATTACGCGGAAGACGCCGGCCTTGCTCCTGCGACACGAAGCACCACGCGGGCACCGGAAGACCTCACGGGCTGCGAGGTGTGCGGCCACGTCCAGGAAGTCGTGCCGCAGGCCGACGAAACATGCGAGCGCTGTGGCAGCCTTCTGCACAAGCGCAAGCCCGACATGGGCGCGCGCGTTTGGGCGCTGCTGATCGCCGCAACGGCCGCCTATATTCCCGCCAACGTGTTGCCCATGATGGAGATTCGCAGCACGATGGGCGCGAGCGCACACACCATACTGGGTGGCGTGATCGAACTGTGGCAGCTGGGTTCGTGGGACCTGGCCGTGATCGTGTTCGTGGCAAGCGTGGTGGTGCCCATCACCAAGCTCATTGCACTGGCGGTGCTGATGCTGGGGCGGCGCTGGCGCGGCTGGCGCGTGCAGCGGCAGCGCACCCGCCTGTACGAGATGCTCGAATTCATCGGGCAGTGGTCGATGCTCGACGTGTTTGTCGTGATTCTCATGACCGCCATGGCGAATTTTCCGGGGCTGTCGCAGATCATTGCCGGGCCTGCGGCCGCCAGTTTCGGCCTGGTGGTCGTGCTGACCATGCTTGCAGCCATGAGCTATGATCCTCGAATCGGCTGGGACAGGGGCCGTCGAGCCGCATCGGAACACTAATCAATGGCAGAACAGCAAGAAGGCAACACGGGCGGGAAGGAGACGACGCCAACCCGAAGCACCGGAACCACGCCCTTGCCGCCGCCCAATGTGCGCCCGCGCAAGGAACAACGATTTTCATGGATCTGGCTGGTGCCGCTGCTGGCAGTGGCCATGGGTGCGGGGCTGTTGCTGCGCGACTGGATGAATACCGGTCCCACCATTACCATCGCGTTCGAGTCGGCCGAAGGTATCGAGGTGGGCCAGACCCGGGTGCGCTACCGCGATGTCGCCATTGGCACTGTCACCGACGTGCGTGTCGATCATGAGCGCGGCAAGGTGCTTGTTTCCGCGCAACTGCACCGCGACGGCGCCGAATACATCACCCAGCCCGACTCGCGTTTCTGGGTCGTGCGGCCACGCCTGGGCGTCAGCGGCATATCCGGGTTGGGCACGCTGCTTTCCGGCGTGTACATTGCCGTCGATACGCCGCGCACGCAGGGCGAAAAACAAAAGGCCTATGAATTCGAAGGCCTGGAGCAGCCACCCGAGATCACCAGCGAACGGCCGGGCACCCGCTACATGCTCAAGGCCGAAGATCTGGGGTCGCTCGATATCGGTTCTCCCGTGTATTACCGGCGCATTCAGGTGGGCCAGGTCATTGCCTATTCGCTCGACGAAAGCGGCCGTGCCGTGAACATACAGATCTTCATCGACGCGCCTCACGATCGCCATGTCACGGCCGACGCCAGGTTCTGGAATGCCAGCGGCATCAACTTCAATCTCGATGCCGACGGTGTGTCGATCCAGACAGGCTCGCTGGCATCGGTACTGGCCGGGGGGGTGGCGTTCGCACCGGCCGACGAGCTCGACGTCAAGCCGGCCGAAGCCGATGCCGTGTTCACTCTCCATGAGAATCAGGTGCAGGCCATGGCCGACCCCGACGGTGAGCCGATTCTCATCGAGTTTCACTTCCACCAGTCGGTACGCGGGCTCAAGGTGGGCTCGCCCGTCGATTTCCGTGGCCTGGAGTTGGGCAACATCATCGATATCGACATAGAGTTCGACCGCGAGCGGCGCCAGTTCTTCGCGCTCGTGCGTGCGCGCATCTATCCGCTGCGCTTCGGGCCGTTGTTCGATCGCATCATGGAAGTCGATAGCGACCCGCACGTCGCACGCGCACGCTTCCTGGAAGGCATGGTGGCGCGCGGCCTGCGCGCCCAGATGCGGGCCGCCAATCTGCTGACCGGCCAGCAGTATGTTGCGCTGGACTTTTTCAAGAACGAACGCGAGGTCGAATTCGACGGTACGGCTTACCCGCCCGTGCTGCCCACCATTGCCGGCGACTTTGACCGGCTGCAGCAGCAGATCAGCAGCATCGTGCGCAAGGTTGATGCGCTGCCAATTGACGAACTGGTTTCAGACCTGCGTGCCACGCTGCAGGCCGCAACTGCGGCGCTCACGAGCGTGGATGACTCGGTGACACCCGAGCTCAAGGCCACGTTGGTCGCGGTACGCAAGACGCTGGCCAAAGTGGATGGTTTCGTGTCAGAGGGTGCATCAACCGCCAGCGGGCTGGAAGGCACCATGCGTGAACTGAGCGCGGCGGCCCGTGCGCTGCGTTCGCTGGCCGATTATCTGCAGACGCAACCGGGCTCATTGATTCGAGGCCCCGCGCGCGACCGTATCGAGGTGGAACCATGAAGCTGAAAGGGGCCCTGGTAGCAGTCACCGTGGTGTTGGCAGGCTGCGCGTCGACGGCGCCGCATTACTATTCACTGCAAGCCATTGAAGATTCGCCGCCGGCGGCGCCCGTGCAGGGCGCCTATGCCATCAGCGTGCAGCCGGTCGTTATACCGCAACAGGTGGCGCGCCCCCAGGTTGTCGTGCGCATGGCGCCGGGCAGTGAAGTGGTGCCGCTCGCCTCAGCCCTTTGGGTCGGGCCGCTCGAAGATCAGATCCGCCTCAGCCTTGCGGCTGAACTCACCCGGCGCCTGGGCGTGCTCGATGTCGGTTCCGCGCGCATCGATAATAATTTGCCGGTGTGGCAGATCTACGTCGACGTGCAGCGATTCGATGCGGTATATGGCCAGCAGGTGCAGCAGGAGATCGTGTGGCGCATGGTACCGCAGGGCATACCGGGCAAGCCGGCCCCCCGGGTATGTGCCGCCCAGGCGGCGCTTCCCGTTCAACAGGGCATGGGTGCCCTGGTCGAAGGCCATCGCCAGGCTCTCGCAGGCATCGCCCAGGCCATGACGCGGGCTCTTGAAACCGGCGCAAAAAAAGGTAGAGGCGCCTTGAACGATGGGGTCGCGGCGCTACCGGACGGCGTGCATTTTCGCGGCTGCACGGGCTGAGCCCGCACCAGCACTTACATCAGGCTATACCAGATCAAGAAAAGGTGTAGCCAGAATTTATTATAGGGTTACAACCAATTAAATGACGGTTGAACGTCTGTTGTAATGCTGTTGCAACTCGGTGTCGGTCTTTTCCGTCATCGCCTTCATTCAACACACGGAGACAGTCATGCAGTCCAGAACCGGTTTCAAGCTGTTGGCCGCCACGGCCGCAACCCTGGCCGCCTTTGCCGTTACCCCGGCTGCGGCGGAACAAGTCGTCAAACTGGGCTTCGCGGCGCCTCTTACCGGCCCGCAATCGCACTATGGCGAAGACATGAAGAACGGCCTTACCCTCGCGCTGGAAGAGGCCAACGCACAGAAGATCCAGCTCGACGGCAAAACCGCAAAATTCGAGCTGATCAGCCGCGACGACCAGGCCGATCCGCGTACCGCCGTACAGGTCGCGCAGCAGATTGTCGATGAAGGCGTGCAGGGTGTGCTGGGCCACTTCAATTCGGGCACGACCATTCCGGCCTCCAGCGTGTATCACGATGCCGGCCTGCCGCAGATCGCCATGGCCACGTCTCCGGAATACACCGAGCAGGGCTTCAACACCACCTTCCGCATGATGACCAGCGACACGCAGCAGGGCGCGGCCGCCGGCGAATTCATCGTCAAGGATCTGGGCGGCAAGAACATCGCGCTCATCGACGACCGCACCGCGTATGGCCAGGGGCTGACCGATCAGGTCGCCAAGGCGGTCGAGGCGCATGGCGGCACCATCGTGGCCCGTGAGTACACCACTGACAAGGCTAACGACTTCACCGCCATTCTCACGAACATCAAGGCCAAGAACCCCGACGTAGTCTTCTTCGGCGGGCTCGATGCGCAGTCCGGCCCCATGCGTCGCCAGATGGTCACGCTGGGCATCGAGGCGCCGCTTGTTTCCGGCGAAATGACCCGCAGCGAAACCTTCCTCAAGCTGGCTGGCGATGCCGCCGAAGGCACCTATGCGTCACTTGCCGGTGTGCCGCTGCAGCAAATGGCTGCGGGCACCAAGTTCGAAGAGGCCTACAAGGCGCGCTTCAACACGAATCCCGGTGTCTATGCACCCTACGCTTACGACGGTGCATGGAACATGGTCATGGCCATGAAGGAAGCCGGTTCCTCCAAGCCGGAAGCCTATCTGCCCAAGCTCGCGTCGCTGCAGCGCTCCGGCGCCACCAGCGAAAGCATTGCCTACGACGAAAAGGGCGACCTGAAAGAAATCTCGGTCACCATTTACCAGGTCAAGGGTGGCAAGTGGGAAATGGTCAAGACCATGGTCAGCCAGGCCAACTGATACGGTGCACGGCGCATCGGGCCGGCGGCAGGTACGCCGGCCCGTTCCTATCCCGCATCTTTGACTTATCCGGTTAGACCATGGAAATTCTGCTTCAACAACTGATCAACGGCGTGACCGTCGGCAGCGTTTACGCGCTGGTGGCGCTGGGCTACACCATGGTCTACGGCATCATCGGCCTGATCAACTTTGCGCATGGCGACGTGGTCATGATCGGCGCCATGGTGGCCACCACGCTTGTCGTCACCTTTGTCGGCGGCAACCCCGGTGCGGTGTCGGCCTGGGTGGTGGTGATCGGGGCGCTGCTGGTGGCCATGCCCGTGTGCATGGCATTGGGCTGGACAGCCGAGCGCTTCGCCTACCGGCCCTTGCGCCGCGCGCCACGGCTGGCGGCACTCATCACGGCCATCGGCATCTCGATCATCATCCAGAACGTGGCGATGATGGTGTGGGGCCGCAACTACCTCAGCTTTCCGCACATCATCGAGCCCGTGGTGTACCAGTTCAGCGGGGCGCGCATCAGCGTGCTGCAGATCATCATCATCGTGGCCGCTGCGGCCATCATGGGCGCCCTCATGCTCATCGTGCACCGCACGCGTCTGGGCACCGCCATGCGCGCCACGTCGCAGAACCGCGAGGTGGCCGGGCTCATGGGGGTCAACATCAACACTGTCATCTCGGCGGCGTTCGTCATCGGTTCGCTGCTGGCTGCTGTGGCCGGGGTCATGGTGGCGGCCTACTACGGCGTGGCGCAATACACCATGGGCTTCATTCTGGGCCTCAAGGCCTTCACGGCCGCCGTGCTGGGCGGTATTGGCAATCTGCCGGGTGCCATGCTGGGCGGCCTGCTGCTGGGGGTCATCGAATCGCTGGGGGCCGGTTACATCGGCGACCTCACGAACGGCTTCTTCGGCAGCCATTATCAAGATGTCTTTTCATTCATCGTGCTGATTCTGGTACTGGTGTTCCGTCCGTCCGGTCTGCTGGGCGAGCGCGTAGGAGATCGCGCATGAGTACTCTGGCATCCGTTCGTACGCCCGTTCCGCCGCGCGTCTGGCTGGGCATCGTGCTGGTGGGGGCCGTGCTGGCCATCCTGCCGTTTTTGCTGGGCATGGTGGGGCAAAGCTGGATCCGTACGCTCAACTTCGCGCTCATCTATGTCATGCTGGCCCTGGGGCTGAATGTCGTGGTGGGGTTCGCCGGGCTGCTCGATCTGGGCTATATCGCCTTCTACGGGGTCGGGGCTTACGTGTGGGCCATGCTGGCGTCGCCGCACTTCGGTCTGCATTTGCCGTTCTGGGTAATACTGCCGCTGGGCTTCGTACTGGCGGCCATTGCTGGAGCCCTGCTGGGGGCGCCATGCCTGAAACTGCGCGGCGACTACCTTGCCATCGTCACACTGGGCTTTGGCGAGATCGTACGCATTTTCCTGAACAACCTCGATGCGCCCGTGAACATCACGAACGGGCCGCAGGGCATCAACCGCATCGACACCTTTCGGGTGGGCGAGTTCGCATTCGGGCGCACGCAGGAACTGTTCGGGTTCCGAATAACGGGGCCTGAAAAATACTACTACCTGCTGCTGTTCCTCACGATCGTGATCGTGGTCATCTGCGCGCGGCTGCAGCATTCGCGTATTGGTCGCGCCTGGGAAGCGATTCGCGAAGATGAGATCGCGGCCAAGGCAATGGGCATCAATACGCGCAACATCAAACTGCTTGCCTTCGCCATGGGCGCCTCGTTCGGGGGTATTGCGGGCTGCATGTTCGCATCCATGCAGGGCTTCGTCAGCCCCGAAAGCTTCAGTCTCACCGAATCGATCGCCGTGCTGTGCATGGTGGTGCTGGGCGGCATGGGCAACATTCCCGGCGTCATATTGGGGGCCTTGCTCCTGTCTGTGTTTCCCGAACTGCTGCGCGCGGTCGTCGTTCCATTGCAGCAGACGCTGTTTGGCGATGTAATCCTCGACCCGGAGGGCATACGCATGCTGCTGTTCGGCTTTGCCCTGGTGCTGGTCATGATCTTCCGGCCGGAAGGCTTGTGGCCGTCGGCGTTGCGGCGTCGTGAACTGCGTGCCGCGAAGGAGGGAGCATGAGCGCAATACCCGTGCACCGTGATCAGGGTGCCATGCCGGAGCTGCTGCTGGTCGTGAACCGCATCAGCAAGCGTTTTGGTGGCCTGCAGGCACTTTCCGATGTCAGCTTCGGCATCTGCAAGGGCGACATCTACGGCCTCATCGGCCCCAATGGCGCAGGCAAGACCACGCTGTTCAATGTGCTGACCAGCCTGTATCAGCCCGAAATGGGTACCGCCAACTTCATGGGGCATCAGCTCACGCGCCTCAAGCCGCACGAGATCGCGCAGGTCGGCATCGCGCGCACGTTCCAGAACATTCGGCTCTTCGCCAACCTCAGCGCCATTGAAAACGTGATGATCGGGCGCCACGTGCGTACGCGGGCCGGCGTGCTGGGTGCGGTGCTGCGTAACCGCGCCACGCTGGAAGAAGAGCGGGCGATCGAGCAGCGCGCTTACGAGCTGCTCGAATACGTGGGCATCGCCGATCGGGCAAACGATATTGCGCGCTCGCTCTCGTACGGCGACCAGCGGCGGCTGGAAATCGCCCGCGCGCTGGCCACCGAGCCCACGCTGCTCGCGCTCGACGAGCCGGCAGCCGGCATGAACCCCTCTGAAACCGTCGTGCTGCGCCAGCTCATCGAAAAAATCCGCAATGACGGCGTCACCGTGCTGCTGATCGAACACGACATGAAGCTGGTGATGGGGCTGTGTAACCGGGTGCTGGTGCTGGAATATGGCCGCGTGCTGGCCGAAGGCAAGCCGTCCGAGGTGCAGCGCGACCCGCGTGTCATCGAGGCCTATCTGGGCAAGGGCGCGGCAGGCCAGGCGGGTGCGGCCGTGGCGGCCCCCGCGTCAGACATTGCGGCGCGGCAATCCACGGGTGCCAGCCATTCGAATCAGGGAAGACACGACTCATGAGCACCGATACGCCTTTGCTGGAATTGCGCGACCTCGACGTGGCCTATGGCGGCATTCGCGCGGTGCGGGGTCTGAACCTTACCGTGAATCGCGGCGAACTGGTGTGCCTGATTGGTGCCAATGGCGCCGGCAAGAGCACGACGCTGCGTGCCATTTGTGGCCTGGTGCCGCGGGCGGGCGGCGACATTCTGTACGATGGCCGCTCGATCGCCGGCGTGCCCTCGTACCTGCTGGTGCGCGAGGGCCTGGTCATGGTGCCCGAAGGGCGAGGCATTTTCGGCCAGCTCACAATCGAAGAAAACCTGGCAATGGGCGCCTACAGCCGTCGCGACATCGAGCAGATCCGCCGTGATACCGAGCACGTGCTGGAGATCTTCCCGCGTCTGCGCGAGCGGCTCAAGCAGTCGGCCGGCACGCTCTCGGGCGGCGAACAGCAGATGCTGGCCATGGGCCGGGCCATGATTTCGCGGCCGCGCCTGCTGCTGCTCGACGAACCCTCGATGGGGCTCGCCCCCATCATGGTCGACAAAATCTTCGAGGTGATCGAAACCATTTCGAATGAAGGCGTCACAATTCTGCTCATCGAACAGAACGCCAAGCTGGCGCTGGAAGCCAGCAACCGTGGTTACGTCATGGAGTCGGGACGCATGATTCTCGACGGGCCGTCGCAGCAGCTGCTCGACGATCCGAAGGTGCGCGCCGCGTATCTGGGCGAAGAGGAAGCGGCCTGAGGCCAGCCGGCCTGCGCC
>Ga0079224_100014483_pt1 | contig 11010 bp, 8 predicted proteins | sample Stecom2015_FD_80414 | JGI IMG/M metagenome (GOLD analysis project Ga0079224, IMG submission 80414) | Agricultural soil microbial communities from Utah to study Nitrogen management - Steer compost 2015 | ecosystem: Environmental > Terrestrial > Soil > Agricultural land | place: USA: Utah...
TAGTTCGGAACATGGCAGTCCTTCACCGTGGGGTAGTAGGACCGGTCGTGTAGCTTACAGTCGTGATGCCCCTCCTCGATACAGTACACATCGCGACGGCGGGGGGCGACGACGCCCATCACCGACTTCACGTGGTTGCGCTTGCCCTGCACCGTCACCCGGTAACCGCGGACGGGGCCCATCGGCACGTTGATGTTGAGCAACGTTCGAGCCGGGAGTCCCTGCTCGAGCACGGCCTTCGCGTACTTCGCGGCCGCCGTCGCCGCCGGCCCGAAATCGAACACGCCCTTCGTGAACTGCAGCGAGACGGCGATACTCGGCACACCCAGCAGCGCTCCTTCGAGCGCACCGGCCACCGTACCCGAGTACGTCACGTCGTCGCCGATGTTCCAGCCCTTGTTGATGCCCGACACCACGAGATCGGGCATGCCGCTCAGGACCTTGGTGACGGCAATGTTCACGCAGTCGGTCGGTGTGCCATCGACCGCAAACGTACGCTCGCCCCACCGCTCGAGGTGAAGAGGACGCCGCAGGGTCAGCGCATGACCGATCGCGCTGGCTTCGTTCAGTGGCGCAACGATGGTGACTTCGCCGAACGGTTCGAGCGCTCTCGCAAGCGCGACAATCCCCTCGGAGCGGACGCCATCGTCATTGGTGACCAGAATGCGTTTCTGCATCGACATTCGATCATAACAAGGACCCGCGCGGCGCGCGCGTTGCGGCTGGCAGTAGTCCAGCTGCGACAAGCGCCAGCCCAGCGCCCATGAGAAACGCGGCCGCCGGCGAGACGACCATCCAGACGGCGCCGAACAACAGGCTCGCCAGCAACGACCCCAGCCCGAGTGCGGCGTTGTAGTACCCGAATGCCGTGCCGCGGGCATCGGGTGGCGCCAGTTCGGCCATCAACGCCTTCTCGGGTCCTTCGGTCAGTCCAAAGAACAGGCCGTAGGCAAGGAACAGCGTCACGACGGCCTCCAGCGACGTGGCGAACGCGAGGCCGGCGTAGATGAACGCGTAGTAGATCCAGCCCGCGACAATCGGGAGCCGATAGCCCGTGCGATCACTCAACAATCCGCCCGCGACCGACACGGCGCTCTTGATCACGTGCAGCACGGCCCACGCCATCGGCAGCCATGCCACCGGCACGCCGGCTGACTCGAGCCGCAGCAGCAGAAATGCGTCGGTCGAGTTGCCGAGCGAGAACAGCAGCAGGACGAAGATGAAGCCGCGCGCCGGACGTGGCAGCGCGCGCCACCGCAGCGCGTCGCCAGCCGGCCTCGCGATGGACGAGGCCGCGATCGGCTCAGGTTCGGGTGTCGTCCACGCGAGTCCAAGGACAATCAGCCCTGGAATCAGCGTCAGTGCGAAAAGCCCGCGATAGTCTTCGGGACGCGCCAGCAGCCATGCGGTCGCGATGAGCGGGCCGGCGATAGCGCCCGCGTGATCCATCGCACGATGGAAGCCGAAGACGGCGCCCGCGCGTCCCGGCGGCGCGAACCCTGCCAGCATCGCGTCGCGCGGCGCACTGCGCACGCCCTTGCCGAAGCGATCGACCAGCCGAAGGCCCAGCACCTGCCACCAGGTGGTGACGAGCGCAATCAAGGGGCGCGCGAGCGACGAAATCGTGTATCCGGCGGCCATCAGCGGGCGCCGTGCGCCACTGCGGTCGGACCGCCGACCCGACACGACCTTGAAGACACTGTTGAGCGCTTCGGCCAGTCCCTCGATCAGGCCGACGATGAACGGCGTGCCGCCGCGCAGGCGGACGATGAAGCCCGGCAACAGCGGATAGATCATCTCGCTGGCCATGTCGGTGAAGAAGCTCACCCAGCCGAGACGCCACACGCCGCCGGGCAGCCGCGTCATGCGCGAAGGTACCAGCGGCGGCGATCGAGCCACCACAGCAGGAGGAACAGGACAGCCAGATTCGCGCAGGCGTACAGCAGCGACGCGTTCTTCGGCGAGGCGAGCGGGGCGAACCACGCCAGGTAGATCCAGCGCGACAAAGCGACCGTCTCTCCTCCTCCGCCATCAATCCGCACCAGCAGCATAGTCTTGACGAGGAATCCGGACACCACGAACAGCAGCAGCGCGTTACGCCCGAGGATGACGAATGGCCGCGCAAGACGTCGTGCGCGCCCGCCATCGAAGGCCAGATGCGTGGCGCACAGCGCCAACGCCGCAAGGCCTGCGGTGACGAGCACGTAGGAACTGGTCCAGAGGTTCTTGTTGAGCGGAAAGACCGTCGCCCACGCGAGTCCCATCGCAAGCAGTATCGCCGCGCCCACGGTCACCTCGCGCACGCGCCGCTCGCCAGGCGACCGGAACAGCAGGAGCCCGGCGACGAGTCCAAGCAGCGTCGTGCCGATCGCCGGAAGCGTCGAGAACAGGCCCTCCGGGTCCCACGTGCGGCTCTGTCGCCACAGGTGCTCACCGAACACCGCGCGATCGATCGCGGCGCCCACATTTCCGTCGGGCGTCAGGTCGCCGCGGATCATCAGCCAGTACGCAATCAACACGACCGTCGTGGCAAGCAACGCGTCACGGACGATGACGTGCAGGTCGTGCGCACTCCTCCAGCGATAGAAGAGGGCAACCACCAGGTAGCAGACCGCGATGCGCTGCAGCACGCCAGGTATCCGCACCGTCGCCAGGTCGAACCGTGGATACAACGCGAGCAGCAGACCCAGGCCGAAGATCACACTCGATCGTCGCGCGATCGTCGCTGCTGTCGCCGCGCTGCGCCGGCCGAGCGGGATGGCCACCCCGACAATGAAGAGGAAGAACGGGAAGATCAGATCGGTCGGCGTCAGGCCGTGCCAGGGCGCATGCAGCAGCGGCGCGTAGACGGTGCTCCAGTCACCGGGGTTGTTGACGATGACCATCGCGGCCATGGTCGCGCCGCGAAACACGTCGAGCGAGACGAGCCGCGACTCTGCCGCCTTCGCGAGTGACTCCAAGACGCGAAAGTATAATCGGCGGATGCGCCCGTTGCTTCTCGCCCTCGCAATTGCTGCCGCAGCCGCCCCAGGCTGGCAGCGCTCGCAGGACACGGCGCCCCTGCACATCACCGCCGTCGACGGCGTGGCCGTCGGGCACCACACACTCGACGAGCGACCCACGGGCTGCACCGTCGTGCTCACCGAAGGCGGAGCAACCGGAGCGGTCACGGTGTTCGGCGGTGCCCCCGGCACGACCGAAACCGACCTGCTCGAGCCCGAGAACCTCGTCGACCAGGTGCACGCGGTGTTCCTCTCCGGCGGCAGCGCATTCGGGCTCGACGTGGCCGGCGGTGTACGACGTTATCTCTCCGAGAAGAAGGTCGGCTTTGCGTTTGGCGGCGCGTATGTGCCGATTGTCCCTGGCGCGATCATCTTCGACCTCCCCATCGGCGGCCGTCCGGAGATTCGTCCTGGCGCCGACTGCGGATATGCCGCGGCAGCCGCCGCGTCGACCGGCCCCGTGGCTGAGGGCAACGTCGGGGCGGGCGCCGGCGCCACCGTCGGCAAGACGCCGGGACGGGGACGCGCGATGAAGGGCGGTCTCGGCTCCGCGGCGTTGCGCCTGCCCGACGGCCTGACCGTCGGGGCCATAGCCGCGGTCAATGCCGCCGGCAGCATCATCGATCCGCGCACCGGGCGGATCGTCGCCGGCGCGCGCACGGCGAGTGGCGATGGCTTCGAAGACATTCGCGCCATCGTGCGTGGCGAGCGCCTTCCCCGCTCAGGCCACGCGCCCGAGAATACGACCGTCGTCGTGGTGGCGACGAACGCGCGTCTTACGAAGGCGCAGGCGAAGCGCGTCGCGCAGATGGCTCAGGCGGGGCTCGCGCGCACGATTCTTCCTGTGTTCACGCCCGGTGACGGTGACACGGTGTTCGTGCTGGCAACCGGCACCTGGACGGATGAGGCCGATACCGGTCGCGTCGGCGCGCTCGCCGCCGAAGCCGTCAGCGACGCCATCCTCCGCGGCGTGCGGGCCGCGACGTCCATCCCGGGCTATCCCGCCGCGCGGGACATCCGCTAGCAGCTGATGTCCATCTACGCCCTGCTGCTGGCCGGCTGGTGCCTCGCGCAGGTCGTCATCGGCGTCTGGGCGGCGCGCCGCGTCCGCACCAGCGCCGACTTCTTCGTCGCCGGCCGCAGACTGCCGGCCAGCGCCATCTTCGCAACGTTCCTTGCGGCCAACGTCGGCGCGGGTTCGACAGTCGGCGCGACGGGATACGCGTACAACAGTGGGCTCGCAGCGTGGTGGTGGAACGGCTCGGCGGGCATCGGCACGCTGGTGCTCGCATTCTGGGTCGGGCCGAAGTTGTGGCGTGTCGCGCAGGCGCACAACCTGTACACCGTCGGCGACTACCTCGCCTTCCGCTACGACGACCGCGTGCGCGGGTTGACGGCGCTGCTCATCTGGCTCGGCAGCTTCTCGATTCTCTCCGGACAGCTGATCGGCGGCGGCGTCGTTCTGAACGCGGTGTTCGGATGGCCGCTCTGGCTCGGCGGTCTCGTCTCGATTCTGATTGCGACGATCTACTTCAGCACCGGCGGCCTGCTCGGCGCGTCGTGGGTCAACCGCGCACAGGTCCTCGTGATCGTTGCCGGGCTCGCGACCGCCGCGTTGTATGGCGTGAACAGTGCGGGTGGATGGGACGCGGTGTCGGCGGCGAACACCGAGCGCCTCGACATCTGGCGCGGCGCCACACCCGACATGGGATGGCCCCTGCTCTTCCTGCTCGCGCCGTCGTTCTTCCTGTCGCCGGGTCTGGTGCAGCGGGCGTTCGCCGCGCGTGACGCACACCACCTGCGCCGTGGAATAGCCCTGAGCGGTCTCGCGCTGATGATCTTCGCCATCGTGCCGGTCATGCTCGGCATGGCCGCGCGCGTGTCGGCGCCCGACCTCGCCAAGCCGGAGACCGCGCTGCCGCACCTGCTGACGACCGGCGTGCCCGCGTGGGTCGGCGCGCTGGCGCTCGCGGCCGTCTTCGCGGCCGAGATCAGCTCGGCCGATGCGGTGCTGTTCATGCTGTCGACGAGCGGCGCGCGCGATCTCTACAAGAAGTACGTCCGACCCGACGCATCGGACGCCAGCCTGCTGTCAGCCGTGCGCACCATTGCCGTCATCGCGGGTGTTGCCGGTTATGTGCTGACGTTCGTCCTGGGCAGCGTCATCGGCGCGCTCAAGGTCTTCTACTCTGTGATGGTCATCAGCCTGCTGGTGCCGGTGCTCGCCGCAATCCTCTTCACGCAGCCCTCGACCCGGGGTGCGCTCGCGAGCGTCATCGTCGGCATCAGCGTTCTGGCCGGCATCTCGGCGTTGACGGGCGGCGCCGGCTATGGCTGGGCGACGCCTGTGTTCCTCGCCAGTCTGGCGTCGATTGCGGGCTATGCAGTGGCGGGCAGGACAGGCTGAAGCCTGTCCCTACTCGTCCTTGAGGAGCGTCGCGGCGGCGTCGTCTTCCGTATCGACATCGGCCGGCCCCTGCTTCCGCGCATAGAAGTACGAGATCGCGAAAATCACGACGATCACACCCAGCGAGACGGTCTTCGGCATGTGGAAGCTGATGAAGCCAGCCTGAGACGCGTACTCGATGAAGAGCTTGATCGCGACCCAGCCGATGATGATGAACGCGCCGTCGACGAGCGCCGGATAGCGTCGCACAATCGCCAGCAGCTGCCCAATCACCATCCGCATGGCGATGATGCCCAGCACGCCGCCGGCGATGATGACCCACGTCTTGTTCGACATGGCGACCGCGACGAGAATCGAGTCGACGGCGAACACGATGTCGGTGAGTTCGACTTTGACGACCGTGGCCCAGAACGCGGGGAGCCCGAGCCAGGCCGTCGCCGGCTTGATGGCGCGGCGATCGCCGGCGTCGCTGCCGTGCAGGAAGAAATGCGAGTAGGTCAGCCACATCAGGTAGCCGCCACCGATGAGCTTCACCCAGCCAAAGGCGATCAGTTGCGTCGCGGCCAGGATGGCCATGATGCGGAAGGCAAAGGCGCCAAGGATGCCGTAGCGCAGCGCCTTACGCTGCTGATCCCTGGGAAGGCCCAGCACGAGAATTGCGAGCACCAGCGCGTTGTCCGCGCTCAGCAGGCCTTCGAGGACGACGAGAAGGCCGATGGTCAGCAGGTCTGCGTATTCGAAGTGGATGCCCACGAACCTCCCATCATATCCCGGAGACGTTGATACGCTACGTATCAACAGGTATAATCGGTCTGTAGCAATATGAGCCAGACCGAGTTGTATCTGATCAGCGTCGCGGCGCGGATGCTCGACATGCACCCACAGACGCTGCGCAAGTACGAGCGCCTGGGACTGGTGCGTCCGATTCGAACCGGCGGCAGCATGCGCGTCTATACGCGGACCGAACTGGATCGGCTGCGCCTGATCAAACAGCTCGTCGACGAGGACGGCATCAACCTCGCCGGCGTCCGGCGGCTGCTCTCGATTGCCGAAGCCGTCGGCAAAGTGCGTCCCCTGCTGCGCGAGCCGGCCGCGCGGCAGCGTCCCGACGACCTGAGGCGCCAGGTCGCGCAGCAACTCGACGAAATCGCGCGCATCCTGGGGGTGTAGTCGTGGCCGTCGAGTTCAAGGATTACTACGCGACGCTCGGCGTCCCGAAGACCGCCACCGCGAAGGAGATCAAGGCGGCCTACCGCAAGCTCGCGCGCAAGCATCATCCCGACGTCAATCCAGGCGACACGACCGCTGAGACGCGCTTCAAGGAGCTCAACGAAGCGTACGAAGTGCTCGGCGATCCCGAGAAGCGCCGGAAGTACGACGAGCTGGGCGCCAACTGGAAGCAGTACGAGCAAACTGGTGGATTTGGTGGTTTCGGTGGCGGCGGTGGGTTTGGTGGCGGTGGAGGCGCCTGGAACATCAACGTCGGCGGGCCCGGCGGCTATCGGACGATGACGCCCGAAGAGATGCAGGAGATGTTCGGCGGCGACGCCGATCCCTTCTCCGATTTCTTCAACACCTTTTTCGGCGGTGGGCAGCCGGGCGCCGGCGCGCGGCGCACGCACCGGCCACGTCAGCGGCGCGGACGCGATCTCGAACAGGCCGTGGACCTGACACTCGAGGAGGCCTTTGCCGGCACGACGCGGCGTGTCGCTATCCAGGGCGCCGGAGGCACGCGCACGGTCGACGTCCGCATTCCGGCAGGTGTGAAGGACGGCGCAAAGGTCCGCAAAGCGGGCGAAGGCGAACCTGGCGCGCATGGTGGCGCCGCGGGGGATCTGTTTCTCCGCGTGCGTGTCCTGCCGCACCGTCAGTTCGAACGCCGCGGCCAGGATCTCCACACGAAGGTCGCTGTGCCGGTGACTACGGCCGCCCTTGGCGGCGAGGTGCCGGTGCCGACGATCTCGGGCAGCACGCTCCGGTTGAAGATCCCGTCGCTGACGCAGAACGGCCAGGTGTTCCGCCTGCGCGGTCACGGCATGCCGACCCTCGGCAAGCCAGACGAGCGCGGCGACCTGTATGCGACCGCGGAGATCGCAATGCCGCGAACCCTCTCCCCCGAGGCGCGGCGTCTATATGAAGAGCTGAGGGGACTGAACGAGCAATGAACATTCAGAAGTACACGGAAAAGGCCCAGGAGGCTCTCGTCGGCGCGCAGCAGCTCGCCGAGCGCGGAGGACATCCGCAGATCGAGCCCGAGCACCTGCTCTACACGCTGCTCACGCAGGATGGGGGCATCGTGCCCTCGCTTGCCGCCAAGATGGGGAAAGACGCCGCGGCGCTCGCCCGCGACGTGCAGGGACTGCTCTCGAAGCTGCCCAGCGCGCACGGTGGCGCTCAGCCCGGGCTCTCCCCTCGCCTGCGCGCGGTGACGACCGCCGCCGAGCAGGAAGCCGAGCGCCTGAAGGACGACTACGTCAGCACCGAGCATCTGCTCGTGGCGATCGCCTCCGAAACGGGCCGCTCGGTGCCCGCCGCGAAGCTGCTGCAGCAGCACGGCATGACCCGCGACGCGATCTTCCAGGCGCTCACGGCCGTGCGCGGCTCGCAGCGCGTCACGGATCAGAATCCCGAAGGCAAGTACGAAGCGCTCGAACGCTACGGTCGCGACCTCACCGACATGGCCCGCAAGGGCAAGCTCGATCCCGTCATCGGCCGCGACGATGAAGTGCGCCGCGTGATCCAGGTGTTGTCCCGCCGCACGAAGAACAACCCGGTGCTCATCGGCGAGCCCGGCGTCGGCAAGACGGCCATCGTCGAAGGCCTCGCGCAGCGTATTGTCCGCGGCGACGTGCCCGAAGGGCTCAAGGACAAGCGCATCGTCGCGCTCGACATGGGCAGCCTCATCGCGGGCGCGAAGTACCGCGGCGAGTTCGAAGAGCGGCTGAAAGCCGTACTGAAGGAGATCACCGACTCGCAGGGCCAGGTCATCCTGTTCATCGACGAGTTGCATACCGTCGTGGGCGCCGGGGCGTCGGAAGGGTCGATGGACGCGTCGAACATGCTCAAGCCCATGCTGGCCCGCGGCGAACTGCACACGATCGGCGCGACGACCCTCGACGAGTACCGGAAGTACATCGAGAAGGACGCCGCGCTCGAACGCCGCTTCCAGACGGTGCTCGTCGGCGAGCCGACCGTCGAGGACACCATCAGCATCCTGCGCGGTCTGCGCGAGCGCTACGAGGTGCACCACGGCGTGAAGTTCAAGGACGCCGCGCTGGTTGCCGCGGCAGTGCTCTCACATCGCTACATCGCCGACCGGTTCCTGCCGGACAAGGCCATCGACCTCATCGACGAGGCGGCGGCGCGGCTGCGCATGGAAATCGACTCGATGCCTGCGGAGCTCGACGAGTTGACGCGGCGCATCATGCAGCTCGAAATCGAGCGCGAGGCGCTGCGCAAGGAGCAGGACGACGCGTCGAAGGACCGGCTCGCAAAGCTGGAGAAGGAACTCGCGAACCTGAAGGAAGAGCGCGACCGCCTCGCGTCGCGCTGGCAGGCCGAGAAAGACGCCATCCAGCGCTCGCGGACGCTCAAAGAGGAACTCGAGCAGCTGCGCGTGGAAATCGAACAGGTGCAGCGGTCGGGCGACTATGCGAAGGCGTCCGAGCTCCAGTACGGGCGGCTGCCGCAGCTCGAACAGCAGATCAGGGAAGAGGAAGCCGCCCTGGCCGATGTGCAGAAGGGCCAGCGCATGCTGAAGGAAGAAGTCGACGAGGAGGACATCGCCGGTATCGTCAGCCGCTGGACGCACATTCCGGTCAGTCGGCTGATGGAGGGGGAAATCCAGAAACTCATTCACATGGAAGAGCGCCTGCATCAGCGCGTCGTCGGCCAGGACGAAGCGATTACGGCCGTCGCGAACGCAATTCGCCGCGCCCGCGCCGGGCTGCAGGACCCGAACCGCCCCCTCGGCAGCTTCATCTTCCTGGGCCCGACCGGCGTCGGCAAGACGGAGCTGGCGCGCGCGCTCGCAGCGTTTCTCTTCGATGACGACCACGCCATGGTCCGCATCGACATGTCGGAGTACCAGGAGAAGCACACCGTGTCACGGCTGATCGGCGCGCCTCCCGGGTACGTCGGCTACGACGAGGCCGGCCAGCTGACGGAGGCCGTCAGACGGCGGCCCTATGCCGTGGTGCTCTTCGATGAAATCGAGAAGGCGCATCCGGAAGTGCTCAACGTCATGCTGCAGCTGCTCGACGACGGCCGCCTGACCGACGGGAAGGGACGCACCGTGGACTTCAAGAACACGGTCGTGATCATGACGTCGAACGTGGGCAGCCAGTACATCGCCGAGCAGGCGGCGCGCGGCGCCACCGACATGAGCGAGGGCGTGCGGCGCGAGGTCTCCGAGGCCCTGCGGGCCCACTTCAAGCCCGAGTTCCTCAACCGTGTCGACGAGATTATCTTCTTCCACGCACTGGCCCGCGAGCACGTGCGGCAGATCATCGACATCCAGCTCGCCGCGCTGATGAAGCGGCTCGAAGACCGCAAGATCTCCATCGAGCTGAGCGACGCGGCGAAAGACAGGCTGATCGAAGAAGGATACGATCCGGTGTATGGCGGCCGGCCGCTCAAGCGGACGCTGCAGCGGCGCGTCCTCGACCCACTCGCGATGCGGGTGCTGCAGGGGGACTTCCGCGAAGGTGATACCGTACGTATCGACGCAGGGACCGACAGCGAAGGATTGACGTTTGAGAGACGAGTCGCAGCCTAACCCCCGCGGCGAACGCCGCAAGACCGACCGACGGAAGCCGCCACGCCCGGCGGCTTCCGTGCTGATCTGGTACGTCCTCGGCTTCTTCATGCTGATGGTCGTGCTGCAGGTGCTGTTCGCCTCGCTCTCGGCCGGCCGCACAATCCCCTACAGCGAGTTCAAGACCCTGCTCAACGAAGGGCGGCTCGTCCGGGTGGTGGTCGGCACCGAGCGGGTACACGGCACCATGCAGGCCGACGACGGCACGACCCAGCCGTTCACGACGGTCAAGGTCGAAGACCCGGGCCTCGTTGCGGAACTCGAGAAGGCCGACATCGACTACACCGGCGAAGTCAGCTCACGCTGGATGAGCGATATCCTCGGCTGGGTCCTTCCCATACTGCTTCTCGTCGCGCTCTGGACGTTCCTTTTCCGCCGGATGAGCGGCGCCGAAGGCGGCGTGATGTCGTTCGCCAAGAGCAAGGCCAAGATCTACGCCGAAGACGACGTCAAAGTGACGTTTGCCGACGTCGCGGGCGTCGACGAGGCCGCCGGCGAACTGCGGGAGATCGTCGAGTTCCTGCGCAACCCGAAGAAGTACACGTCGATTGGCGGACGCATCCCGAAGGGCGTGCTGCTGGTCGGCCCTCCCGGAACAGGCAAGACGCTGCTGGCGCGCGCCGTCGCGGGCGAAGCCAAGGTGCCCTACTTCAGTCTCAGCGGCAGCGAGTTCGTCGAGATGTTCGTCGGCGTCGGCGCCGCGCGCGTCCGCGATCTGTTCCGCCAGGCCGAAGCGAAGGCCCCCTGCATCGTCTTCATCGACGAACTCGACGCGCTCGGCAAGA
>Ga0079224_100014485_pt1 | contig 11010 bp, 9 predicted proteins | sample Stecom2015_FD_80414 | JGI IMG/M metagenome (GOLD analysis project Ga0079224, IMG submission 80414) | Agricultural soil microbial communities from Utah to study Nitrogen management - Steer compost 2015 | ecosystem: Environmental > Terrestrial > Soil > Agricultural land | place: USA: Utah...
CGCCGGGGTCCGCCTTCCGTACCCAAGGCGGGCCCGGCGCCGGACACCGCAGGCACCGTCGCCTACTGTGAACACGTGCGTGGAGAGTACAAGGTTCCATCGGGAAAGCTGGTTCGTGTCGAGACCGGTGTGGCCGCAGGGCGGCTGACCGGCACCCGGGTGAGCGGGGACTTCTTCCTCGAGCCCGACGAGGCGCTGGAAGCCATGGGGGACGCGCTCGACGGCATGCGCGCCGACGCGTCCAAGGCCCAGCTCGCCGAGGCCGTGCGCGGCGCCCTGGCCGGCGCGACAGCCGTCGGCTTCGACGCCGACGCCGTGGCGGTGGCGACCCGCCGGGCGCTCGGCCACGCGACGGGCTGGGAGGACCACGAGTTCCAGGTGGTCCGCACGCCCGCCGTCTCGCCCCTGCTCAACGTGGCGCTCGACCAGGTGCTCACGGAAGAGCTCGGCGCGGGCCGCCGCGGGCCCACCCTCCGGTTCTGGGAGTGGGACGAGTCCGCGGTGATCATCGGGTCGTTCCAGTCGCTGCGCAACGAGGTCGACGCCGAGGGCGCCGCACGGCACGGCGCCCGCGTGATCCGGCGGATCTCCGGGGGTGGCGCCATGTTCATGGAGCCCGGCAACACCATCTCGTACTCGCTGTACGTGCCGGGCTCCCTGGTCGACGGGCTGAGCTTCGAGCGGTCCTACGCGTTCCTCGACGACTGGGTGATCGGCGCCCTGCACGGCCTCGGCATCGACGCGAGCTACGTGCCCCTCAACGACATCGCCTCGCCGGCGGGCAAGATCGCGGGCGCCGCCCAGAAGCGCCTCGCGGGCGGGGCCGTGCTGCACCACGCGACCATGGCCTACGACATGGACGCCGACAAGATGACGGACGTGCTGCGGATCGGCCGCGAGAAGCTCAGCGACAAGGGCACCCGCAGCGCCAACAAGCGCGTCGACCCGCTGCGCTCGCAGACGGGGCTCGGACGCGCCGAGGTGATCGACGCGCTCGAGGCGGCGTTCCGCGCGCGGTACCGGACGGTCACCGGGGAGATCACGCAGCGCGAGTGGGATCTGGCCGCCGGGCTCGTCGAGACCAAGTTCGGCACGCCGGAATGGACCGCCCGGGTGCCGTGACGGCGGCGTGTCATGATGGGCAATCACGGTTTGGTAACACCCCTAGCAGATACTGGACCGCGTCAGTAATCTCCACGCAATGCCGCGTATTGGGAAGTTCATTTCTTAGAAATGCCCTCTGGCTACTCTCGCGGCACCGAGCGAAAGGAAGCCGAACGATGAATCGAACGATGCGGCGGTCCGTCGCCGTGACCACGGGGGCCGTGGTCCTCGCGGCCTCGGTCGCGGCGTGCGGCAGCGGTGGCGAGGGCGGCGGCGAGAGCGCCGACAGCCTCAGCGTCTGGATCATGCAGGGCACGAACCCGGACGCGGACGCGTTCTTCGACGAGGTCGCCACGGCGTTCGAGGAGGAGACCGGCGCGACGCTCGACGTCCAGTTCGTCGAGTGGGGCGACGCGCACGACCGGTTCGTCACCTCCATCGCGGGCGGCACCACGCCGGACGTGGCGGAGACCGGCACCACGTGGACCCCCGAGTTCGCGGACGCCGGCGCGCTGGCCCCGCTCGACGAGTACGTGTCCGACGCCGGGGTCACCGACGACCTCGTCGAGGGTCTGGTCGAGGCCGGCACCTACGACGAGCAGCTGTACGGCATGCCCTGGTACGCCGGCGTGCGCTCGCTCGTCTACAACACGGAGATGTTCGAGCAGGCCGGTGTCGAGGCGCCCACCACGTGGGACGAGCTCGAGGACGCGGCGGCCGCGCTCAAGGAGGAGTTCCCCGACAAGGTCGCCGTTGCCGTGCCCGGCGACGCCGAGTTCACGGTGTACCCGTGGGTCTGGGGCGCCGGCGGCGAGGTCGCCACGCTCGACGGCGACACGTGGACGTCGCACCTCGACAGCCCGGAGTCCCAGGAGGGCATCGCGTTCTGGACGGGCCTCGCCACCGAGGGCGGCTACTCGTCGACCGGCGCGACGACGTGGCGCGAGACCGACGTGCTCGACGCCTTCGCCGCGGGCGACGTCGGCATGGCCGTGATGGGCTCCTGGACGCCCGGCGCGATCGTCGAGGCCAACGCGGACATGGAGGGCAGGTTCGCCGCCGTGCCGATCCCCGGGAAGGACGGCGGCATCGCGCCGTCCGTGCTCGGCGGCTCGCACCTGAGCATGTTCGAGACGGCGCAGGACAAGGACCTGGCCTGGGCGTTCCTCGAGATGATGACGACGGGCGAGTTCGCGCAGCAGTGGGCCGAGCAGTCCGGGTACTTCCCCGGCCAGGTGTCCCTGCTGGACGAGACGCTCGCGAGCACCGACCCGCTCGTGGCGCCGTTCGCCGAGCAGTTCGTCGACGGCGGTGCGTCCGTCCCGGCGGCGCCGACCTACGGCGCGGTGCAGGCCAAGCTGACGACCAGCACGATGATGCAGTCGATCCTCTCCGGTGAGCAGGACGTCGCCACGGCGTCGGCCGCGGCGGCCGAGGAGATGACGAAGATCCTGAACGGCGCTGGATGACCGCGCAGGCACCACCCACGCCGCGGTCGTCCGGCCAGGCCCCCGCGGGGGCCGGCCGGGCGGCCGCAGGCTGGTCGAGCAGGACCAGGGCCGCCGTCGCGCGGCCCTGGCTGCTGCTGGCCCCCGCCCTGCTCGTCCTCGCGGTCCTGCTGCTGTGGCCGCTGGTGCGGGTGTTCCTCTTCTCGCTGCAGGACTACGGGCTGCGCGAGATCACGACGGGCGAGCCGAACTGGATCGGCCTGCGCAACTACGGCGAGATCCTCACGGCGCCCGAGCTGTGGACCGTCGTGCTGCCCAACACGGTCGGGTTCGCGGTGCTCTCCGTGGCGGGCACCGTCGCGTTCGGCACGGCCGTCGCGGTGCTGCTGGCCTCGCTCGGGCCGTTCTGGCGCACCGTGACCTCCAGCGCGATCATGGCGGCCTGGGCGATGCCCGCCGTCACCGGCACGTACGTGTGGGTGTGGATCTTCGACGCCGACCGGGGCGTCTTCAACGACACCCTGATGAACCTCGGCCTGCTGGACGACCCCACGAACTGGTTCACCAACCGGTGGACCTTCTACGCGATCGTGCTGCTCAACGTGATCCACCACGGCTTCCCGTTCGTCGCGGTCACCGTGCTCGCCGGCCTGCTCGGCGTGCCGAAGGAGATGCTCGAGGCCGCGGAGATGGACGGCGCCGGCGCGTTCCGGCGGTTCTTCTCGATCGTCGTGCCGCAGCTGCGGCAGGTGTTCGCCGTCGTGATCATCCTGTCGACCATCTGGGACTTCAAGGTGTTCGCCCAGGTGTACCTCATGCCCGGCGGCGCGGGATCGAACCGGTCGGTGCTGAACCTCGGCGTCTGGTCGTACGTCGAGTCGTTCGGGCAGAACCGGTACGGGTTCGGCTCCGCGATCGCGGTGCTGCTGACGCTCCTGCTCCTGGTGATCACCGCCGTCTACGTCCGTACCGTGCTGGCGGAGGAGGAACGATGAGCGCGCGACGGTCGACGGCGCGGCAGGTCGCCAAGGGCGTGCTGGTCGCGCTGCTGCTCGTGTTCACGCTGTTCCCGGTGTACTGGATGCTGAACAGCTCCCTGGACGCCCAGGCCGGGCACACCAGCAGCTTCTGGCCGGCCGAGCCCACGCTCGAGCACTACACGTTCGTGCTCACCGAGGGCGGGTTCGGCGGGTTCCTGCGCAACTCGCTGGTCGTGGCGCTCGCGACCGTCCTCGTCTCCGCGGTGCTCGCGCTGCTCGCCTCGGTGGCCGTGGCGCGGTTCCGGTTCCGCCTGCGCACGCAGATCCTCATGCTCGTGCTGATCGTGCAGATGGTCCCGCTCGAGGCGCTCGTCATCCCGTTGTTCGTGCAGGTGCGCGACCTGCAGCTGCTCGGGACGCTGCTCGGCCTCGTGGTCGTCTACGTCGCGCTCGCGCTGCCGTTCGGCATCTGGATGCTGCGCGGGTTCGTCGCCGCCGTGCCGGTCGAGCTCGAGGAGGCTGCCTACCTGGACGGCGCCACGTGGGGCCGGATGTTCCGGTCGGTGCTCCTGCCGCTGGTGGCGCCGGGCCTCGTCGCCACCAGCATCTTCAGCTTCATCACGGCGTGGAACGAGTTCATCTTCGCCATGACGATGCTCGGCGGGGCCACCGAGAGCTACACCGTGGCCATCGGCCTGCGCTCCTTCTTCGGCGTCCACTCCAACGACTGGGGCGCGATCATGGCGGCGTCCACGATCATCACGGTGCCCGTCATGATCTTCTTCATCCTGGTCCAGCGCCGTCTGGCCGCGGGCCTGACCTCCGGCGCGGTGAAGGCATGAGCGCCCCGTGAGCGACGAGCGCACCGCCCGTGCCGTCAACGGCGTCCTGCTGCCGGGCTTCGAGGCCTCGGGCACCGAGGTCCCCGCCTGGCTGGCCGACGCCGCCCGGGCGGGCCTGGCGGGGGTCGTCTACTTCGCGCGCAACACGCCGGACGTCGCGACGACGGCCGAGCTGTCCGCCGCGCTGCACGCGATCGCGCCCGACCTCCTCGTCACGGTCGACGAGGAGGGCGGCGACGTGTCGCGGCTCGAGGCCCTCACCGGCTCCTCCCTGCCGGGGGCCGCCGCGCTCGGCGCCCACCCCGGCGGGCCCGCCGTCAGCCTCGACGCCGGGCGCGCGCTCGGCAGGCTGCTCGCCGCGACCGGCGTCGACCTGGTGCTGGGACCCGTGCTCGACGTCGTCTCCGAGCCCGACAACCCCGTGGTCGGGGTGCGGGCCTTCGGCACGACGGCGGACGTCGTCGCGCGGCACGGCGTCGCGTTCGCGCGCGGGGTGCGCAGCGCCGGGGTCGGGGTGTGCGGCAAGCACTTCCCCGGACACGGGGCCACCACCGTGGACTCCCACGTCGGGCTGCCCGTGGTCGACGCGCCGCTCGACGTCGTCCGGGCGCGGGACCTCGCGCCCTTCGCGCACGCGCTGCACCCCGACGACGCGGCGCCCGACGACCCGTCACGGCTCGACGCGGTGATGACCGCCCACGTCGTCTACCCCGCGATCGGTCCCGCGCCCGCGTCCGTCGAGCCCGCGGCGACGCGGCTGCTGCGCGAGCTCGGTCACGACGGGCCGATCGTCACCGACGCGCTCGACATGGGCGCGCTGCGTCGCCTCACCGGTTCGGTGGGGGAGGCGGCCGTGCTCGCCGTCGAGGCAGGTGCCGACCTCCTGTGCCTCGGGCTCGACCCCGCGCTCTACACCGAGGCGTACGACGCCCTGGTCGCCGCCGTGGCCGGCGGGCGCGTGACCCTCGATCGCCTCGAGAAGTCGGCGGCGCGCACCCGGGCCCTCGTGGCCGGGGTCCGCGACCGGCGCGCGGCCGCGGGCGAACCCACCGGCCCCGACGCGGCCGTCGTCGCGCTCGAAGATCTCGCCGACCTCGGGGCCGCGATCGCCGACGCCGTCGTGCACGTGCGCGGTGCCCGGCCGCTGGAGCCCCTGCCGCCCGACGCCGCGCCCGACGTCGTCGACCTGCGCACCCGGCTCGACCACGCGGCCGGCCGGACCGCGCGGCACGTGCAGACCGCGCTCGCGGCGGCCTGGCCCGCCGCGCGGGAGCTGCCGGAGCCGGAGGCCGGTGTCGGGCCTGGTCAGGCCGGTGTGACGCAGGCCACGGGGGAGCTCGGGCTCGACGATCGCGGACTTGCCGTGCTTATTGCCCGATTCACCCGGTACGGTGTATCGGCGGATCTCGACAAGACGGGTGCGAAACGTGGTGCAGAATTTCCTGGACGGTTGTCCAGGAGTGCTCCGCGCCGTGAGCCGCTCGTCGTGATCACCCGCGAACCCGTCCCGGGTTCGGCCGAACGGTCCCGGCTGGAGAAGCTGTGGGCCGTGCGACCGGACCTCGTCGTGGTGCACACGGGCCTTCCGGGACCGGTCGAGGACTGGTTCGGGACGCTGCCCGGAGGCGGCCCGGCGGTCGTGGCGGCGTGCGGGACGGGGCGGGCGAACGCGTCCGCGGCCGTCGCGCGCCTGCAGGGCCGGTGAGGGGTAGGGACAGTGACACAGCGGTGCACAGCACACGAGCAGCGAAGGAAAGGGGCACGCCGATGATCGCGGAGGCGGGATTCGAACGGCACGCACAGCCGGCGCCGCGCCCGGTCTCACCCACCGAGGAGCGCAACCCGCGCACCCGTGACATCGACGTGGTCTCCACGGCGGACATGGTGCGCATGATCACCGACGAGGACGCCGCCGTCATCGCGGCCGTCCGCGCGGCCCACCCGCGGATCGTCGAGGCGATCGACCTCGCGGTCGAGGGCATCCGCGCCGGGGGTCGCGTGCACTACGTGGGCTCGGGCACGTCGGGGCGCATGGGGCTGCTCGACGCCGCAGAGCTGCTGCCCACCTACGGCGTGGGTGAGGAGATGTTCGTGCCGCACCTGGCCGGCGGGCTGGGCGCCTTCAAGAAGGCGGTGGAGGGCGCGGAGGACGACGCCGAGGCCGGCGCCGCGCTGGTCGCCGACGTCGGGCCGGCCGACATGGTGTTCGGCATAGCGGCCAGCGGCAACACGCCCTACGTGGGCGGGGCGCTCGACATGGGCCGCGCCCGCGGTGCGCGCACCGTGCTCCTCGCGTCCAACCCGTTCGCGCTGCTCGCGCCCAGGGCCGACGTGCCGATCCTGGTCAACACCGGACCGGAGGCGATCACCGGGTCCACCCGTATGAAGGCGGGTACCGCGCAGAAGATGGTGCTCAACACCTTCTCGACCGCCGTCATGGTGCGCCTCGGCAAGACCTACTCGAACCTCATGGTCGAGGTGCTCGCCACCAACGCCAAGCTGCGGCGCCGGCTCGTGCGGCTGCTCACGCAGGCGACCGACCTCGACGCGGAGGTGTGCGAGAACGCCCTGGCCGCGACCGACGGGGACCTGCGTGCCGCGCTCGTCATGCTGGTCGCGGGCGTGGACCGCCCGACGGCGTTCGCGGCCCTCGCCGCGGCCCCGGGCACGTCGGTCCGCGAGGCCCTGACCCGCCTGGGCGTCTCCCCCGCGAGGTAGTCACCTGGCGAGGTAGTCATGGGGCGAGGTAGTCAGTTGGCGAAGTAGTCATGTGGCGAAGTAGTCGCCTGTCGGGCCGCACCTGCGGTGACTACCTCGCCAGGTGACTACCTCGCCAAGTGTTTACGTCGGGGAGGGTTTACCTCGGGGTGGGGCGGGGGCCGAAGATCGCCGTGCCGACGCGGATGATCGTCGCGCCCTCCGCGATCGCGAGCTCCAGGTCGTTCGTCATGCCCATCGACAGCTCGGTCGCCGCCTCCGTGCCCGGCGCGCCCGAGCCCAGCACCTCGTCGCGGATCGCCCGCAGCCGGGCGAACCCCGCGCGCACGCCCTGCTCGCCGGAGTCCTCCAGCCGGGCGCCGATCGTCATGAAGCCGCGCAGCCGCAGGCCCGGCAGGGCGGCGACGGCGTCCGCGAGCCCCGCGGCGTCCGACGGCGCGACGCCGGACTTGCTCGCCTCGCCCGACACGTTGACCTGGACCAGCACGTCCAGGGTGCGGTCGTCGCGCACGCACCGGTCGGAGATCGCGCGGGCGAGGTCGGGCGAGTCGAGCGTCTCCAGGCCCGTGGCCGTGGCGAGCACCTGGTTGATCTTGTTGCGCTGCAGGTGGCCGATCATGTGCACCTCGAGCGCGCCCTCGGCGACTCGGTCGGCCACGGCGGGCGCCTTGGCGACGAGCTCCTGCACACGGTTCTCGCCGATGAGGTCGACGCCCCCCGCCAGGGCCTCCAGCACGGCCTCGGCCGGCTGGGTCTTCGTCGCCACGAGCAGGCGCACCTCGCCCGGGTCGCGTCCGGCGGTCCGGGCGGCGTCCGCGATCCGCGCGCGGACGACGGCGAGGCGCTCGGCGATCGTCGACCCGGCGGGAGCGGGAAAACCCGCCGGAGCGGAGGACCCGGCGGGAGCGGAGGACCCGGCGGGGACAGGGGACGGGGACTCGGTCGGCACGGGCCGAGTCTAAGTCCGGCGCGGCCGACCCCGGGGTCAGGGTCGGTTCAGGGAGCCACCCGGTACCGCGAGCCCCGCGGACTACGGGAGGATGGGGGCATGAAGACGCTGCTGAACATCATCTGGGTCATCTTCGCGGGCTTCGGGCTGTGGGTCGGCTACATGCTCGCGGGGATCATCTGCTGCCTGCTCATCGTCACCATCCCGTTCGGCATCGCGTCCTTCCGCATCGCGGGCTACGCGCTGTGGCCGTTCGGCCGCGAGGTGGTCGAGAGCCCGCGCTCGGGCGCGCTCGCGCTCATCGGCAACGTGATCTGGGTGGTCGTGGCGGGCTGGTGGCTCGCGCTCGGCCACGTGATCACCGCGATCCCGCTGGTCATCTCGATCATCGGCATCCCGATGGCGTGGGCCAACATCAAGCTCATCCCGGTCTCCCTCATGCCGCTCGGCAAGCAGATCGTGTCGAGCGACGCGCTCCTGCCGACCTACCGCAAGGAGGTCGCGGCGGCCTGAGCCCCGCACGGGCACGGCCGCCGCGCGGTCAGTCGCGCGCGATCGGCGCCGTGGTCCCGCCCGTCAGGGTGAGCAGGTCGGACGGCGCGAGGCCCACGTCGAGGCCCCGCCGTCCGCCCGAGACGTAGACGACGTCGAACGCGTTCGCGGACTCGTCGAGCACCGTGCGGTGCCGCGTCTTCTGACCGAGCGGCGAGATGCCGCCCACCACGTACCCCGTCGCCCGCTCGGCCGCTGCCGGGTCGGCCATCGCCGCCTTCTTGCCGCCGGCCGCGCGGGCCAGCGCCTTGAGGTCGAGCTTGCGGTCCACGGGCACGATGCCGACGACGAGGACGCCGTCGACGTCGGCCAGCAGGGTCTTGAAGACCTGGGCGGGGTCGGCCCCGATCGCCTCCGCCGCCTCCATGCCGTAGCTCAGGGCGCTCGCCGGGTCGTGCTCGTAGGGGTGCAGCGTGTGCGGCAGCCCGGACTTCTCCAGCGCGATCACGGCGGGCGTCCCGTGGCTGGCTCGCTTCGACTTCTTGGCCACCCGCAGATTGTGCCGTGCCGGACGAATCCCGCGCATCCCGGTCGGGTACCGGGTCGTTAGCGTGGGGGAGTGCTCCTCCTGCTCCTCGTCCTGGCGATCCTGTTCGGCGGTGCCCTCCAGCGTGTGGCGGGGATGGGGTTCGGCCTCGTCGCGGGACCGTTCATCGTGCTGCTCCTCGGGGCGCGGGAGGGCGTCCTGTTCGTCAACGCCGTGGGCGCGGTCATGGCGTTGGTCGTGCTCTGGCGCATGCTCTCCGGCGTCGACTGGAGACGGTACGCGTGGCTGGTCGCGGCGTCGGTCAGCACGAGCGTGCCGGCCGCGTTCCTCATGCGCGACGCGAGCCCGGCCACCCTGGAGATCGTGGTGGGCCTGGTGGTCGTGGTCGCGATGACGCTGGCCCTGGTCACCAACCGGCTGCGCGGTGCGCGCCGCCCGTTCCCGGAGCACGCCCGGTGGCCGCTGCTCGTGACGGGCGTGGCCAGCGGGTTCGGCAGCGTGGCCGCGGGGATCGGCGGCCCGCCGCTGGCCGTGTACTCCGTGCTCGACCGGTGGGACCCGCGCGCGTTCGCCGCCACGGCGCAGCCGTTCTTCATGACCAACGCGGTGGCCGCGGTGGTCGCGAAGGTGACCGTGGCCGACGTCGTCCTGCCGCCCCTGGCCTGGTGGGCCTGGCTGGTCGTGGGTGCCGCGCTGTTCGGCGGCGTCTGGGTGGGCGAGCTGCTGGCCGGCCGGGTCTCGGCGAGCGCCACCCGGCGGGTGCTGGTGGCGCTCGCCTACGTGGGCGGCCTGGCGACCCTGACGCGCGGCCTGGTGACCCTGCTGACCTGACGTCGCGCGCGGGGCCGGGCGCGACGAAGGTGGGCCGGCCTAGGGCAGCGGGGTCAGTTGCATCCGGGGCTCGCCCGACGGCGTGAGGCCGGCAGCGCCGAGGCCGCCGACCGTGCAGCTGCCGCTGCGCGGGACACCGTCGTTCCAGACCTGCCGCAGGCAGTTGCGCATGGCGAGCTGACCCCAGTAGCTGGGGTGCAGCGACTCCTGGACGTAGTAGGGCGAGCCGCCGATGGTGCTCACCGTGCGGATCTGGTTGACCCACTCGGTGCGGTCGACGGCGCCCGGCGTCTGCCAGTCCGCGAGGCCCACCTCCTCGTAGAGGCCGACGCCGCTCTCGCAGAGCCGCTTGCCGTCGAACGCGTGCGTCATGTCGAGGGTGCGGACGTTCGGCAGGCCGACGTCGGACGCCGCGCCGAGGAGCGCCCCGTTGATGGTCGGCAGGGCGGTGGCGTTGGCCCAGTTGGCGTCGCGGTCCCACAGGCCGCAGCCGCCGACCGTCTGCCGCGTGTACCCGGACTCGGCGTAGCGGAACCCGGACCCGTCGGGCACGGGCGAGGGGTACGTCTGCACGACGAGGGTCCACTGGTCCGTGGTGTACCCGGCGTTGCTCATGGCGGTGGCGACGTTGCCGAGCGCCTGCGTGACGCGGGCACGTACCTGCGCCACGTTCTCCGCCGTGAAGTTCCTGGCCACGGAGCTGTCGTCGTGGCAGTAGTTCTTCCACCAGGTCGGCGAGGTGAGGAAGTTGACCACGCAGGTCTGCACCACGTCGGCGAACCCGAAGTCGTTGCCGCCGATCGACACGACGACCATCCGGACGTTCCGCGTGGCCGCGGCCTCCTGGAGCATGAGCGCCTGGCCCTGGCCGGCGGCGCCGTCGTAGAAGTCGATGCCGGGCTTGAAGGGTGAGCCCGTCGAGGTCGCGGTCGTCGCGCCGCTGCACGCGAGGTTGAGGCCGTTGACGCCGCCGCCGATGTACGCCTCGGCGGAGGACGCGCGGTGGCAGCGGGGGATGAGCTCGGCCGTGCCGTCGGGGTTGTCGAGGTAGGCGGTGGGGCCGAGCGCGTCGGCGCGCCGGTGGTCCCGGTTGGAGGCA
>Ga0079224_100014486_pt1 | contig 11009 bp, 13 predicted proteins | sample Stecom2015_FD_80414 | JGI IMG/M metagenome (GOLD analysis project Ga0079224, IMG submission 80414) | Agricultural soil microbial communities from Utah to study Nitrogen management - Steer compost 2015 | ecosystem: Environmental > Terrestrial > Soil > Agricultural land | place: USA: Utah...
GGACCCCAGCGCCGCGAGCAGCTTCTTCGGCGTGTCCTTGGGCGTGATCTTCGGCCACACCTCGGCGAGGTTGCCCTCCTCGTCGACGAGGAAGGCCGAGCGGATGACCCCCATGTAGGTGCGGCCGTAGTTCTTCTTCTCGCCCCAGGCGCCGTAGGCCTCGGCGACCGCGTGGTCGATGTCGGACAGGAGCGGGAAGCCGAGCCCGTACTTCTCGTCGAAGCGCTTCTGCTTCTCCGGCTTGTCGGGGCTGATGCCCACGACCGCGGTGTCGCCGATCTCGCCGAGGACGTCGCGCAGCCCGCAGGCCTGGGTGGTGCACCCCGGGGTGTCGGCCTTCGGGTAGAAGTACACGAGCACCTTCCGGCCCCGGAAGTCGGCCAGCGAGACGGTCCGGCCGTCCTGGTCGAGCAGCGAGAAGTCGGGCGCCTTGTCCCCTTGCTTCAGCATGGCGACGACCCTACCGGCGGGGGCCGACCGCGGGCGGGCCGTCGGGGCGCAGGCCGCCGCTCAGCGGACGTTGACCATCGCGTCCGCCGCCATCACGAAGTAGTCGATCATCCGGGCCTCGATGGCGGGGTGGACGTCGCGCTCGACGACGAGGCTGTCGAGGGCGGCGGTCATGTGGCGCAGCCAGGCGTCGCGCTCGGCCTCGCCGATGGCGAAGGGCACGTGGCGCATGCGGAGCCGGGGGTGCCCCCGCTCCTCCGAGTACGTGGTCGGGCCGCCCCAGTACTGGCCGAGGAACAGCGCCAGGTGGCGCTTGGAGGCCGTCAGGTCGTCGGGGTACATCGGGCGGAGCAGCGGGTCGGCCTCGACACCCCGGTAGAAGCGCTCGACCAGCTCGTCGAAGAACTCCTGGCCCCCGACCGCGTCAAACAGGTTGACGACCGGCATCGCCTCGCCGTCGGGCCGGCGCTGGCCGCCCACGGGGATGAGCCGGCGGCGACCGGGGGGGTCACCCCCGGTGGGCCCCGCCACGCCGGTCACGCCCCGCCCCCGAGCTCGCCGGCGGGCACGCCGTCCCGCCGGAACCCGTGCCCGAAGAACCCGCCCACCGGGCGGGCGTGGGCGTGCCAGTGGTCGGGGATGTTGCGCATGTGGTCGTCGACGTAGTGGCCGTCGAAGACACGGTCGGCCACCTCGGCCAGCCGCCGCGCCATGTGGTCGCGGTGCTCGTCGGGGACGTCGGTGCCGTGCCAGCGCCACACCACCATGGGCGTCGCGCAGATCTCGCAGTCGGCGATCCAGCACACGTCGTCCTCGTGATACCAGGTGGTGATGCGCTCGGCCCGGCAGAGGGGGCAGCTGTCGACTCGGTCTCCGGGAGCCACGACGGCCAAGCGTACCGCCGCGTGGTGGATCGCCGACCGGCCTCGGTACGGTCCTCCGCATGGCTTCCCGATCCGCCGGCACCGGCTACGTCACCGTCCCCGACGCCGGCCACGGGCCGGGGGGCCTGGTGCTGCACTCGTGGTGGGGGCTGACGCCGTTCTTCAAGGGCGTGTGCGACCGCCTCGCCGAGGAGGGCTTCGTGGCCCTCGCGCCCGACCTGTTCGGCGGCCGCACCACCGACGACCCCGACGAGGCCCGGGCGATGCTGGCCGACAGCGACATGGACGCCATGGCCCACCTGGTGCGGGCCAGCCTGTTCGCCCTGCACAACATGCCCGCCACCCGCGCCGCGCCGGTGGGGACGCTGGGGTTCTCGATGGGCGCCTCGTGGGCGCTGTGGCTGGCCGGGCGCATCCCCGACCTGGTGCGCGCCACGGTCGTCTTCTACGGCACGCAGAACATCGACATGACGCCGGCCACCTCGGCGTTCCTCGGCCACTTCGCCGAGAACGACACGCTCGTCGACCCCGACGAGCGCACGCTGCTCGAGGCCGACCTCCACGTGCTCGACAAGGACGTCGAGTTCCACCACTACCCCGGCACCGAGCACTGGTTCTTCGAGGCCGACCGGCCCACCTACGACGAGGCGGCCGCGACGCTGGCGTGGGAGCGGACGCTGGCCTTCCTCCGCGACCGGCTGCAGGCCGACCCGGTCGAGCGGGGCTGAGGCCGGACGGCGCCGGGACGGCGGTCAGGCCCCGTCGAGCCCGGCGCGCAGCGCGGCGACGAAGCGGCGGGCGGTCTCGGGGCCCCCGCCCTCCAGCAGCCGGCGCACCAGGGCGGACCCGACGATGACGCCGTCGGCCACCGCGGCGACCTCGGCCGCCTGCTCCGGCGTCGACACCCCGACGCCGACGAGCACCGGCTTGTCGGTCACCGCCTTCAGCCGCCGGGCCATGGCGAGGGCGCTGGCGGCGAGCTCGTCGCGCTCGCCGGTCACGCCGAGGAGGCCGACGCCGTAGACCCAGCCCCGGGAGCGAGCGCAGATGCGGGCCAGGCGCTCGTCCGAGGCCGTCGGCGCGGCCAGGAGGATCGTCTCGACCCCCGCGGCGTCGGCCGCCGCCGCCCAGGGCCCGACCTCCTCCAGCGGGAGGTCGGGGACGATGGCACCGGCCGCCCCGGCCCGGGCGAGCGACGACGCGAACCGCTCGTGGCCCTGGCGGAACACGACGTTGTAGTAGGTCATGACGACGAGCGGCACGCCGCCCGTGTCGAGGCGGGCCAGCCCGTCGACGATCGCCGGCGGCGTGGCCCCGGCGCGCAGGGCGCGCTCGGAGGCCTCCTGGATCGTCGGACCGTCCATCACCGGATCGGAGAACGGGATCCCCACCTCGATGGTGTCGGCACCCGCGGCGGCACAGGCCTCGACCACCCGCTCCCAGCCGGGGAGGCCGCCGGTCACGTAGGGCACGAGCAGCTTGCGCCCCCGGTCGCGGGCGTCGCGGAGCCGGGCCTCGAGCCGGCCGACGACGGGGACCTCGACGGCGCCGGTCACCCCGCCACCTCCGTCCCCGACAGGTCGACGCCGAGGATCCGGGCCACCTGGGCGACGTCCTTGTCGCCCCGCCCCGACAGGTTCACCAGCACGGTGCGGCCGGCCAGCGCAGCCCGCTCGCGGGCGACCAGCGCCAGCGCGTGCGCCGACTCCAGCGCGGGGATGATGCCCTCGGTGCGGGCCAGCAGCTGGAAGGCGTCGAGCACCTCGTCGTCGGTGACCCGCTCGTAGCGGGCCCGGCCGACGGCGTGCAGGTGGGCGTGCTCGGGGCCGACGCCCGGGTAGTCGAGGCCGGCCGAGACCGACTCGGCCTCGAGGACCTGCCCGTGCTCGTCCTGCAGCAGGTACGACTTCGACCCGTGCACCACGCCCGGGACGCCGTGGCCGACCGCCGCGCCCCCGGCAGGCTCGGCGCCCCACAGCTCGACGTGCGGCAGCTCGGCGAACCCCGAGAAGATGCCGATGGCGTTCGAGCCGCCCCCGACGCAGGCGACGACGACGTCGGGGTCGCCGCCGGTGAGCTGCCGGCACTGCTCCCGCGCCTCGTCGCCGATGACCCGGTGCAGCTCGCGGACCATGTACGGGTACGGGTGCGGCCCCATCGCCGAGCCCAGGCAGTAGTGCGTGGTCTCGACCGTGGCCACCCAGTCGCGCAGCGCCTCGTTGACCGCGTCCTTGAGCGTCCGGCTGCCGGAGGACGCCGCCCGGACCTCGGCGCCGAGCAGGCGCATGCGGAACACGTTCAGCGCTTGGCGGGCCATGTCGACCTCACCCATGTAGACCGTGCACTCGAGCCCGAGCAGCGCCGCCGCCGTGGCGGTCGCCACCCCGTGCTGGCCGGCGCCGGTCTCGGCGACGAGGCGCGTCTTGCCCATGCGCCGGGCCAGGAGCGCCTGGCCGAGGACGTTGTTGATCTTGTGCGAGCCGGTGTGGTTGAGGTCCTCGCGCTTGAGCAGCACGCGGCAGCCCAGCTCGGCGGAGAGGTTCTCGCACGTGCTCAGCCGCGACGGCCGGCCGGCGTAGTCGCGCAGCAGGCCGTCGAGCTCGGCCCGGAACGCGGGGTCGGCCCACGCGGCCCGGAACTCGGCGTCGAGCTGCTGGCAGGCCGGCACCAGCGTCTCGGGGACGTACAGCCCGCCGAACTCGCCGAAGCGGCCGTCGGGCCCGGGGTCGCCCATCACCGGGGCGGTCGTCGTGTCGCTCATGGTGGGGTCCAGGTCGGGTGGGGGTCGGGGGGGCGCGGACCGCTCACAGCCGCTCGTCGAGCATCCAGTCGAAGGGGCGGTGGTCCGGGTCGCCCCGCGGCGGGCGGGGTGGGGGTTCGGCGGCCCGGGCCGCCTCGACGAACGCCCGGACCTTGCTCGGGTCCTTGCGGCCCGGGGCCGACTCGACGCCGGTGGCCACGTCGACGCCCCACGGGCGCACCACCCGCACCGCGTCGCCGACGTTCTCGGGCGTCAGGCCGCCGGCCAGGATGATCCGCCGGTGCGCCGGCGCCCCCTCGGCCAGCGACCAGTCGAACACCTCGCCGGAGCCCGGCGTCGGCGAGTCGACGAGGAAGGCGTCCGCCGCGTACTCGTCGGCCTGCTCCAGGCGGGGGTCGCCGGCCGGGAACGCCTTGATCAGCAGCGGGACCCGCTGGCGGATCCAGTGGGTGTCGGCCGGTGACTCGCTGCCGTGGAGCTGGACCGCCCGCAGCCCGGCGGCGTGCGCCACCTCGACCACCCGGTCGCGGGCCTCGTCCCGGAACACCCCGACCGTGACGATCTCGGGCGGCAGCCGCCGGGCGATCTCGGCGGCCCGGCGCGGCGCGATCTGGCGGGGCGACGGCGCGAAGACGAAGCCCACGGCGTCGGCGCCCATCGCCACCACCAGCAGGGCGTCCTCCTCGCTCGTGACGCCGCACACCTTGACGAACATCGAGCGCAGGCTACCGATCCGCTCCCCCGGGGCGGGCGCCGGACCGCCCTCCGGCCGACCGCAGCCCGGCCACGGCGGCGCCCGGGTCGCCGGCGGTGACCAGCGACTCGCCGACCAGCACCGCGTCGAACCCGGCGTCGGCCAGCGCGGCGACGTCGTCGGGGCCGCGGATGCCCGACTCGGCCACCCGCACCACGCCGGCGGGCATGGCCCGGGCCACCCGGACCGCCCGCTCGTGGTCGACCTCGAAGGTGACGAGGTCGCGCTGGTTGACCCCGACCAGCGTCGCCCCGACCTCCAGCGCCCGCTCGAGCTCGGCCTCGTCGTGGACCTCGACGAGGGCGTCGAGCCCGAGGTCCAGGGCCAGCCGGTGCAGCTCGGCCAGCTCCTCGTCGTCCAGCGCGGCGACGATCAGCAGCACGGCGTCGGCGCCCATCAGGCGGGCGTCGCACACGTCCGCCGGCGACACGGTGAAGTCCTTGCGCAGCACCGGCAGCGCGGCCGCCGCCCTCGCCGCCCGCAGGTCGTCGGGCGACCCGGCGAAGAAGTCGCGGTCGGTGAGCACCGACAGGCAGGCCGCGCCGCCGGCCTCGTAGGCCCGGGCCAGCGCCGCCGGGTCGAGGTCGGGGGCCAGGTCGCCCTTCGACGGCGAGCGGCGCTTCACCTCGGCGATGACCCCGACGCCGTCGGCCGCCCGGAGGGCGGCCGCGAACCCGCGCGCCGGCGGCTCCGCCCGCGCGCGAGCCACCAGGTCGCCCACCGGCCGGTCGTCGGCGGCGGCCCGGGCCCGGTGGGCGGCGAGGATGCGGTCGAGGTAGGTGGCCATCGCCCGCCGGCGCCGCCCTCAGCCGGGGAAGCCCTTGTGGGCCACGACTTCGAGCTTGCGCATGTCGGGCGGCGCGCCGAGCAGCCCGCCGAGCGCGCCCATGGCCTCGGCCATCGCCGCGCTGCCCGCGTGGGCCTCGAAGGCCGCCTCGTCGGCGTAGACCTCGTAGAACCAGATGGCGTCCGGGTCGGTGGCGTCGGTGTGCATGACGTACTGCACCGTGCCCGGCTCGCCCTGGGCGGCGTCGACGAGCGTCCCCAGCACGGCCAGGGCCTCGTCGCGCTTGCCCTCGGCGGCCGTGAGCTTCACCACGAACGTGACTGCAGACACCGCGGCGACCCTACTTGCCCGTCACGGGTCGTCCCGCCTCGTCATGGCCCGCAGGGGCGCGAGCACGAACAGGCCGAGCGACAGCACGAGCAGCCCGCCGAACAGCGCGAGCAACCCGGGGGCGGTGAAGACGAAGGCGCCGGCCAGCGCCAGGCAGGCGGCGACGAGCGTGGCCGGGGGTGCCATGGCCCACCACCCCTCGAGCGGGCGGGTCGGGCGCAGCGGGCGGTCGTCCAGCAGGTCCGCGAGCACGTCGGGGCCCACGCCGGCGCCCGGGGGCGGCCCGGTGCCGGGCCCCGGCCCGGCGGGGCGAGCCGGGCGGGCCGCCAGCTCGCGGTCGTAGCGGGCCCGCCGGACGGGGTCGCCCAGCACCCGCCACGCGGCGTTGAGGTCGGCCATGCGGCGGGGGTCACCGCCGGCGTCGGGGTGGTGGCGCCGCGCCGCCCGGCGGTACGCGGCCCGGATCTCCTCGGCGCTGGCGTGGGGCGGCACGCCCAGCACCTCGTAGTGGGACCGCTCCCCGGCTGCCACCCGAGCCCCCTACGCCTGAAACGGCACGGTCACGACCTCGGCCGCCACGGTGCCGTCCGCGGCGCGGACCTCGCCCCTCGCGGGCGGCTCGACCGCCCGCTTCACGAGCGCCAGGGCGACGGCGCCGCCGCCGGGTGCGGGGGCCACGGAGGTGACCCTGCCCACCTCGTCGCCGTCCACGACGACCGCGGCGCCCGGGGCCACCCCGGCGGTGTCCGGGAGGACGAGCCCCCGCACGCGCCGGGGCACGTTGCCGCCCCGGCTGTCGATGCGGGCCACCAGCTCCTGGCCCGTGTAGCAGCCCTTGGTGAAGCTGACCGAGGCGTCGACGACGTGCCGGCCGGCCTCGGCGGGGATCGTCGCTTCGGACAGCTCGGCACCCATGGCGGGGATGCCGGCGCGCACCCGCAGCGACGCGAGGTCGGCCGCGGTGGCCCGCTCGACGCCGGCGGGCACGGCGGCGTCCTCGCCCAGGACGTCGACGCCGGCGACGCCGGGCCAGGTGGCCACGACGAGCCCCGCCAGGCCGTCGACCCGGTCGGCGCCCGGTCCCCGCAGCGCCACCGCCCGCCACGGCAGCATGTCGACCTCGGCCTTCGTGCGCAGGAGGAACCGGCGCAACCGGGCGACCACGGCCTCGCCGTACCCGGCGTCGACGTCGAGGACGAAGGCGTCGTCGCCGGTCCGGGTGACCCGCAGCCAGGCGTCGACCTTGCCCGTCGGCTGCAGCAGGAAGCTCCAGGCGGACGCGCCGGCGGCCAGCCCGGCGACGTCCTGGCTGAGCTGGCCCTGCAGGTAGTCGACGGCCTCCGGACCGGCGACCCGGAGCACGTCGCGGGGCAGCTCGGCGGCGCCGAGGGTGGTGCGGAGGTCGACGGCGGTCGTGTCGGCCATGACGCCAGTGTGGCAGCAGCGGCGCGCGCCGCGTCACCGATGTCACGCATGGACAGCAGGCGGTCGGACAGGATGGGCGCATGGACGAACCGATCCTCCTCGCCGACCCGCCGGTGGCCGACCTCGCCGACCACGAAGCCCGCGGCGGCCTCGCCGGGTTGCGCCGGGCCCGCGAGCTCGGCCCCGGGGCCACGATCCAGGAGGTCATCCTCTCGGGCCTCCGCGGGCGGGGCGGCGCCGGGTTCCCCACCGGCCGCAAGTGGCAGTCGGTGCGGGACGCCGTCGCGGCCGACGAGGGGGACGGCGCCAACCGGGCCTTCGTCGTCTGCAACGGCGCCGAGGGGGAGCCGGCCACGTTCAAGGACCGGGCCATCATGCGGGCCAACCCCTACGCCGTCGTCGAGGGGGTCGCCATCGCCGCGTTCGCGGTGGGCGCCGAGCGGGCCTTCATCGGCATCAAGGAGCGCTTCGAGCCGGAGGCCCGCCGCCTGGCGGCGGCCGTCGACGAGATGGCGGCCGCCGGCCTGCTCGACACGCCGATCCAGGTCGTGCTGGGCCCCGACCACTACCTGTACGGCGAGGAGACCGGGCTGCTGCAGGTCATCGAGGGCGAGCCGCCCATGCCCCGCAACGTGCCGCCCTACATCCACGGCCTGTTCGCCACCGTGCCCCAGGCCGGCTGGAGCGCGTCACCGGGCGGCGTCGCCACCGAGTTCGCCGCCTCCAACCCGACGGTGGTCAACAACGTCGAGACGCTGGCCACCGTCGGCCGCATCCTCGCCAGGGGGCCCGAGTGGCACCGGAGCCTCGGCACCGAGCGCTCCCCCGGCATCGTGGTCGCCACCGTCGTCGGCGACGTCGCCCGCCCCGGCGTCGGGGAGGTCGAGCTGGGCACGCCCCTGCGCGAGGTCATCGAACGGGTGGGCGGCGGCGTGCCGCCCGGGCGGTCGGTCAAGGCCGTGCTGCCGGGCGTGGCCAACCCGGTCGTCACCGCCGACCAGCTCGACGTGCCCTGCAGCTACGAGGGCTTCGAGTCGATCGGCTCCGGCATGGGCGCGGCCGGGTTCCTCGTCCTCGACGACACGACCTCGATGCTCGAGGTGGCCCGGGCCGTCTCCCGCTTCCTCTACGTCGAGTCGTGCGGCCAGTGCCCGGCCTGCAAGCTCGGCTGCGGCGCCGTCACCGACGGGCTCGACCTGCTGCTGTCGGGCGCCGCCTCCCCCGACGACCTCGAGACCGTCGCCTACCGCCTGCGCACCGTCACCGACGGCAACCGCTGCTACCTGCCCGTGCAGGAGCAGCGGGTCGTCGGCAGCATCCTGTCCGCCTTCGCCGACGAGGTCGACGAGGCGCTGTCCGGCTCGCCGCCACCGGTCCGGGGCTTCCTGATGCCCAAGTTGCTCGACCTGGCCGACGGCGTGGCGACCTACGACGGCAGCCAGGCCCGCAAGCAGCCCGACTGGACCTACGCCGAGGCCGACTGAGGGCCCGCCGCCCGCCGCCGGGTGGCGGTCATGCGTCGGGCCGCGGGCACGGCGGCCAGCAACGCCCGGGCCTTGTTGCGGCACTCGAGGTCCTCGTGCTCGGGCACCGAGTCGGCCACGATGCCCGCGCCCGCCTGCACCGACGCCCGGCCGGCGTCGTCGACGACCATCGTCCGGATGGCGATGGCGGTGTCGACGTTGCCGGAGAAGTCCAGGTAGCCGACGACACCGGCGTAGGGGCCCCGCTTGGTGGGCTCGAGCTCGTCGATGATCTGCATGGCCCGGACCTTCGGCGCGCCCGACACCGTGCCCGCGGGCAGCGTGGCCCGCAGCACGTCGATCGCGGTGCGCCCCGGGGCGAGATCGCCGGCCACCTGCGAGGTCAGGTGCATCACGTGGCTGTAGCGCTCGAGCGTCAGGTACTCCTCCACCGTCGCCGTGCCGAACCGCACGACCCGGCCGAGGTCGTTCCGGGCCAGGTCGACGAGCATGACGTGCTCGGCGACCTCCTTGGGGTGCTCGCGCAGCTCGGCGGCCAGGCGGGCGTCCTCCTCGTCGGTGGCGCCCCGGCGGCGGGTGCCGGCGATGGGCCGGGAGACCACCCGCCCGTCGGTCACCCGGACGAGCGGCTCGGGCGAGGCGCCCACCAGGCTCAGCCCGGGCTGGCGCACGAAGTACATGTACGGGCTGGGGTTCACCTGCCGCAGGACGCGGTAGACGTCGAAGGGCTCGGCGTCGAGGTCGAAGTCGAACCGTTGGGCGAGCACCACCTGGAAGATGTCGCCGGCCAGGATGTGCTCGCGGGCCACCTCGACCGCCCGGCGGTAGGACTCCGAGCCCATCGTCGAACGCACCTCGGGCAGCGGCTCGCCGTCGGCGGGCGGCTCCACCAGCGGCTCGTCGACGGGACGGGCGCCGTCGCGGGCCAGCTGCTCCAGGCGCTCGACGGCCGACACGTAGAGCGACGCCAGCTCGTCCTCCCCGGCGTCCGGCGGGACGAGGACGTTCTCGACGAGGACGGCCCGCTGGCGCCAGTGGTCGTAGGCGGCCAGCTGCCCGATCACCGACACGACGGCGTCCGGGTGGCCGAGGTCGTCGGCCGGCACGTCGGGCAGGTGCTCGACCTCGCGGACGACGTCGTAGCCGAGGTAGCCGAGCACGCCGCCGTGCAGCGGCGGCAGGTCGGGCAGCGACGGCGCGTGCCAGGCCCCGAGCAGGGCCTCGAGCGCGGCGAGGATGCCGCGGTCGCGGGGCACCGACGGCGGCACCGTCCCGGCGACCTCGACGTCGAGCCCTCGGGCGGTCAGCGTGGCCAGCGGGTTGCGGCCGACGAAGCTCCAGCGGCTCCACCGGGACTCGCCGTGCTCGACCGACTCGAGCAGGAAGCCGTGGCCGTCGCCCACGAGGCGGAGGTAGGCGGCGACGGGTGTGGTGAGGTCGGCCAGCAGCTCGCGCCAGACCGGGATGACCGTGTGCGTGCGGGCGAGCGACCGGAACTCGTCGAGCGACGGCCGGACCACGGCCGCGCTCAGTCGCCGTCGGGCCCGAAGGCCCGGAAGAAGCACGTGCGGTTGCCCGTGTGGCACGCGCCGCCGCCCTGCTGGTCGACGAGGAAGAGCAGGGTGTCGCCGTCGCAGTCGTAGTGGGCGCTGCGCACGAGCTGGACCTCGCCCGACGTCTCGCCCTTCCGCCACACCTCCTGGCGGCTGCGGCTCCAGAACACCGTGCGGCCCTCCTGCAGCGTCAGCCGCAGGGTCTCGGCGTTCATCCACGCCATCATCAGCACCTCGCGGGTGGTGGCGTCCTGGACGATCGCCGGGACCAGGCCGCGCTCGTCGAACCGGATGCGTTCGAGCTGCTCGTCGACGACGGGGATGGGGGTCGGCGCGCTGGTCACCCGCCCATGCTACGGCCCGCCCCGGGTGGGCCGGAACTCGCTTCCGGCCTACAGGTACAGGCCCGTCGACGCCTCGGCGAGGCGGCTGGCGGCCACGGCGTGGACGTCGCGCTCGCGCAGGATGATGTAGTCGGCGCCCCGGACCTCGACCTCGTAGCGGTCCTCCGGGTTGAACAGCACGTGGTCGCCGACCTGCATCGCCCGCACGTTGGGGCCGACGGCGACCACCTCGCCCCA
>Ga0079224_100014487_pt1 | contig 11009 bp, 10 predicted proteins | sample Stecom2015_FD_80414 | JGI IMG/M metagenome (GOLD analysis project Ga0079224, IMG submission 80414) | Agricultural soil microbial communities from Utah to study Nitrogen management - Steer compost 2015 | ecosystem: Environmental > Terrestrial > Soil > Agricultural land | place: USA: Utah...
AACCGAGGCATTGGTGTCTGCGGTTGGGCGCTTGCGGATGAAGTTGACGGTGGCGGCCGGGCTGCCGGAACCGGTCATCAAACCGTTGGCGCCCCGAACCACTTCCACGCGATCAAAGAAGGCAGTGTCCAGCTCACCCTGAACGTTGTCGTATACCGCCGGCATGCCAACGCCGTCGTACTGGAAGTTGTTGATATCAAAACCGCGTGAGGTGTAGTACGTGCGGTCTGTTTCCACCGACTCGACGGTGACACCGGTGGTGCCTTCCAGAACGTCATTGATGTCGTTCTGGGCAAAATCGTCCATCTGTTCGCGGGTAATGACCGTGACGGCCTGGGGCACTTCCCGGTGCGAAAGCTCCATCTTCATGGAGGTTGTGCTGGCTCCGCTAATGTAACTCTCCGTCGCTTCCGAGGCCACCTGGCCACGGCTTGCAGTAACATCCAGGGCTTCCAATGCCTTCGGTTCACTGCCCTGCGCTACCGCCAGTCCTGGCAGGGTCGCACACATCATGGCAGTGATCAGGGTTTTTCTTCTAAATCGGGGCTCCGGATTCAGAGACATCTAACGGCTCCTTGGCTGATTAAGACTATGTCATTTTTAAACCCCATTATGTTAATGCGAATAGTTTAGATTTGAAACACCAAATGTGAATGATCTAAAAATATTGTGGGACTCTATATCTAAAGAGGCCCCGCATCGGCCGAAACACCACGACCTGCTATGGTTAATGCAGGTGCTGAAAATCTCTGAGGACAAAAGAGAGGCGGAGACAGATATGTTCAAGCGCAAATACTGGGAGTGGACCTTGGCCGGCGTTCTGGTCTCGGCATCGCTGGCCGCACAGGCAGACCAGATCTTTCAATCCGACAAGACAGACTTTCGTCTGGAAACGGTAGCCGCGGGACTGGAACACCCCTGGGACATCGCTTTCCTCCCCGACGGATCGGCACTGATTACCGAAAGGGAGGGACGTTTACGAATTCTGGAAGATGGGCAACTTCGGGGTGAACCAATCGAAGGCCTGCCGGAGCTAGTGGTTTCCGGCCAGGGCGGCTTGCTGGACGTACTGCTCCACCCGGATTTCGAGAATAACCGCGTTTTGTTTCTCAGCTACGCTCACCGCAATCGAGACGGCATGACCACTCGGGTTGCCCGGGCGACTTTGGCTGACGACTCACTGCAAGAGGTAGAGGTAATCTTCGAGGCGCTCCCCCGCTCCAACAATGGCCGGCACTTCGCGGGCCGGATGGAGTTTGATCGCGACGACCATCTTTATATCTCAGTCGGTGACCGGGGGGAAATGGATCGCGCCCAGGATACCGAGGACGATGCCGGCGGCGTTCACAGGATCACCATCAACGGAGAGCCCGCCAGTGGTAATCCCTTTGCCGATCGGAGCGGCTTCAACGCGTCTTTCTTCACCTATGGCAACCGCAACATTCAGGGCTTGACCCGGCATCCACAAACCGGTGAGATCTGGAGCCATGAACATGGCCCCCGGGGAGGCGATGAGATCAATATCCTTCGCGCGGGTAACAACTATGGCTGGCCCAAGGTCACCTACGGTATTGACTACTCGGGCCTTCCGATCTCCAGCCGCACCACAATGGAAGGCATCACGGAACCGCTGCATTACTGGGACCCGTCCATTGCGCCCTCTGGTATGGCGTTCTACACCGGAGACCTGTTTCCGCAGTGGCAGGGCGATCTGTTTGTCGGCGCCCTGAAACTTCAGAAACTGGTGCGCTTGTCCCTGGACGGAGAACAAGTAACCGAAGAGGAAGACCTGCTCACCGACCTGGGCGAACGTATCCGCGATGTGCGCATGGGGCCAGACGGCGCACTCTGGCTGCTGACCGACTCGGACAACGGCAAGGTATACCGGATGGTGCCGGCGGATTAAGGTTCAGTGCGGGTCGTTGGTTCTCTCGGTTTTCTCAAACTGTGGCAGATTGTCGGTGATCTCGAACCAGTCGGATTTCGACCCTACGTAGACGTGCTGGGCTGCTTTTTTGCCCAGCGGCTCGTTGATCACGCCAATGCGCAGCCGGAGGATGCCCGGAATGGCGTCTACCCGGCTGTAAAGAGGGCTTCCGCAACGGCTACAGAAGGCCCGGTATTTGCCGGGCCGGGATTCAAATTCGGTGATCCGGTCTTTACCGGCCGTAAACCGGAACCGGACAGCCTGAACCGGCGCACTGGCCGAAAAGGCACTGCCATGATTACGACGGCACTGGCTGCAATGGCACAGCGCTATGGGCCCAATCGGGCCATCGTATTCAAACTGGATATCACCACAAAGGCATTGGCCGGTATACATAACACTCCTGGCTCCGCGAAGGCTCACTGATCGCGCAGATGATACCGGCTGCTTGCCGGATTAGCAGCCCCGGTTCCGCAAACTCGTTACCCGTAGGTTTTTTCCAGATAAGCAAGAATGCGAGCCGATTCAAACAGCCCCTCCCCGGTATTGGGATCTTCCAGATAGGGCACCTGCACCCGGCCGTGTTGTTGGAAAAACGCGTCCCGCTTGCCGCCCGGGATTGGCCGATAGGGGCCGGGTTTGATGCGCTGCCGGGCCGGTCCTGCCTCTGTCCAGTGTTCCTTGCCCAGATTATGCAGGGTATACGGAATCTCGTATTCGCAGAGTCGTTCCCGAATCAGGCGGGAAAACGGACTGCCCTCGAAACTCCACAAGTGAAGTCCCTGCTCAGGCCGCCGGGCTGGCCGCGCTCGCATCCCGCGAAGTTCACTGGCTCCGGAGCCAGCAGCACCGAGCGCCGGTTGCCAGGGCCGGCTCTGGTAGTAGCGAGGCACGGAACGATGCGCATACTGGCGGAACAGATACTCGATAATCGCCTCAGATTCATACAACACTTCGCCGGTGTTCTGGTCATGCAGCAGGGGAAACTGCTGCTTGCCCCCCAGGGTCTCGGCTTCCGGACGGAATACCCGACCACCCTTCGGGCAGGGTCGAATCGCTACGTCCAGATGCAATGCCGTCAATACCTCACGAACACGTCGACAGTATGGACAGGCTTCAATGTCGTAGAGAACCAGCGGTTTCTCAGGTTGCGGAACAGCCTTGATAACCAGGCACCCGCGCCAGGCGGCAAAAGAGGAAGTGGCCACCGATTCCAGCACATTCACCTGATGCTTCAGCGTTTTTAACATGATCGTTCCCTTGTTTTCGTCATTTCCTGCATTGTCCCACAGGAGAATCTGTGCCCATTGGCCCGCTGGCCCCTGGGCCGGCGTCATACTAACTCACTGATTCTTCAGGCCACTTACTCGATGTCACAAAAACTCAATATAAACAAAGACTCTACTGCCATTTTTTAACGTCATGTATAGCTTTTCTGCATAGTACATACGCAAAGAATGGGCTATTGTACAAAGAGAACACAACAACGGGTTCCGGTCATGAATACTCACGGGTTGCAGGCGGGCAAAGGCCTTGCCACAGGCAGATATGCGTCAGGAGCAGTGGCGCTGGCCATCGCGTTGGCCAGCGCCCCGCTCGGTCAGGCTTTCGCTCAAGAACAGACTTCTGCGGAGGAGGCTTTTGCCAGCTCCCGTCACTGGGCCAGCCAGATCCGTAGTTACGCCAGCAAATCCCTGAACAGCGATGAAGCCCTGAGTGTGGCCGCCATTCCCCTGAACGGCCCCGGCATTGAGCAGTATGTAAACGCTGACACACTGATGAGCCCGGGCTCCATCATGAAGCTGGTAACCACCTATGCCGCCCTGGAACTCCTGGGCCCTACCCACCACTGGAATACTGATTTCCTCACAGACGGCATGATGGTGGGCGACAGCCTGAAAGGAAACCTCTACGTACGCTTTGGTGGTGACCCGAAACTGACTCTGGAACGGCTCTGGAGCACCCTGCGTGAACTCAAAAGCATGGGCATCAACCGTATTGAAGGCGACCTGGTACTGGATGGTAGCTATTTCCGGGTCGACGGAGGCTTCCCGCTGTTCGAGGATAACGGCGACAACCCCCACGCGCCCTTTCTGGTGGAACCTTCCGGCTACCTGACCAACCTGAATCTGCTGCATTTTCAGGTGCGCGCCGATGAGCGTGGAACACAGGCCTGGACAACCCCGGATCTGGGCGAAGTCTCCATTGATAATCGGGTGACCGCGTTACCGGAAGGCGCCTGCCCTGCCCGCAGCCGGTTTGACTGGGAGCCGGTATTTCATGAAAACCATCAGGTAACGGTGCGGGTAACCGGGCAGTTACCGCAAGGCTGCCGCAGCACCACCTACCTGTCTCTGCTGCCGCACGAACGGTACTCAGCTTCCGTGATTCGCTCCGTGCTGTCTGAAATGGGCATTATTATCAGTGGCGGCGACCGCTTTGAGAGCACACCGGAAGACGCACGGCTGGTCATGCGCACCACCTCACCAGATCTGGTCTCCATGGTGCGAGACATCAACAAATGGAGCAGCAACGTTATGGCCCGCCAGATGCTGCTGACCATTGGCGCCGAGTTCCGCAAGGAAGATGACAAAGACGACCGGGTAGCCGGTATCCGCACGGTGTACGAATGGCTGGAGAATATGGGCATCAACACCGCTGGCATGGTGATTGACAATGGCGCCGGGCTAACACGCCATGGTCGCATCACGGCCCGGCAAGGCGCCCAGATACTGCAACAGGCCTGGGACAGTCCCTACGCTTCTGACCTGATGGCCTCCATGCCGATTATCGCCATGGACGGAACCATGGCACGCCGGCTTCGCAACACCGGAATGGATGGCGAAGGCCGAATCAAGACCGGTTATCTGGAGAATGTTCGTTCAATCGCCGGGTTCACCCGGGACGATAACAACACCACCTGGGCCATTGTCGGCATGGTGAACAACGACCCGGCCTGGAACGGCCAGGCGGTTCTGGATCATGTGCTTTATTCTCTGCATTTCCGGCCACCGGTGGGGATGACCCTATCCCAATCTGCCGATGAAAATCCGGCATCTTCTATTCAATAAGTCAGTATAAAAAGGCCGGCTACAACAGCCGGCCCAATACTCATGTTTTGAACAATGACACAGTAGTTCATCTACTAGTCGACGGTATAAATCACCTTATCAATCACATGAATCACGCCGTTCGACGCTTCAACATCGGCTTCGATGACGGTACTTCCCTCGATAATCAAAGCGTTGTTTTGGATGTCAACATTCAAAGTGGTGCCAGCCAAGTTAGGTACTGTACCGCCGTTCGAAGCGTATGCAGTGAGAGAACCGACCGAACTGCCGACAATAATATGTTGCTCTAGAACTGTCGGCAGATTTTCATCTGCCAGCAACTGCTCTGGTGTGAGATTCAATTCCGATAGTAAATCCCCAAAAGCATCATCTGTCGGCGCGAACACAGTTAGAGTCGCATTCTCATTCAAAGCTGCCGCTAGCAACTCGGAAGCGCCATCAGTCTTAAGTGCCGCCAAAAGCGTTGTAAACTCGGCACCTTCTCCAGCCTCTGCAAGCGCCGTCACGATAGCCCCGATTGTTGCATCTGTATCACTGAGATCGCTCGGAGGCGGAAGCAGTACTTTGTCAATAAGGTGAATAACACCATTGGTGGCGTCTACATCTGGCCCCGTTACTCGAGAGGTGTTGACGTACAGTACGTCTTCACCGCTTTCCTGGGAGATTGAAAGCGCGACGTTTTCACCATTCACTGTTGGAACGAGGTTTTGTGGGACCGGGCTTTGCGCGACGCTAATCGCAGCGGCTGCCTTCACTTCACCCACGGACGTTGCAAGGACATGGTAGGTAAGAACCGTGTTTAATAACTCTGTGTTGGCTAACAACTCTTCCGCCGTGAGTCCCAAGTCGTCCAACAGGGCTTCAAAGGCCGCGTCTGTCGGTGCGAACACGGTTAACTGGTCATCGCCACCGAGCAGTTCCGCAATAGATGGGTCGGCTTCAAGAACGGCAGCTTCCAGAATCGTCGTGTTTTCATTTTCAACCGCGATTTCCAGAATGCTTTGCGTTGCAGCATCCGTAGTGCCGTTATCATCGTTATCATCGTCATCAAGCCAACAACCGGATAGCATGACACTGCCCGCTAAAACCATGGGTAAAGCGTATTTTGCTTTCATTTTTCGTGCCTCGTCTGGAGGGGTTGATTACCAGGTTAAAGTGGTTCGAACCTGCACTGATTCAGTCCCTGACCAGTATCGAAAGCAAATTACGGTGAGTCGAGAAAAATGGATTTACAGTTTTTTACATTTAAGCGAACAATTGTGAGGTGAATGGCAGTGGGCCAATGATTTCGTCAGTCTGGCCGGCGTTCTTTGGAAAACAACCGGGCCATGGTCCAGTCCGCCATTTTGCCCGCCATTGGCGCGATAAAGCTCACCAGAGGGAAGGCCACCGCCCAGGCGACCGCAAATGCTGCGCTCCAGCGATGGAAAAATCCGTCAGTCAGGCCGGTGTTGATCAGGGTGATAATCCCGGACATCAACAGCGACATGATGCCGGACATATAAAAGGCAAAAACGAACTGGCGCACACGCGTTTGCTTGTAACTGGACATGCTTTTCTTCCCGGTTTTGATGTATGGAGCAGTACCGAATCCAATCAGGCGCCCGCAGCGTAGGAAAAAGACACTGCTGCCGATCATAAGTTGCAACATCTTAGTGAGCATGCAACGTTTTTCCATACGGCTTTTTACCAAGGAGCACAGGTAATGGATGACTCAACGCCCCGAATAATTCGCGCCCGCTGGCTGGTCGGCCTGGCGTTGCTGATATTTCTGGCGGGCTGTAGTCAGACGCGCCTCGCCTACCGCTACGCCGACTGGGGCGTTGTCTGGTGGGTAGAGGATTACATTAGCCTGACCAGTGAGCAGGAAGTGCAGTTGAATCAGGATCTGGTATTACTCAGGCAGTGGCACTGCTCGGCCGAGCTGCCCCGTTACAGGCAATGGCTGACAGTCCTGAAATCAGATCTGGCGGAAGGGACGCCGAGCGAGGCCACGGTTCTGTTCCACCAGGAACAACTGATGGACTTCCTGCCCGATTTGTTGAAACGGGCCGCTCCGGTAGCCATCAATCTGCTGTCCTCGCTGTCGGATGAGCAGATAGCGGAACTTGGCGAAAACATGGCGGAGAAGCAGCGGGAGCTGGAACAGGAAATGCTGGAAGGAACGTCCGCTGAAACCGCCCGCGCGCGTGCTGAACGGACTATCGAGCGTATTGAGCGATGGCTTGGCGACCTGAACCAGGAACAGCGGGCCATCGTCGAAAACTTGTCAGCGGATCGTGGCCAGCAAACGGAAATCTGGTTAGCGGGGCGGAGAAACTGGCAATTGGCATTGCTCGACACACTGGAACAGCGACGCCAGCCCGGCTTTGCTGAACAGGTGAACGAGCTGCTGGTTCACTCAGAGCGCGCCAGAGGCGCCGAATACCAGGCCATGCTGGCCGAAAGCCGGGTGGCCATGGCCGGCTTGATGCACAACCTTCTGCAGGCTGGAGACACCCGGCATCAGGATCACCTGCTGGCCAGGGCCAGTGAGCTGAACGGAGATTTCGCAGCGCTCACCTGCAGCTAGAAACTGATCGCGATACCAACGAAAAAGGGCCGGCTGACTCCGCATCATCCGGCCCTTTTGTGTATCAGCCTGTTGTTAGACCGTCAGGTAACCACCATCCGCATTAATGCATGCTCCGGTAGTGTAGCTTGAGGCATTGGGTACCAGATAGAGCACGGTACCCGCCATTTCATCGGGATCCGCCACACGCTTCATCGGGATATGGGCCATGGCCTGCTTCTTGATGGCCTCATTGGTGGTCAGGGCGCTGGCGAACTTGGTATCGGTCAGGCCCGGCAACAAGGCATTCACCCGCACATTCTGCTGGCCCAGCTCCATGGCGAAGGACTTGGTCATGGAAATCACCGCCGCCTTGGTCACCGAGTAGATGCCCTGGAAGTGGCCAGGGTTTACGCCGTTAACCGAGGCCACGTTCACAATGGAACCGCCGCCGTTTTTCTTCATCAGCTGGGCGCCACGGGCACACATGAAGAAATAGCCGCGAATGTTCACATCCACGGTTTTGTGGAAAGCACCCAGATCGGTGTCTTCAACCGGGCCAAAATACGGGTTAGCCGCGGCGTTGTTGACCAGGATATCCAGTTTACCGTGCACTTTCGCGACGTGCTCCCACACCGCTTCAATCTGGTCCATCTCGCCGATGTGGCAGGCGAAGGCTTCGGCGCTGCCGCCGTCTTCACGGATGCTGTTGGCCACGGCCTCACAACCGTCAATCTTGCGGCTACTGACAATCACGTGAGCACCGTAATGAGCCAGCGTACGGGCGATACTCTCGCCGATACCGCGGCTGGCGCCGGTTACCAGGGCGACTTTGCCAGTCAGGTCGAACAGGTTTTTGTTGCTCATGGAATTCCCTCAGCTTATCGGAATGTCACCAGGGCGGGGTCTTCCGCTTCCAGGTGGCTATAGTTGTTGAATACGGCCAGGCTGCGCCGGGGGCCGGAATACAGAATGCGGGACACGCTGGTGTTGGCAATCACGTTGTTCATCTCCAGCGCCTTGCGGTCTGACAGTTGCAGCAGGCGCTGGGCAATGACCGCAATGGGGCCGCCAGAGGTAGACACAATCACATCGGCGCCATCGGCCAGGTTAATCAGCTGATCCAGTGCATGGCCAACCCGCTGCCGGAATCCGTGCCAGGTTTCGCTGTATTCCTGGTCGACCTCGCCGCTCACCCATCGGGCCACCGCCTTCTCGAAAGCCTGCTGGAAGGCTCTTGCAGGTTTGGGAAAGCTGGCGAGGTCCCGCGCCATCACCTGTTTATCCGCCCATTCCGGGCGCAGGCGCTCCACCACTTCCAGATGATCAAACTCGTTCAGGCCTTCCAGCACCTGCATATCCGGCAGGCTGACACCGTAACCGGTGGTGATCGCCTCGACAGTTTCCCGATGGCGCTGCAAGTTACCGCCAAAAATAGCACCCGGCTCCACCTTGCCCGCCAGCCAGCGGCCCAGAATCCTGCCCTGCTCCCAGCCTCGCGGCGAGAGCTGGTCGTAGTTTTCCTTGCCGAAACTGGCCTGGCCGTGGCGTACCAGATAAATCGTGGCCATTACAGGGTGCTCTCGCTAATCAGGCGCTGGCACCGTTTTTCCAGATAGTTGGCGGCGTGGCCAAAGGCAGCGAAGCGCTTGTCTTTGGTCTGACCGTGATAAAAGCGGTAGTAGATTTGCTGGATGATCACCGCCAGGCGGAACAGCCCGTAAATTTCATAAAAGTCGAACTTTTCCGCCCGGAAGCCGGACTTCTCCATGTAGTAGTCCACCACTTCCTGTCGGGTCAGCATGCCGGGCCGGTGCGTGGGCTGGCGCCGCAGCATCTGGAACGGGCCTTCGTCGTCGGCTTCGATCCAATAGGCCAGACTGTTGCCCAGGTCCATCAGCGGATCACCAATAGTGGCCATTTCCCAGTCCAGCACGCCAATCACTTCAAACGGGTTGTCCGGGTTCAGCACCACATTGTCGAAACGGAAATCGTTGTGGATGACAACCTGGGCGATATCGTCCGGCATCTTGTCGTTCAGCCAGGCCATCACGTTTTCAAAGTCACCGACATCGTCTGTGCGGGCCTTGCGGAAACGGTCGCTCCAGCCACCAATCTGGCGCTGCACGTAGCCGGCACCCTTACCCAGTTTGTCCAGGCCGGCTGCCTTGGCATCCACGGTGTGCAGGTCCACCAGCTTGTCGATCACGTTCAGGCACAGTTTGCGGGTATCTTCCGCATTCAGCTCGAAATCCTTGGGGAAATCCTGGCGCAGGATGATGCCCTTGAGCCGCTCCATCACATAGAAATCACACCCCAGCACGCTGTGATCATCGCAGATGGCGACAATGTTGGGCACATAGGGGTAAACCGGCTTCAACGCGTCCATCACCCGCGCTTCCCGCAGCATGTCGTGGGCCGACTTGGCAATCTTGCCGAACGGTGGCCGGCGCAGCACATAGGACTGGTCGCCATAATCCACCTGATAGGTCAGGTTGGACGCACCACCGGGGTACTGCTTGATGCTCGGCTGGCCTTCCAGGCCCGGAATGGCCTGCTTCATGAACTGGTCGACGGCGCTGATATCCAGCTCTTCGCCTTCCCGGATGTCTACCGCCTGGTCGATCTGTGTCATTCAATCTCTCCTGTGATGTGTTCAGGCGTTCGCCTTGCTACCCATCTTGCTCATCCAGCGCTTGGTTTCCTGGTGCATCAGCCAGTCAAACGCCCAGGGCGCGTGGCGCTTGAGCATCCACATGCGGCGCTCTTTGGCGTGGGGCAGTACCCAGAAGTCTTTGTCTTTCACACTGCGGAAGATATCCTCGGCCACGTCTTCGGCGGTGATGCTGGAGCGCTTCATCAGCTTGTTCACGTTCTGTTGAATACCGGGAATGTCCGAACGCATGGTGCTGGCCAGGTTGGTCTGGAAAAACGCCGGGCACACGCAGCTGACGTGAATGCCGGAATCACGCAACTCCTGGCTGAGGGTTTCCGACAGGGCTATCACCCCGGCCTTGGAAACGTTGTAGCTGTCCATCAATGGCGCCAGCATAAGCCCGGCCATGGAGGCCACATTCACAAATGCGCCGGAGCGCTGTTCCTTGAACAGCGGGGTAAAGGCTTTGCAGCCGCGCACGACGCCCAGTACGTTGATGTCTAGAATCCACTCCCAGTCACCGATGGTGGTGTCTTCAATGGAGCCTGCGGAGGCAACGCCGGCGTTGTTAACCACAACGTCCACTCCGCCCCATTTCTGGACCAGGTCATCACGGACTTTCTCAAAGTCGCTCAGGCGGCGTACATCGCATTCCACGAAATAACCTTCGCCGCCGGCCTTGTTCAGTTCCGCCTCAACGGCGACGCCCTGCTCCGGGTTAATGTCTCCGATGCAGACTTTCGCGCCTTCTTTGGCATACCGCAATGCAATCGCCCGGCCCAGGCCACTGGCCCCGCCGGTTAT
>Ga0079224_100014488_pt1 | contig 11009 bp, 12 predicted proteins | sample Stecom2015_FD_80414 | JGI IMG/M metagenome (GOLD analysis project Ga0079224, IMG submission 80414) | Agricultural soil microbial communities from Utah to study Nitrogen management - Steer compost 2015 | ecosystem: Environmental > Terrestrial > Soil > Agricultural land | place: USA: Utah...
CCTTCGTACTGGACGGCGTAAGCACGATCGGTTGGCAACTTAAACGCATTATTTCTGCACCGACGAATGGATTGTGGCCCGGCCCTGAATGCGGCTATCACATATTGATTTTTTAATCAATCGGGACAGATCCCGAGCAATCCTTTATACTTGATCTATATCAAATAGCATTCAGCAGTAGCTGTTTGCCCCGCTGCTGGGCAAGTCTCACGTATGCAAAAGCGAATTACTGTTTCCCCCGATTCCACACGTTGCTCAACCTGTATGTTGAGTGAGCTATGCCTTCCATTGGGCATGGCTCGCAACGATGTGGCCAAGATGGATGAGCTCATCAAAGAGCGTATTCGCGTGCCCAAGGGTTCCGCCCTTTTTCATCTTGGCGATAAAACGGAAGCGGTATATGGCATCCGGCTTGGCACGCTAAAAACTCAGTTGGAAGACGCATCCGGCCAGGTTCAAATCACCGGGTTCTTGCTGCCTGGCGAAATCCTCGGCATGGACGGTCTTGTCAACAATACTCATGTGTCTCACGCCATTGCGCTGGAAGACAGCGAAGTCTGCGTGATCCGTCTGGACGAGCTTGACCGGCTTTCGATGCATTTTCCGGTCTTGCAGCAGCAGTTCCGCCGTTTGATGAGCAAGGAAATCAACCGCTCTCATCAACTCGTCATGTCGCTGGGGGCCTTGCGCTCTGAACAGCGGCTAGCCGCCTTTCTTTTAAGCTTGTCTCACCGGCTTTCCGCGCTGGGGTACTCGCCCACCGAATTTGTCTTGCGCATGAGCCGGGAAGAAATCGGCAACTATCTGGGCCTCACCCTCGAAACCGTCAGCCGATTGTTCTCGCGCTTTGCGAGAGAAGGCCTAATACACATTCACCAACGGGAAGTGCACCTGATTGATATGCAGGCGCTAAGAATCCTGTCTGGCAGCGATTGCGGCTAACCTCACTAGCTTAAGGGTTCGCCGAATTCGTCATACTCGGGCTGCCTAGGCGCAATATTGAGCGTCAGTGTGCTGGAAAGCGCAGCCATCACCCAGAAAAAGAAGAAGCCTACGGTGTAAGCCTGCATCCGCGTGGCCTGGATATGCCCGAAAATCACGATATCCAGCGGGTCGATGAGCGCAAACACAAAAAACGTCATCAGAGCTGCGACCAAAAAAGAAGGCCACAGAATCCACATCAGCGAACGCCACTTCATAACACGATCTCCTGCTTCCCAGGTTTGATCAAGGACGGGTTTCGGATTCCGGCACGACCTTGGTCACGACCAAGCCCCGCTTCACCCCACCATCACGAATCTCCTGATCGCCAAAATTGACGACGGCCAGGTAGATCGTGATGATGCAACCGATTATGGCCAAGGCGGGACCTGCCATGAGAATCCAGGGCCAAGGCTCGCGATACCACGGCCTTCCGTCTTCGTTTTGTCTCATGTTACACGCCTATTTAAAGATTGAACATTATGATATCGGAATCGGCTTCCCGCATCAGTTGGGGACGTAGAAGCTGGACGGCTCAATCACTTGAACCTCCCTGCCCCCCTCCGACTTGGCATGCGCACGAAACTCGATCTCATGCAGCCCGGGTTGAACCGAACCCACGGGCGCACGTACAACAATCGGAACCAAGCGGTTGGAAGCGGAATCGATTTGCACCGTGGAGGTCTTGCCATCCGCGGTGGTCACGGTGAGCTCAGGTACACCCGAGGCTGACAAGTTCAGAACCAGAGGTTCTTCCGCTGTATTTATGATCTGCAGACGGTAGACGTTCTCAATCATGCCGCCCGGGACTTCCCGGCCCAACACCCCGCGATCACGGATCACGTCCACACGTAGGGTCGTTCGCGTAGCAAGCGACACCAGGAAGCCGATAAATACTGCTGCCAGAATACTGGTGTAGATCAGTGTACGCGGCCGCAACATCCGCTTGCGAACCTGCTCCTGGCTCAAGCCTTCCTTGATCGCATTACCCGACGTATAGCGAATCAGTCCACGCGGGTACTCCATCTTGTCCATGACGGTATCGCAGGCGTCCACACAGGCGCCGCAACCGATACACATGTATTGCATGCCGTCGCGGATATCGATGCCCGTGGGGCAAACCTGCACGCAGAGACTGCAGTCCACGCAGTCACCCATCCCCGCTTCCTTATGGTCGATTCGGCGTGAGCGACCACCACGCGGTTCGCCGCGTACATAGTCGTAGGTAACGACGAAGGTGTCCTGGTCGACCATCACGCTCTGGAAGCGAGCGTACGGGCACATATATTTGCAGACATGCTCGCGCATGAAGCCGGCGTTGCCCCAAGTGGCAAAGCCGTAAAAGAACATCCAGAACCATTGCCAGAAGCCCAGCGTGCCGGCAAACACGCCGATGAACAGCTCACGGATCGGGGCGAAGTAGCCGATGAAGGTGAATCCTGTCCACAGCGCGATCAGGATCCACAAAATATGTTTGGTGGCCTTGAGGCGGAGCTTGCGCAAGTTCCATGGCGACTCATCCAGACGGATGCGCGCCAGACGGTCACCTTCGACCTTGCGTTCGACCCACATGAAAATTTCTGTGTACACCGTCTGCGGACAGGCATAACCACAGAACAGCCGACCAGCAAGGGCCGTGAACAGAAACAGTGAAAAGGCGGACAGGACCAATAGGACAGTCAAATAAATGATGTCCTGTGGCCACAATACCATTCCGAAGATATAGAACTTACGAGCGCCGAGGTCGAACAGAACAGCCTGACGGTCATTCCATTGCAGCCATGGCAAGCCGTAGAAAATCAGCTGGGTGAAGTACACCAAAGCGACTCGCCACTTGGCAAAGTAGCCGCTGACCGACCGAGGATAAATTTTCCTGCGGACATCGGCCAGCGCCTTCTCGACGTTCGGTGAGGAACCCCCTCCCGGTCTGGCGATCGGTTGAGGCTGCCACTGTGGGGCCTCGCCCTCTCCTTCGTTACGGGGACGTACGGTGGGTTCCTTACTGCTCATCGTAAACCTTTACCTTCGGCAATTCAGTTGGCCGCAGCCACCGTATCACCTGTGTTGTTAGACAGACCCCAGACCCAGGCTGCAAGCAGGCGGATCTGATCTTCAGTCAGTACTTCTTTCTGTGCCGGCATGATGTTCTGGCGACCATTCAGAATGGTCTGAACAATCGACGCCTCGGAACTGCCGTACAGCCAGACGTTGTCTGTCAGATTTGGTGCGCCCAAAGCCTGGTTCCCCTTGGCATCAGCACCGTGGCAAGCCACGCAGAAGGCGTCAAAGTGACGCTTGCCGGGCACGATACGCAAGGGGTCATGCGCCAGTCCCGACAGCGAACGCACATACTGAGCGATATCGGAAGCTTCAGCGGGTTTGATCTGCGCACCCCAAGGCGGCATCATGCCGTGGCGACCTTCGGTGATGGTGTGCGTGATCTGTTCCGGCGAACCGCCCCACAGCCAATCGTTATCCGTCAGGTTAGGGAAGTTGGCCGCACCCCGTGCATCCGAACCGTGACACTGTGCACAGTTGTTCAGGAAGAGACGCTGACCGATTTCCCGTGCCGACGCATCGTTGGCCACTTCTTCAAACGACATCTCGTTGTAGCGCGCATAGATGGGAGCGATGCGCTCCTGAAGCGCGAGCTGTTCAGCACGGACTTCACGCGCCGAGCTGTAGCCCGAGAACCCCGGCCCGAAGCCAAGTGCCGGGTAGAAGAAGAACATGCTCAGACCCACAATGCACAGCCCAACGAACATCACCGTCCACCAGCGCGGGATCGGATTGTTCAGTTCGGTCAGATCACCGTCCCAGACGTGACCGGTATCTTCGACCTGATCAATTTCCGACTTCAGCCATGCCCGTTGCGAGAACAGCAGGATGAGACAGAAAACCACCCCGCCAATGGCGAGAATCGCAATCCAGTAGCTCCAGAAGCTACTTACAAAATCGTTCATGGAAGCTCCTAATTCTTTTTATCCGCTGCGCCTTCGTCAGGCAGCGCGAAGGGCAGCATGGATGCTTCGCGGTTGTCCTTTGCACGACCCCGCGAGAAAGCCCACCAGCAGATGCCCAAAAATGTGAGCATCGCCAAAATGGTTGCAACAGCGTTCATGATGGCAATCATTGCAGTCCTCCTTCTGCCACGGCGCGCGCCGCAGCCTCACGACCAGCGACACCGAGGCCTTGCAGATAAGCAACCAGGGCGTCTTCTTCAGTCTTGCCAACCAAGGCTTGAGAAGCGTTGTCGATTTGCTCATCGGTATAGGGCACGCCCAGACGACGCAGGGCACGCATGCGATCGGCCACGTTGGAGCCTTCTACCGTGTTGTGTTGCAGCCATGGGTAGGCCGGCATGTTGGATTCGGCTACCACCGCGCGAGGATTACGCAGGTGGACTCGGTGCCAGTCATCCGAGTAACGCTGACCAACACGGGCCAGGTCAGGACCAGTCCGCTTGGAGCCCCAAAGGAAGGGGTGCTCATAGACACCCTCCCCAGCCAGGGAGTAAGGACCATAACGCTGCACTTCGGAGCTCAGCATGCGAATCTGTTGCGAGTGACAGCCAACGCAGCCCTCGCGAATATAGATGTCGCGGCCGACCAGGCGCAGCGGATCGTAGGGCTCGACGCCCTCCGTCGCCACGGTGGTCGAATGCTGGAAGAACAGCGGCACGATTTGCGCCAGCCCGGCAAAGGAGATGACCAGAAAGCTCAGGAACATCAGCCAGCCGACGTTGGTTTCCACCAACTTGTGGGAAAAGATCTTGGTTTTTTCTTGCGCCATTTTTGAAAACTCTCCTAGGCGGTGGCCGGTGCAGAGCCGGCAGCCGGAATACGCAGGGCCGGGTCACGCGCGTCGGGGCTGTACAGAGGCACTTCGGGGTTCACACCCTTCACACCCACGCGTACTGTCATCAAGGTGTTCCACAGCATGATGACAACGCCGGTCAGGAACATCAGACCGCCCAACAGACGGATGGCGTAGAACGGATACGTTGCTTTAACCGCTTCCACGAAGGAATAGGTCAAGGTACCGTCAGCGCCCGTGGCACGCCACATCAGACCTTGCATCACACCGGCAATCCACATCGCAGAGATGTACAGCACCACACCAAGGGTGGCGATCCAGAAGTGAACTTCAATGGCCTTGACGCTATACATGGTGGTGCGACCGAATAGACGCGGAATCATGTAATACAGCGAGCCGAAAGTGATCATGGCAACCCAGCCAAGTGCGCCGGAGTGCACGTGACCCACAGTCCAGTCTGTGTAGTGCGACAAGGCGTTCACAGTACGGATGGACATCATCGAACCTTCAAAGGTCGACATACCGTAGAAGGACAGCGATACCACCAGGAATTTGAGGATGGGGTCGGTACGCAGTTTGTGCCATGCACCGGACATCGTCATGATGCCGTTGATCATGCCGCCCCACGACGGAGCCAGCAGAATCAAGGACAGCGCAGAGCCCAGGTACTGAGTCCAGTCAGGCAGCGACGTGTACATCAGGTGGTGAGGGCCTGCCCACATGTAGGTGAAGGCCAGCGCCCAGAAGTGCACGATGGACAGACGGTACGAGAAGATAGGACGCTCAGCCTGCTTCGGCACGAAGTAGTACATCATGCCAAGGAAGCTGGTGGTCAGGAAGAAGCCTACAGCATTGTGACCGTACCACCACTGGACCATGGCGTCCTGCACGCCTGCATAGGCGGAGTAGGACTTCCACAGCGTGACTGGCATCTGAATGTTATTGAAGATGTGCAGCACCGCAATGGTGATGATGTAGGAGCCAAAGAACCAGTTGGCCACGTAGATATGCTTTACGCGACGCTTGACGATGGTTCCGAAGAACACGATGGCAAACGCGATCCACACCAGAGCGATGAGGATGTCGATGGGCCATTCAAGCTCAGCATATTCTTTGGTGGATGTGATGCCCAAGGGCAGCGTGATCACTGCCAGGACAATAACGGTCTGCCATCCCCAGAATGTGAAGGCAGCCAGCTTGTCCGAGAACAGACGCGCCTGACAGGTACGTTGCACGACGTAGTAGGACGTCGCAAACAGGGCACTGCCCCCGAACGCGAAAATCACCGCATTCGTATGCAGCGGCCGCAGGCGGCCATAGCTGAGCCACGGTAAGTCAAAGTTCAATTGCGGCCAGATCAGTTGTGCGGCAATCCACACACCGACAGCCATGCCGACGACTCCCCAGACTACGGTCATGACGGCAAACTGCCGGACTACCCCGTAGTTGAAGACTTCAGGCTGTTTTCCGAGCGTATCGGAAGTACCCATGAGCTTCCCCTCTATGATAATGAAAAACGGTCGCGAGCATCATCCCGCATGGCTTGGCCCATAGCCTTGATCTGCATCAATGCCCACCCAGCCATTTCGGGCTTGATGTTTCCCCGCCACAAGCGCTTGACTTGAGGCGGATCAGATCATGGCTTCAATTGGTCATTTGGTTCGACAGCGACTCACCACTGTCAACGTCGTTCGTCTCCGGACGACGATTCCGAGTCTCTGGGGCTGTCGTCATCCATCAAGATGGACTCCCCTCCCTTCTGCGTGTCGTCGAACTGCCCGGCAAAAATCGCCCACCAGAACAACGCACCGATGAGCAGTACAAATATCAGCGCAATCGGCAAGAGCAGCAGAAGCGAGCCTGTCATTCTCAGCCCTGGGTGACTGCAGCGCGATATTCCGCCACATCACTTGCACGCAGTTGCTGGCGATACATCCGCCACGCATTACCTGCGACCACCAGTGAAGAGACCAACATGCTGAGCGCCGCCACCCAGGGAGCTACCAGGCCGATGGCCGCGAGCGGCGTCATCAGCAGGTGCCAGGCGACGGAGCCATAGAGATTTTGACGTGTCACGCGACGTGCGTCTGACACGAGCGCGGCGACTTCGGAATCAGAAAGAGGCCCGCGCACCGCCAGCGTGGCGTGTGCAGCAGATACAGTGGAGGGAACAGCCATGGCCATGGCGCAAGGGCAGCTCATGACAAACATGGCCACCAGCACTGGTACGGCGTGATCGGGATCAATAAAGAACCACCAGACTGCACCAGCCACGATGGCGAGCACGACCTGAATGGTGACAAACCAGAAAGCGACGCGATTGGCCTGTACAGAAGCGGAAGCACGGAAAGCTTCTATCGCGGCGTTGCCTTCGCCTGTTTCGACCGCCTGACGCGCACAGAGTTCGAGATAACGGGCGGTCAACAGGAAAGCGACGAACATGACAACAGAGTCAAAATAGACCTCTCCCCGGCCTACCCATGTCGCGTAGGCACTGGGAAAGAATGCGACGGCAATACCCAGCGCCACAGGAACATCCATGGTGATATGTTTCTCGGCAAGACGACTGAGCGCACCCGCCCAGACGGGCTGAGCACAATAAAGGACGACCGGAACCGTCATTAGGAGGCTGATCCAGTTCATCAGAAAGATGGCCTGATCGAGCAGCTCAAGATTGTCGGGTGCCATGCCCTCGTGCCGCAGGTATCCTGGGAAGGCGAACATCATGACCTGCATCATGGCAAGCCAGGCCAACCCCAGACGCGCGAGCATATGACGGCGCTGATGCCGATCAGTATCGGAAAGATTTTTGGGCGGGGAAAAGATGGACATCGCGCGCATGAATGCAATATACAGTTTCATGCAGTCGCGCTTCTTGATCTGGATCAACCAAGCTCAAGGATTGACAGGCCAGACTGAGATTTGTCGCTAAGTAGCGGAAAAGACACGGCGTGAAGAGCCTGTCTTTTCCTCCACTTTATCCCATATTCAATAAAGAAACTTCATTTAAACGTAAGATTGTTCAAACTGCTCTTCCTCAGTGGACCCCGTGAGTGCTGTGGTGGAAGATTGCCCTCCTTCGATCGCCTGAGTCACCGCATCGAAATAACCTGTCCCCACCTCTCTTTGATGTTTGACAGCGGTGAAGCCCAATTCAGCCGCAGCAAATTCCTTTTGTTGCAATTCAACGAAGGCACTCATCTGCCGCCGAGCGTAGCCGTGAGCAAGCTCGAACATGCCATAGTTGAGAGAGTGAAAGCCCGCCAAGGTGATGAATTGAAAGCGATAACCCATCGCGCCCAGCTCCCGTTGGAAGCGAGCAATCGTGTCATCATCAATGTTCTTTTTCCAGTTGAATGAGGGGGAGCAGTTGTAGGCGAGCAGCTTTCCAGGGAACTGCCGATGGATTGCTTCGGCGAAGCGTTTTGCGTAATCGAGGTTCGGTGTGGAGGTCTCGCACCAGACCAGATCCGCGTAAGGTGCGTAGGCGAGCCCCCGCGAGATCGCCTGATCGATGCCTGCCCGAGTACGGAAGAAACCTTCGATTGTCCGTTCGCCCGTAATAAAGGGCCGATCGTTTTCGTCAACGTCGCTGGTGACCAGGTCGGCCGCATCGGCATCTGTGCGCGCAATGACCAGCGTGGGAACGTTCATCACATCTGCAGCAAGCCGGGCGGCAACCAGCTTCGCAACGGCTTCACGCGTAGGCACCAGGACTTTACCGCCCATGTGTCCGCATTTTTTCACTGCCGCGAGTTGGTCCTCGAAGTGCACGCCTGCGGCGCCTGCTTCGATCATGTTCTTCATAAGCTCAAACGCGTTGAGCACCCCGCCGAAGCCAGCCTCAGCATCCGCCACAATGGGCGCGAAATAGTCGATGTACCCCTCGTCGCCCGGCTGCTTGCCTTCAGACCATTGAATCTGATCACAGCGCATGAGCGCGTTGTTAACGCGTTTCACCACCTGAGGTACGGAATTGATCGGGTAGAGAGATTGGTCCGGATACATTTCCCCAGCCTGGTTAGCATCGCCCGCCACCTGCCAGCCTGAAAGATAGATTGCTTTGAGGCCGGCTTTTACCTGCTGCATGGCCTGGTTGCCGGTAAGTGCCCCAAGCGCGTTGATGAATGGCGCTTCATGAAGCTGCTTCCAAAGCTTTTCAGCGCCCCGTCTGGCCAAGGTGTGTTCGGGAACCACAGAACCCTGGAGACGGACGACCTCTTCCGCGCTATAACCGCGCTTCACCCCCTGCCACCGTTCATCTTCAGCCCATTGGCGTTGCAGGGCCCGAATTTCATTTTCGCGTGTACTCATGTTTTCGTCTCCATAAGAGTGAAAGTGAAATGAAAAACATGAGTAAAGTCTAAGACTATGGCGCACCGCACATAACCCTTTTATCTTATATAAGACATATTATTTTTCCCTTATAAATCAGTGCATTCAAACCGCCGTTCTGTATTATGAAATGTGTTTTCTCCTATCGGCAAGGAATTTGTTGCGCCGCATAGCCGTCTTTCCACAGTGTGAAAACCCGGTAGCACTAACCGAAAATGGCAGTCATCGCCTTCGTTCACTTCAACCTCGCGAAGCGTCCGCCTGCCCTTGGCTAAAATAGGCTTTTCCTTGTCAGCTTTACTTATGTCCGAATCCTCCCTCAGTCAGGCGCCCTTGGGGCGTGACGTCACCTATCCTCAGACTTACGACCCCTCGCAGTTATTCCCCATCGAGCGGGCAGAAACGCGCGCGAGCTTGCAGCAGCCCGGGCCGTGGGTTGGCGCAGATGTGTGGAACGCCTACGAGGTATCCTGGCTGAACGCCCGCGGCCTGCCCCGCGCCGCCCTCGCCCGCTTCACCGTCCCCGCTGACAGCCCCAGACTGATCGAATCGAAGTCATTCAAGCTTTACCTGAACTCCTTCAACGAGTCTCGCTACGAGGGAGTGGATGAGGTTGCCTCATTAATGCAGGCAGATCTGAGCCGCGTGGCGGGCGCTGAAGTGAAAGTGGAGCTAAGGGATCGGCTGGACGAGCTGAGCGCCACGTACCCGCCTCTCGATGGGACTTGTCTGGACAATCTGGACGTGGAGATAGAACATTACCTGCCTGAGCCCGGCCTGTTGAAATGCGATAGCGAAGCTATGCAGGTCACGGAATCTCTGGTCAGCCACCTTCTCAAATCCAACTGCCCGGTAACAGGGCAGCCTGACTGGGGCAGCGTCCGAATTCGCTATACAGGCCCCCGCATTTCACGCGAAAGCCTGCTTAAGTACATCGTGTCATTCAGGCGGCATACCGAGTTCCACGAACATTGCGTGGAACGGATGTATTGCGATATCTGGCAGGCAATCCAGCCTGAATCACTGATGGTAATGGCGCTTTACACGCGCCGCGGGGGGCTGGACATCAATCCGTGGCGTAGCAGCCACCCTGTAGAGCTCGGGCCTCTGCGTACGATCAGGCAATAAGCAAACTTTGCTACCGGCCTGCCCCAGGGCTAGGCCGGCACAACGACGGCGCGCCTGGCCGCTGATCGACCCACCGCCATGGCCAGGAGCGCTGCCGCGACGAAACTGAAAGCAGCCCCTACCCAGGGTCCGCGCATCAGCCCCTGATCCAGCATGAGTCCAAAAGCCACTGGGGCGACAGAAGCTCCGATATCCATACCCGAGTAAACCAACCCGTAGACGGTGCCGGTCGCCCCCTTGGGCGCGACTTTTCGTATCAGCATGTCCCGTGACGGCCCTGCCAGACCTGAACAAAATCCCGCAAACGCAATCAAGATGAGGGCGAATCCTGCGCCCAGCCAGCCAAGTGCGAGCAAAGTGAAGCAGCCTGCCGCCACCACGAGAGAAGCAAAAACAATGAACTCGCTGCGCGGCGTGCTCGAAACCAGAAATCCTCCAGCCGCCATGCCGAAAGCACCCGCCAACATATAGCTTGAGAGCGCAGATCCAGCTACGACCTTATCCAGCTCGTACACACTGCCCAACATGGGGATGGTGAAATTCTGAATAGCGGCCAACGCGATGGAAGTAAATGCGAAGAAAAGAAAGGCCCCCCACAGCGCAGGCTGAGCGACCAGCGTCTGCAGAGTACGTCCTACACTTTGCTTGGAAAGGTCATTGGGTTCAGCCGCCGAAGCAACGGCCGTCGCATCCACGGGTGGCTGAACTTCGCTCTGTTCTAACGCCGATGAATCTGCGTGTACCGCGCG
>Ga0079224_100014489_pt1 | contig 11008 bp, 7 predicted proteins | sample Stecom2015_FD_80414 | JGI IMG/M metagenome (GOLD analysis project Ga0079224, IMG submission 80414) | Agricultural soil microbial communities from Utah to study Nitrogen management - Steer compost 2015 | ecosystem: Environmental > Terrestrial > Soil > Agricultural land | place: USA: Utah...
ACTCGAAGAGTCGAACTCAGTGCCGGGGCTGATCTGGGCCGGCTCGGACGATGGGCTGATCCACATCACGCGCGACAACGGCAAGACGTGGACGCAGATCACGCCGGCGGGCATGCCCGAAGGCACGGTCAATTCGATCGACCTGTCGGCGCATGATCCGGGTCGCGCGGTGATTGCGGTCTATCGCTATCGCCGGAACGACTTCCAGCCCTATGTGTATCTGACCGACGACTACGGGCAGTCGTGGCGGCGTATTGCCGACGGCACGAACGGCATCCCGAAGGACCACTTCGTGCGCGTCGTGCGTGAGGATCCGGAGCGGAAGGGCCTGTTCTACGCCGGCACGGAGCGGGGCATGTACGTGTCGTTCAACGACGGCGCAAGCTGGCAGCCCCTGCAGCTGAACCTGCCCATCGTGCCGGTGACCGACCTCAAGGTGCACGGTGGCGACCTGGTCGTGGCCACGCAGGGACGCGCGTTCTGGGTGCTCGAAGATCTGCCGGTGCTGCGCCAGTTGCAGGCCGGCCTGGCCGACACGGCCGCGCACCTGTACAAGCCGGAAGAGGGGTATCGCGCTGGCGGCGCGCCGGTGACGATCTACTACTGGCTCGGCGAGACACCGAAGCAGCCGTTGCGCCTCGACATCATCGACGCGAAGGGTGAGACCGTCGCGACGTACACGGGCCGGCCGGGCGCCGCGGCGCCCGCGGCGCCCATGGGCGGCCGCGGGTTCGGACGGGGCGGCTTCGGCAGCACGAGCCTCTCGGCGCGTGAAGGCCTCAACCGCTTCGTGTGGAACGGCCGGTATCCTCCGCTCTTCCAGATTCCGCAGGGCATCGTGATGTGGGGCTTCGGCGGTCCGGGCCCGCGCGCCGTGCCGGGCACCTACACGGTGCGGCTCTCGAGCGGGGAGTGGACCGAGTCGCAGACCTTCGAGTTCAAGCCCGACCCGCACTCGACGGCAACGCAGGCCGAGTATGAGGAACAGGTCACGCTGGCTCGCGAGGTCGGGCTCAAGGTCGCGGAACTCTACGCGGCGCTTGCGCAGATTCGCGACGTCAAGGAACAGGCGGCGTCACTGGGCGAGCGCATGCAGCGCGCCGGGCTGGGCACCGAAGCCGCCGAGGCCGCGAAAGCACTCAGCGCGAAGCTCGAGCTCATCGAGGGCGAGTTGACGCAGCTGCAGGGCGAGGGCGGTCAGGACGCGCTGAACTTTCCGGGGCGTCTCGACAACCAGTTCGTCACGCTCTACAACTCGGTCGCGTCGGCCGACTACGCATCGAAGGGCGCGTACGACCGGTTCGAGGACATCAAGCCCGAGCTGTCGAAGCACCTTAGCAACCTCGAAGAAACGCTGAACTCCGAGGTCGCAGCCTTCAACGAGCTGATCGAAAAATCAGGCGTGAAGCCGTTGATTACGAGGAAGAAGTAGAACGACGGGCTCAGGGCCAAGGGCTTCCGGCTCAGGGCGAACCGCGAACGGTTCGACCCTGGGCCTCGAGCCCTGCGCCCTGGGCCCTCCTGCTATACCGTTCTCCGTCCCGAGATGATGCCCACCAGGAACAGCACGATGGCAATCACCAGCAGCACGTAGATGAAGTTGCCGAGCGTGTAGCCACTGACGAGTCCCAGCAGCCACAGAACCAGCAGCACGAGCGCGATCGTGAAAAGCATCCTTCTAGCCTCCAGCCCGGCTAAAAGCATCTTTTGTGCCTACCGCGTGAGCCGTACCTCGGCCGTAAGCTCCGGCGCGTCTTCGGGCCTGAACAACACCCGTGGATTATCCAGCCCGAACGGGGCCAGCTCGACCATTGGAAGCGACCGCTGTCGGAGTGTCACCACGACGTCGCCAATATCGACGTACGACGACAGGACGACGTCGGCCATGGCGTGCGCTGAGTGCTCGACCGAGCGGCTGTGCTGGCGGACGAACGCCTCGAGCAGCAGCTCGCGGATGCCCTGCCACGTGGGACCGTACGACACTTCGGAGTGGAGGTAGGTCCAGCGTGCGTCGGCTCTGACCGCCAGTACGCGTTCCGAGCTCGCCTCGAGCGTCGTGAACTGGTCGGCCAGGTAGCCTTCGAACGTCGCGCCGGCCGTCTTCATGATCGTCAGGTCTGCAATGCCGCCCACCACGGCGACCTGCGGTCCATTGCTCGTGACCGTGGCAGTGCGGCGCTCGCTGGCAGTCGCGGTGAACGCCTGCCCCTGCGCACGACCGGAGACGGGAAGCCGCGTCCACGGACGCTCGGCGAGTTCGATGCGGACGCGCGTGAACTGCGGCTGGTGCGCCATGAAGTGGTCGGCGAGTGCGAGGCCAATCTGTTCAATCTCGGTCCGCGACACGTCACGTGCGATGGCGTACACCGTGTTGCGTAGAGAGTCGGCAGGCAGCAGCAGTTCGTTGTCGCCCTTGGTGAAGGCGTCGGCAATCTCTCCCTCGACGCGCACGCCGATGTCGAGATCGCGCAGGTCGTCACGATCGCCTCGGCGGGTGATGCGAAGCACCCGGATCTGGCAGGCGCCGTAGCTGTGGCTGGCAAGGGTGCTCATGGGAGGTCCGAAAAGTATAATCGTCGGGTTTTGCTGACGAGGCGCCGGCTCATCGTCCGAGGCCGCGTCCAGGGGGTCGGCTTCCGGTTCTTTGTCCGGGAGCGGGCAATGCTGGAGGGGCTGGCCGGCTGGACGCGCAATCGCGAGGACGGCGGCGTCGATATCGAAGTCGAGGGAGACCGCGAGGCGGTCGAACGGTTCGAGCGGCACGTCCGGCAGGGGCCGGCGGGCTCGCGCGTCGAATCGGTCGACGTCCTCGACATCCCACCCGCAGGGGCGGCCGGGTTCGACATCCGCCGCTGATCACACAGACAGAGACAACGCGCGTATGGAGACACTGAAGAAGAAGATCCGCCACATTCCGGACTTTCCGAAGCCGGGCATCCTGTTCTATGACGTGACGACCCTGCTGCGCGACCCGGAAGGATTCAGCGACGCGATTGCGGCAATGGCCGCGCCGTACGAAAAGGGCAGCATCGATCTGATTGCCGGTATCGAAAGCCGTGGCTTCATTCTGGGTGCCGCGATGGCAGACCGTCTGGACGCAGGGTTCGTCCCGATCAGGAAAAAGGGCAAGCTGCCGGGCTCGACGCTGCGCGAATCGTACGCCCTCGAGTACGGCACCGACAGCCTCGAGGTGCACGAGGACGCCATCCAGCCCGGGCAGCGGGTGCTGGTGGTCGACGACCTGCTGGCGACCGGCGGCACGGCCGAAGCGGTGCTGAAGCTGATGCGACGCGTCGGCGCCGACGTCCGTGGGCTGGCCTTTCTGGTGGAACTGGACTTCCTCAAGGGCCGCGACCGCCTCGCCGGCGAGCAGGTGCACGTCGTGCTGAACTACGCCGAATAGGCGATGGTAGGATCGAGGTTTCCGCGCCCGTAGCTCAGCTGGATAGAGCACCGCCCTCCTAAGGCGGGGGCCGCACGTTCGAATCGTGCCGGGCGCACCATTGCTGAGCGGTGGCGAATTGAGAATTGGTGAGTTGAGAGTTGGTGAATTAGCGCTATGAAGCGACAGGAACGGCATCACCTCAAAGAGAACGAGTTCGCGAAGTTCGTGGCGCGGACAGGCGAGAGTTTCCGGCAGCACGGCCGGTCGATCACGGGGACGGGCGTCCTGGTGGTCGTCGCGCTGCTGATGGTCGCCGGGTTCTTCCTCTGGCGCGCGAACCGGCAGGAGAAGGCCAGCACCATGCTGGCCGAGGCGCTCGCCACCCTCGAGGCCCCTGTGGCGCCGCCTGCCATCGGCACCCCGGCGATCGCCGGGACCTTCCCGAACGAGCAGGCCCGTCTGGATGCGGCGCTGCCGCAGCTGATGGCCGCGGCGGAAGCGTTCCCGTCGACTGACGCCGGCATCGAAGCGCGGTATCAGGCCGCCGCCGTACTGGCGGAGCTCGGCCGGCACGACGAGGCCAAACAGCGCTATCAGGAAGTCATCGACCGCGACGGCAACGGCCTCTACGGCCAGACGTCGCGCATCGGCCTGGCCCGCGCCGCGTCGATGTCAAACGATCACGATCGCGCGATCGAGATTCTCGTGGCGATGAGCACCGATACCCGGAGCACGATCCCGGCCGACGCGGTGCTGGCGCAGCTCGCACGGGCCTACGAGCAGGCGGGCCGCGCCGACGAGGCCGCGGCGACGTGGAAGCGCATCCGCGACGAGTTTCCGCAGTCGGTCTACATTCAGGAAGCGACGCGGCGCACGGGCGCCTAGCGCTCGCCCCGCTGAATGGCGGCGGCCCTGAACAGCGGGTCGGCCGCCGACAGCAGGACCCATTCGAGGCGCTGCGGATAGTCATCCGGCAGCGCCTCGATGAACTGCCTCACCTCGTCAGCCAGCTCCGGCGTCCGATATCCGTCGAGCGTCGCATCCGCCCACCGTTTCGGAAAGAAGATATCGCCCGTGCGCTGAATGTCCCGCACCATGCGCAAGGCCGGTATCACGAAGGCCTGCGACGTTTCCGCCCGCAGCGGATGATGCAGATAGCGCAGGCCCTCGAGCACCCATGCCTCGCGCTGACGGTTCGCGACGTCGGTCAGCCGCTCGAAGAACGCCGCGCGGTCGGCCGCCGCGGGTGAGGCCGCAGGCATGACGAACGTAAAGCGCGCCTTGCGATCGGGATTGCCGATGCGCTCGCGCTGGGCGTCGAGAATCGCGGCGGCCTCCGGCACGTTGCGGACGGCCAGCTCCAACGCCAGATCCGCCTCATCGTCCTCCGACAGCGTCAGGCCCGGGATCGCCTCGTCACGGCGCCAGATACGTTCGAGACGAGCGAGGGCGTCGGGCGTCAGCGCGACCGCGGTGTAGGCATCGAACCACGCGGCCTTCTCGCTTGCCGTCGACGCGCGGGCGAGCCCCGCATCGAGAACATCCTCGACGCGCGGTGTCAGCGTCATTCGATCCTGCGGGGCGGTGAAGCGCCAGTAGGCCTCTCGCAGGTAGCCGAGCATCCGCGCGATGGTGAGCTGGTCTCTCTCCTGCGACAGCGCGGTGAGCAGCGCCTCGGTGACACGAGACGGCGCCACGCGTCCCTCGAGCATCGACTCCCACAGGGTGATGAGCGCCGCCCCGCGAGCCACCGCGGGCTGGATGTCGTGCAGAGATGTCGTCAGGTAGTCGATGGCGCCGGGCTCGAGCACGAAGTCGCCATAGCCGACGCCATCGCCGTTGGGCAGCAGGTATGGCGTATCGCCCAGGCGCACGGGTGTGATGCGCTGCGCCCATTCGAGCGGTCGGCCGCGCGAGTCAACGGTGTCGATGACTACCTCGCCATCTGCATTCCTGCGCACGGTCACGCGGGGACGCCCTGGTTCCTCGACCCAGGCCCGGCTCCAGGCTTCGAGGTCCTGCGGCGTCCGCGCATCGAGGACGCGCACCAGATCGGGCCACGTCGCATTGCCGAAGGCGTGATTGCGTAGATACTCGCGAAGCCCGGACTGCATGGCATCGGCGCCAATGAGCAGCTCGAGCTGGCGCATCACGATGGGCGCCTTCTGATAGATGATGGCGCCGTAGAGCGAGCCGGCTTCGTTCAGGTTGGCCAGTTCCTGCCGGATGGGGTTGGCGCCGTCTGTGCGATCCACGCCGTAGGCGGCAGGGTAGTGCGCGTAGAGAAAGCGCAGTTCGTGATCGACGTCGGGGAACGACGGATTCACGATCTTCGCCGCCATGAAGTTCGCGAAGACCTCCTTCATCCATACGTCGTTGAACCAGCGCATGGTCACGAGATCACCGAACCACATGTGCGCGGTCTCGTGCGCGATGAGGCTCGCCCGTCCGAGCTGCTGCGACTGCGTTGCCGATTCGTCGAGCAGAAGGCTCGACGCGTTGTAGAACACGGCACCGGGATGCTCCATGCCGCCGAACTGGAACGACGGAATCAGCACGAAGTCGAACTTGCCGAACGGATAGGGGATGGACGTGTATCGTTCGAGCCAGGCCAGCGCGCTCCCGTGGAGGTCGAAGATGGCGTCACGATTCCGTGTGAGCTTGCCGGCGTCGGTCTCGCGATGGAACATCCGGAACGTCCGCCCGTTGCGTTCCGCCTGCTCAATCTCGAAGCGACCGGTGGCGAAGGTGAAGAGGTAGGTCGAGATCGGCTCGGTCTCGGCGAACGTCACGGTCTGCCGATCCTCGTCGGCCACGCGTCCTGCCTCGTGTCCGTTCGACACCGCTGCCCAGGCCGCCGGCACCGCCAGCGTCAGCGTCCAGCGCGCCTTGAGGTCGGGCTGGTCCATGACGGGAAGGGCTTCGGAGGCCCGCGCGGGCACGAACAGTGCGTAGAGGAAGTCGTCCTGGCGGTTCAGTGGCGCATCGCCGGCGCGAAACGTCACGGTCACGACGTTGTGGCCGTCCACGAGCGCCTCGGCCGGAACGACGATGTGGCCATTCACGATGTCCGCCCGAACGGTCGTGCCGTTGACGTCCACCGAGTGGACGTGCTGCGCGGGTTGGCGGAAGTCGAAGACGAGCGACTCGGTCGCGTCCGCAAGTTCGAACGCCGCGGTCAGGCGGCCTTCGATGGCGCTGGTGCGCGATTCGGGGATGTCGAGCGCGACATCGTAGCGAAGATCCGAAACGCGGCGCGCGCGGTCTTCCGCGATCGTCAGCGGGATGCCTTCGCCGGGCGGGTCGTCGTGGCGAGAGGTAAGCAGGAAGACGGCGGGCGCGACGATCAGCGCGGTGAGAACGAGGACGAGGAGAAAACGGCGCACGGCGTAGGGTAGCGCACGCGCGTTTTCCTGCGCTACCCGTCAGCGCACGACGAACGTGGTCGTGGCGGTGCGGCCTGACGCGTCGCGTGCGGTGGCGGTGTGGCGGCCGGGCGCAAGGGGCCAATCGAGGCGGCCCGTCGCCCGCGTCACGCCGGCGGGCTCATCGTCGATCGTCCAGGTGACCGTCCCGCGCGCTCCTTCGACCGCCAGGCCGAGTGTCTGGAACTCGCGACGCAGTGTGGGATCGATCAGGAAGACGGCGTCGCGTTGCGGCGAAACGATGCGGAAGCCGCCTCCGGTGTCGAGGCGCGCGCGCGTCGCGGTGGGCGGGCGTGAAGGCAGCGGTGCGACGTCCTCGCCGGCTTCAGCCGCCCAGCGGCGATACGGCTCCGGCCACGTGGTCACCACGCGGCTGTCGTGCTTCGAGTGCCACGTGCAGCGCTCGGCCGTGCCGGGGCGCACCCACTCCCGCCCCCGACGTTCGCACGCGGCACCCGCTGCCATGCCCGACACCAGACAGATGTCGCGTTCAACGACGTCCTCGGGCCGTGGAAGGATGTCGGCGCGGTCGTAGAGATCCCGGCCGGCGTGCTCGACGGCCGCCAGCATCACGGCGTGAAAGATCGGGCCGGCTCCGGCCACACCTGATGAGCCGATCAGAGGCGTGCGATCGAAGTTGCCGACCCACACGCCCACCGTGACGTCGCGCGTGTAGCCGATTACCCAGTTGTCGTGGTACGCCTGCGACGTGCCGGTCTTCACCGCCGCGGGAAAGGGGAACTCGAGGACACCGCCGCGGCCGAAGATGTAGGCGCGCGCGTCGTTGTCGGCCAGGATGTCGGTGACCCACCACGCCGAGCGATACGACGCGAACCGATCGCCATTGGAGGGGGCCGGCTGCCGCACGCCGTCGAGTTCAAGGACGGCGGTCGTCGACCGCCGCGTGCCGCCGCGGGCGAGCCCCGCATAGGCGGCCGTGAGTTCATCGAGCCTGGTCTCGGCGTTCCCGAGCGTCAGGCCGAGCCCGTAGTGCGCCGCACTTCGTGTGAACGTCGACACGCCCGCCGATGCGAGCAGTCGCTGCAACCGCGGAATGCCGATGTCAGCGGCCAGCGCGACCGCCGGGACGTTGCCGGAACCCGCGAGGGCCGCGCGCGCACGCAGAGGACCACGATACTGGCCGTCGTAGTTCTGTGGCCGATACGCAACGCCGGGTTCGGCCGTCGGGAAGTCGGTGGGCACATCGGGCAGGACGCTCGACGGATCTCGACCGGCATCGAACGCGAGGGCATATGTGAACGGCTTCAGAGCCGATCCAGGCTGCCGTGGGACCGTCGGCCCGTTGATGGCGCCGCCGTCCTCCGACCCGTAGGCGCCGGATCCCTCCCACGCGAGCCATTCGCCGCCCTGGTTGTCGAGGACGACCACCGCGGCGTGGCGCGCACCGATGGCGTCCAGCTGCTCGCGATGTGCGGCCACGATGCCTTCGACATCGCGCTGCAGGCGCGCATCGATGGTGGTGACGATGCGCGACGCGTCGCGCGCATCACTGGCCAGCACCATCTGCACGAAATGCGGCGCCAGAAAGGATGCACGCTGCGACGTCAGCGTCATGCGTTCCCCAAGGGCCGCCTCGAGCGCAGCGCCGTCGAGGTGACCGAGGTCTGCCATCCGCCTGAGGATCCAGTGCGCGCGTTCGCGGGCGCGGTCCGTGCCCGCGCGCGGATTGAAACGGGACGGCTGTTGGGGCAGTGCCGCGAGATAGGCAGCCTGCGCCGGCGTGAGCTGTGTGGGTTCGATGTCGAAGTAGGAAAGACTCGCGCGCCGGATGCCGGTGATCTGATTGCCGTACGGCGCCAGCGTCAGATACAGCGAAAGGATTTCGTCCTTCGACAGATGCCCCTCGAGCCGCCAGGCGAGCCGCGCTTCCTTCAGCTTCTCGCCGAGACCGCGGCCACGCTGCCGGCCCGCCTGCCGGTCCAGGAGTAGACGCGCAACCTGCTGGGTGATCGTCGAGCCGCCCTCGCGTCCTCCCCGGACGTTCGCCCACGCCGCGCGCCCGACGGCCACCGGGTCGATGCCGGGATGCCGGCGAAAGCGGTGATCCTCGGCCGCCAGCGTAGCGGCAATGACGTGAGGCGGCAGCGTCGCGGCGTCTACAGGATCGCCGCGGAGTCCGTCACCGCTGCGCGCTTCGTACAGCAGCTCGCCGTGACGGTCGAACACCAGCGTCGACCGCACGGTGGCCTGCTCGAGCAGATCGTCGGGCAACGGCCCGTATCGCAGCGCCCCTGCAATCGCGAGGACGAGGAGGCCCGCACCCGCGACGTTGCGCCGGCGCGTCGTCATTGCTCCTTTCTCACCTCGACGCGCGTCGCGTCGCCGCGGCCGTTGACCTCGGGCTCATACATCTGTTCGGCCCACGCGGGGGCCGCGAGGAACGTGCCGGCGGTGGTCGCACGGACGAGATACGCGAACTCGTGCGTGCCTTCACCGAGCCGCGTCGCGAACAACTGCACGCGGTCGTCGTACTTCTCGACGTAGTCGAACCCGCCTCGCCGGAGTCGCTCGAACCAGGACCGCGACTCTCCGTAGGTCGACACCGACGCCTCGCGCGCGAGGTCGCGGGCCGTGGTCTGGAACCAGCCCTCGACGGCCTCAAACCCGGCGGGAAGGGGATCGGTCACCGCGGCAAACCGCCGTTCGGCCGGCACCGTGATGGTCAGCACCACGCGAACGAGGTCGCCTGCGTCAAACGTCGTTGCGGCCGGGGCCCGGCCTTCCTCGACGAACGGCTCGTATCGGCGTTCGATGCGGAATCCGTTGTCGCGTGCTGCGGCCGTTCCCGGATCGATCTGGTAGCGCACCCGCGCACCGTAGTAGAGCGTGCCCTCGCCCGTCTTTTCGAACACGAGATCCGTTGCGGCAGCGCGTACGGCCGCCTTCAGGTCGTCGAGCGGGATCCGTTCTGATACCGCGTCAGTCGTCCGCCCCTCGAACGTCCCCGTCAGCAGCGTCTGGTCGCCCAGCCGCGCAGTCGCCGTGAACGACGGCGGCTCGGCCTCGAAGGTACGGTAGTAGGTCACCATCGCGGCGAGCGCCATGGCGTTCTCCTGCGTGTCGTTCCAGCGTCCGTCTTCGCGGGCGTCGAGCAGGTACCGGGCCATGCGTGCCGCGATGCCCTCGCCCCGACCGCGTTCGATCAGGCCCCGCATGACGATGGCCGTCGAACGCGTGTTCGAGCTCCAGACCCACGCGAGTTCAGGATCGGGCAGCTCGGTGACGCTCGCGCTCGCCGACTCGCCGCGGACGGCATTCTGAATGCGCCGCTCGATGTCGGCCAGTCGCGCATCGCGCGGGTTCGTCGCGTGCATCGCGTCTGCCAGATACGAGAGCGCGAACACCGGCATGCGGTCGGCGTAACCGACGAGACGCGTGATGGACGAGTCCTGCGGCCGGCCGCCACGCACGAGCGCGCGCACCGTGAACGCCTGCCACGCCGTGTAGACGCTCCGGAACGCGGCGTTGGTCGGCGCAGGCTCGGCAAGGGCTCGCTCCAGCGTGCCGTACGCCGATTCGAGCTGCGTCTGCTCGACGCGATAGCCGAGCGCAGATGCGGTCTGGAACACATCGACGATGTACGCCGACAGATACGGCGACGTCATGCCGCACTGACCCGGCCAGTACGGAAACGCCCCATCGTCGCACTGGAACGTGTGCAGTTCGTCGATCGCGCGCTGTGCGGCGTCCTTGAGATTCGCCGCCTCGAGGCCCTCGAGCGTGAAGGCCTCGCCGAGGTCGGCAATGAGCATCAGGGCAAGCGCGCGCGAAGCACGCTGCTCGACACAACCATAGGGATACTCGACCAGATAGCGCGCCCCCTCGTTCAGGCCGACGAGCGCCGTCGAGGCCATCTCGAGACCAACGGTGCCGGTTCCGGGCAACGCACCGGGCGGAATCGCGAACGGCACAGCCGCCCGATCGAGTGTCTGTCCGTGCGCCGCTGTCGTTTCCCATGGCGCGACGGCGCTCACGGGCAGGGGAAGCTCGAATGCATCGGTCTCGCCGCCGAGCGTGACGCGCACCCGGACACGCGCGGCGCCCGGTGCAATCGCCTCGGCGCCAAAGAGGACGCTCGCCGTCGCGCCTGCCGCCACCTCGACGCGGGCCTGCGATTCACCCAGGATGCGCAGGGTGCCGGCGTCTACGCTTTCTATCGAGACGAGCGCCGTGCCCC
>Ga0079224_100014490_pt1 | contig 11008 bp, 12 predicted proteins | sample Stecom2015_FD_80414 | JGI IMG/M metagenome (GOLD analysis project Ga0079224, IMG submission 80414) | Agricultural soil microbial communities from Utah to study Nitrogen management - Steer compost 2015 | ecosystem: Environmental > Terrestrial > Soil > Agricultural land | place: USA: Utah...
CGACCCGGACCCAGTCGTGGCCGGTCCGGGCCGCCAGGCGCAGGGCACGCTGGAAACGACGCACGCGCTGCCATGTCTTCGGCGCCAGCCCCGTGGCGCGGCGCACGAGTGCGACGAAATGCCGGTGGCTGCATCCGCTGGCGGCGACTGCCGCACTGACCGACGGAAATGCATCGGCGCGCTCGATGAATGCGCCCGCGGCCACCGGCGGCGGACACCCCTGCCGCAGCCGTGCAAGCAGCGCCGATTCGAGCAGCGCACAGCGCGTGGCGGCGTCGGGGGTGTCCAGCAGGCGCCCGAACAGGGCCCGCGCGCCGGCGCCCCAGAGTTCCTCCAGCGCCGTGTGCCGCCCGGCAAGCGCATCGGCGGGAAGACCGAACAGCGGTTCCGATGCGCCGGGCCGGAGCAGGACGCCGACCGACTCCGCTGGTCCGGCGAGTTCCCGCGCGTAGTACCGCGCACGCGCGCCGCCGACAATGCCGCCGCGCAGCTGTTCGACGCGCCGCCCGGCGTCATCGAGCAGCCACAGCGCGCTGCCGGAAAGACGGATGACGAGATGCATCGCCCCGGTGGGCAGCACGTGCTCGCGCCGCGGCGCGTCGTCGTCTCCCGCTGCGCCGGACGCCCACACGAGCGAGACCAGCGACCGCAGCATGTCGACCGGCGGGCGGGTGATATCCATCACCCGCGCAGGTTACCACCGGCACCCCACCGGACCGGTGGCGCGCGGCGCGCCGGATCGGAACGCTGCCGGCCGGTGCCGGTGTATGCTGGCGCAATCCGGCTTTCCGGGCCGGCGGGGATCCATGCCGTGGCCCGGCGGCGTGCCCTGCATGCCCGCCCATCCCGCCCTGGAGGATCGACCACATGACCGGACCGTCCGGGAAACCGACACGCATCGCCGTTTTCGGCGCCGGCAGCATCGGCGGCTGGATCGGGGGCCGTCTGGCGGCTCACGCGCAGGTGCGCCTCATCGGCCGTCCGGCGGTGCGGGACGAACTCGCCCGCCATGGCTTGCGCCTGACGGCCTGGGATGGCTGGCAGAGGCAGCTGGCACCCGGCGAGGTCGATTTCGCCACCGGCGCGGAGGCGGCGGCGGACGCCGACCTGGTGCTGGTGACGGTGAAGTCGGCCGCCACCGCCCGGGCGGCGGGCGAGCTGGCGCCGCACCTGCGCCGCGGTACGCCCGTGCTGAGCTTCCAGAACGGCCTGCGCAATCCGCAGGTGCTGGCCGAAGGCCTGCCCGGCTGTACGGTGCTCGCCGGCATGGTGCCGTACAACGTGGTGCGCGCCGGTCCCGGCCACCTGCACCAGGGCACCTCGGGGCAGCTGATGGCGCAGTCGCACCCGGCCCTGCGGGCCTTCCTTCCGCTGTTTGCCGCCGCCGGCCTGCCCCTGCAGCTGCGCCGGGACATGGCGGCGGTGCAGGCCGGCAAGCTGCTGCTCAACCTCAACAATGCCCTCAACGCGCTGGCCGGCATCCCCCTGCGCGAGGAGCTTTCGCAGCGCGCCTGGCGCCGCTGCCTGGCGCTGGCCCAGGCCGAGGCGCTGCGCGTGTACCGCGCCGCCGGCATACGGCCGGCGCGGGTGACGCCCCTGCCGCCGGCCTGGCTGCCGGCGCTGCTGCGCCTGCCGGATGCCCTGTTCACGCGCCTGGCGGCCCGCATGCTGCGCATCGACCCGCTGGCGCGCTCATCCATGTGGGAGGACCTGCAGGCCGGCCGTCCCACGGAAGTGGACTGGATCCAGGGCGAGATCGTGCAGCTGGGGGCCCGGCACGGCGTGCCGACGCCTGTGAACGCGCGCCTGGTGCAGCTCGTGCACGACGCCGAACGTGCGCGCCGGCACTGGACGGGGACGGAACTGCTGGCCGACCTGCAGGCGGCGTCCGGGCGCTGAAGACCTGTTCAGGGCATGCGCGTGCGGCGTGGCTATCATCGCCGCAGCTTCCACAGACCGCAGGCACGCCATGGAACGTATCGACGAACTGATCCGCCAGCGCCTGGACGCACTCGCTCCCGTGCACCTGTCGGTGGAAGACGAAAGCCACATGCACAGCCGCGGGCTGCAGACGCACTTCAAGGCCGTGGTGGTCAGCGGGGCCTTTGCCGGCCTGCGGCCGGTGCAGCGCCACCAGCGCGTGTACGCGGCGCTGGGCGACCTCATGCAGCGCTTCCACGCGCTGGCCCTGCACACCTGGACGCCCGAGGAGTGGGAGGCGCAGGGGCAGGCCGTCCCGGCCTCGCCGCGCTGCCTGGGCGGGGCCCGCTTCGACCCTGCGCCGCGGACCTGACGGCGGGCGCGGTTGCGCGCATACTCGGGCCTCCATCACCAGGGAGGCTCCCATGAACCTGCAAGTCCTGCGCCGCGGCGGCGCACTGGCCGTTTTCACCCTCGTCCTGGCCGCCTGCGGCAGCGAGGCCGACCGCGCCTACTCGGCGTGCATGGACGAAATCGAGAAAGGCGTGGCGGAGATGCAGCGCGAAGGCGGCGCTGCGGCCACCGCGATGGTCGAGATGACACGGTCCATGGGCAAGGCCGCCTGCGAGGGCCTGCGCGAGGCCTGCCGCAACGATCCCAAGGGACAGATGTGCCAGAGCGCGCTGGCGGAGCTCAACAAGCGCTGACGGTGGCGCGGCTCCCGCCCCGGCCCGATTCCTCCCTCCCCCTCCGGGAAGGGAGGTGTCCCGCAGGCGGCGCAGGGCTGGCGCGCGGAAGCGCGCGCCAGCCGGCACGCGCACCGCTGCGGGCGGCAGGCCGGTTTGCTACCTGCAGGGGCACGGCCTAGAATTGCGTGGTTTAAGGCGGAGCGAGGCCCAGGGATGCGTGGACGGTTGGACCGCCACCAGCCCTCGTCCCGTTTTACCTTGAATCCCAAAGACTTGCGGGTGCGGGAGCGCCCGTGGCGAAGGGTTGCCGCCGGCCGTCCGGCCTTCCGGCAGCCGTCGTCACGGCACCAGGCTGGCGCCGGCGCGGCAACGCCGCGGCGGACCGGGCCCGGGAGGCCACCGGACCGAAGTGGACACGATGCGAATCCAAGGTGAAGCAATGACCCCACGACGCGTGCTGGCAGCCCTGGCCCTCCTGGCCATGACGGCGATGCAGGCCCAGGCCAACCCCGAGCCCTGGCAGCTCAACATGAGCCCGGGTGTCACCGAGACCAGTCGCATGGTCTACGACATCCACATGCTGATCCTGTGGGTGTGCGTGGGCATCGGCGTGATCGTGTTCGGCGCCATGGCCGTCGCCATCGTCAGGTTCCGAAAGTCCAAGGGTGTGGTGCCGGCCCGGTGGAGCCACAACACCCTGGCCGAGGTGGTGTGGACCATCATCCCGGTGCTGATCCTGGTGGGCATGGCCTGGCCGGCAACCAGGACGCTGATCCACATGGCCGATACCGAGGACGCCGAGCTGACCGTGAAGGTCACGGGTTACCAGTGGCTGTGGCGTTACGAATACGTCGGCACCGGCGTGAACTTCGTCTCCAAGCTGGACCGCCAGTCCGACCGCACGCGCATGCTGGGCTCCGGCCTGGACCCGGCGTCCGTGCTGGACGGCGACGGGAACGTCTACCTGCTGAACGTCGACAACCCGCTGGTGCTGCCGACCGACACCAAGGTGCGCTTCGTCTTCACTGCCAACGACGTCATCCACTCCTGGTGGGTGCCGGCGCTGGGCTGGAAGCAGGACGCCATCCCCGGCTTCATCACCGACGCGTGGACGCGCATCGACACGCCGGGCACCTACCGTGGCCAGTGCGCCGAGCTGTGCGGCAAGGACCACGGCTTCATGCCCATCGTCGTCAAGGCGGTGCCGCGCGAGGAATTCGACGCCTGGCTGGCGCAGAAGGATGCCGAGGCCAGGGGCGCGGCCACCGCCGCCACCGCCATGACCGCCGGCGACACGCTCGCCGCGGTGCAGTAACCCATACGAATCGAAGGTAAGCCATGGCCACGCACGCCGCAGCCCACGACGCACACGACCACAAGCCCGGCTTTGTCGATCGCTGGTTCTTCGGAACCAACCACAAGGACATCGGTACCCTGTACCTGCTGTTCTCGCTGCTGATGTTCTTCATTGGCGGCGCGATGGCGCTGGTCATCCGTGCCGAGCTGTTCATGCCCGGCATGCAGATCGTCAACCCGGAGTTCTTCAACCAGATGACCACGGTGCACGCCCTGGTCATGATCTTCGGTGCGGTCATGCCCGCCTTCGTCGGCCTGGGCAACTGGATGATCCCGCTGATGATCGGCGCGCCCGACATGGCGCTGCCGCGCATGAACAACTGGTCGTTCTGGATCCTGCCCTTCGCCTTCCTGATGCTCCTGTCCACCCTGTTCATGGACAGCGGGGGCCCGGCCGGCGGCTGGACGCTCTACCCGCCACTGAGCCTGCAGGGTGGCGCCAGCATGCCGTTCGTGATCTTCGCCATCCACATGATGGGCATCAGTTCCATCATGGGCGCGATCAACATCATCGCCACCATCCTCAACCTGCGCGCGCCGGGGATGGACCTGCTGAAGATGCCGGTGTTCTGCTGGACCTGGCTGATCACCGCCTTCCTGCTCATCGGCGTGATGCCGGTGCTGGCCGGCGCCGTGACCATGCTGCTCACGGACAAGTTCTTCCTGACCAGCTTCTTCAATGCCGCCGGCGGTGGCGATCCGGTGATGTACCAGCACATCTTCTGGTTCTTCGGCCACCCCGAGGTGTACATCATGATCCTGCCGGCGTTCGGCGTGGTCTCCGAGATCATCCCGACGTTCTCGCGCAAGCCGCTGTTCGGCTACCAGGCCATGGTGTACGCGACCGCATCCATCGCCTTCCTCTCGTTCATCGTGTGGGCGCACCACATGTTCACCGTCGGCATGCCGCTGGGCGGTCAGCTGTTCTTCATGTACGCCACCATGCTGATCGCGGTGCCGACCGGCGTGAAGGTGTTCAGCTGGGTGTCCACCATGTGGAAGGGCGCCATGACCTTCGAGACGCCGATGCTGTTCGCCCTCGGCTTCGTGGTCATGTTCACCATCGGTGGCTTCTCGGGCCTGATGCTGGCCATTGTGCCGGCCGACTTCCAGTACCACGACACCTACTTCGTGGTCGCCCACTTCCACTACGTGCTGGTGACCGGCGCCGTGTTCTCGATCATGGCCGCCACCTACTACTGGCTGCCGAAGTGGACCGGCGTCATGTACAGCGAGAAGCTGGGCAAGGCGCATTTCTGGCTGAGCACCATCTTCGTCAACCTGCTGTTCTTCCCGCAGCACTTCCTGGGTCTGGCCGGCATGCCGCGCCGGATCCCGGACTACAACGTCGCCTTCTCCGACTTCAACATGATCTCCTCCATCGGCGCCTTCGGCTTCGGCCTGAGCCAGCTGATCTTCGCCTGGGTGGTGATCCGCTGCATCCGCGGCAAGGGCGAGAATGCCACGGCGCAGGTCTGGGAGGGCGCCAAGGGCCTGGAGTGGACGGTGCCGTCGCCGGCGCCGCACCACACTTTCACCACGCCGCCGGTCATTGACGACCGCGTGCTGGCGCACGGCGACGTGTCGCACTGACGGACCGATGAACCGGGCCATGGCCACACGTGATCCACGCCGCGGCGTCCGCACCACCGTCACCGTGCTGGTGCTGGTGGCGGTCGCGGTGTACGTGTGGTTCATCCTGCGTGGGGTGTTGAACGCATGAGTGCACCCCAGGCCAGCCGCAGCGAGACGCGCCAACTGCTGGGCAAGGTGGCGCTGGTGACCGCCGGCGCCTTCGCCTTCTGCTTCGCGCTGGTCCCGCTGTACCGCATCGCCTGCGAGAAGGTGTTCGGCATCCGCATGGAGGATGCCGGCGCGGCGCGGGCCGGCAGCGTGGCCGCCCTGGAAGTGGATCGCTCGCGCACGGTGCGCGTGCAGTTCGACGCCAGCATCCACAACGAATCGGAATGGCGTTTCGTGCCGGACCAGGCCGAGATGGTGGTGCATCCGGGCGAGGTGCTGGAGGCGTGGTACACCGCCACCAACCTCACCGGCGACACGCTGGTGGCGCAGGCGGTGCCGGATGTGGCACCCAAGCGCGGCCTGCCGTACTTCAACAAGACCGAGTGCTTCTGCTTCACCGAGCAGCTGTTCCATCCGGGCGAGACGCGCCGCATGCCCGTGCGCTTCTTCATCTCGCCGGACCTGCCGGCCGAGGTCAAGACGCTGACCTTGTCCTATACCTTCTTCAACAACGAACACGCCACCCGCCGCGAGCAGGCCCGCCTGGCCGGCACGTCCGGGGCGAGCGACGCAACCCGAGGTTGATCCCATGGCGAACCACACGCCCGATCCGAACGTCTACTACGTCCCGCATGGCAGCAAGTGGCCGCTGGTCGGCTCGGTCGGCCTGTTCCTGCTGGTTGGCGGTTTCGCCAACCTGATGAACGGCAACCGCGGGCTCGGCCTGCCGATGACGCTGGCCGGCGTGGCGATCATGCTGACCATGCTGTTCGGCTGGTTTGGCAACGTGATCAGCGAGAGCGTGCGCGGCTTCTACAACCGCCAGGTCGGGACCTCGTTCCGCATGGGCATGATCTGGTTCATCTTCTCCGAGGTCATGTTTTTCGGCGCCTTCTTCGGCGCCCTGTTCTACACCCGCATGTTCGCGGTGCCGTGGCTGGGTGGCGAGGGCGACGGCGTCGCCACCAACGCGTTCCTGTGGCAGGGCTTCGAGCCGGCCTGGCCGACCAACGGCCCCGAGGCCATCGGTGGCGACTTCGGCCTGATCCCGGCCTGGGGCATGCCGCTGCTGAACACGCTGATCCTGCTCACTTCGGGCGTGACGCTGACCATTGCGCACCATGCCCTGAAGGCCGGCCACCGCAGCCAGCTGCTGCTGTGGCTGGGTGTCACCGTCGGCCTGGGCGTGCTGTTCCTGTTCTTCCAGGCCGAGGAGTACATCCACGCCTACCGCGACCTGAACCTGACCCTGGGCTCGGGCGTTTACGGCTCCACCTTCTTCATGCTCACCGGCTTCCACGGCGTCCACGTGACGCTCGGCACCATCATGCTGGCCGTCATCTGGTTCCGCTGCCTGAAGGGCCACTTCAGCAAGGACGACCACTTCGGTTTCGAGGCGGTGGCCTGGTACTGGCACTTCGTGGACGTGGTCTGGCTGGGCCTGTTCCTTTTCGTCTACGTGCTGTAATCCGCGCGGCGGCAGCCGCGCATGGACGGGCCGCCCGGCAGGCATCCCGGGCGGTCCATTCACAGACGGAGCAGGGCGGAAAGCGCCGGCCGGTGGGGCCGCGCCCGGATCAACCGTAGATGCCGTGCGGCTTGATGTAGCCGGTCCACATGCCCAGGGCGATCAGGGCGATCAGCAGGATGGACAGCCCCACGCGGCGGGTGAGCGCCCACACCATGCGCTTGCCGGAGCCCTTGTCCTTCATCATGTAGTACGCCGCCGTACCGAGGTTGTAGACGATCGCGATGAAGAATGCGATGACGATCAATCGGGTCGTGGTGGGGCTCATGGTGGCTCGCCGTGTCGTTGCGCGTGCAGTATAGCCGCCCGCGTCTGGCTGCCCGCTGATGGCCGCGTTCCGCCGTCCCTCGCTGCTGGCCTGGCTGCTGCTTGCCACCGGCCTGGCGCTGTTCGTCAGCGCCGGCCGCTGGCAGTACGGCAAGGCGGTGCTGAAGGAGCGCGAGCAGCGCGCCTGGGCTGCCTCCGCCGTGCAGCCGCCGCGCCCGCTCGTTCCCGCCGATCTCGCGCATGCCCAGGGCTATGACCGCGTCCAGGTGCGCGGCCACTGGATGCCGCAGCGCTACCTGCTCGACAACCAGGTCCGTGACAGCCGGGCCGGCGTCGAGCTGTATGCGCCGCTGCGCCTGGGGAACGGACAGGTGCTCCTGGTTTCGCTGGGCTGGCTGCCCTACGAAGGTCCGCGCCGGGAGCCGCCCGCGGTGCCGGAAATGGGCGCGGGCGAGGTGGACCTCGAGGGCGTGCTGACGCCGCCGACCGCACACGGCCTGCGCCTCGGCCGGGGCTGGGCGGACAGCCGGGTCTGGCCCAAACTGATGCCATATTTCGCCCTGGACGAGATCGCCACCGACCTCGGCACGACGCTGGCCGCGCGCGTGCTGCGTGCCACGCCTCCGGCCGGCACGGGCCTCGTACAGGACTGGCAGCCGGTCATGTCCATGCCGCCCGAGCGGCACCGCGCCTATGCCTGGCAGTGGTGGTCACTCGCCATCGCCATCACCATCGTCTTCCTGGTCGTCCACCGGCGACCGCGCCCACGTCCACGCCGACCATGAACCGACAACGCCTCAGCCGCGCCACCCTGATCGGTGTCGCACTCCTGTTCCTGGCACCTTTCATCATCGCCCTGGTGCTCAACCGCGCGGGTTGGCACCCGGCCGCCACGCGCAACAACGGCGTGCTCATTGATCCGCCGCAACCGCTTGGCGAACTGGTTCTGCGCGACCGCGCCGGTGCGGAGTTGCCGCTGGTCAACCAGGAGCACCGCTTCACCCTCATCGTGCGCCTGCCGGCCGTGTGCGAGGAGGCCTGCGTACAACGGCTGGACGAGCTGTTCCGCCTGCGCTACAGCCTGCACAGGCATGCTTCACGTCTGGCCATCGCCCTGGTGGCTCCCGCGATCATGCCGGATCTGCCGGAGGTCATGCATGTGCTCGACGAGGAAAGTGTGGAACGCCTGCACGGCGCTTCCCCGCATCTGGCGGCGCAGGTCGACTGGGGCGGCCTCCTGGTCGACGACAAGGGCTATCTGATGCTCGAGTTCCCACCCGACCTGCCGGCCCGCCTGGTCCGCCGCGACCTTTCCCGACTCATCAAGTAGTTCACAGCGGAGAGCCCGGACATGAGCGATTCCCTGTTCCGCAACGTCGCCCGCATCGCCGTGGCACTGGTCTTCGTGGTCATCGTGCTTGGCGCCTTCGTGCGCCTGTCGGATGCCGGTCTGAGCTGTCCCGACTGGCCGACCTGTTACGGCAAGGCGGCCTGGCCGCGCCATGAACACGAGGTCGCGGCCGCCAACGAGGCCTTCCCGGAACGGCCGGTGGAAGCGCACAAGGCCTGGCGCGAACAGGTGCACCGCCATGTCGCCGCCACGCTCGGCGTACTGGTGCTCGTGCTGGCCCTGCGCGCGAACTGGCGCATGCCCCTGCGCCGCTATGGCATCATCGCCGCCGCCGCCGCCGCCGCCGTCGGCACCTTCTTCTACATCGGCAAGCTGTACACGCCATCGGCACTGGCCTCCGTGATCGCCCTGGGCCTGCCGCTGCTCCTGGCCTGGTACGGCGGCCGTGACGGGGCACCACCCTGGTCACGCCATACCGCCTTCCTGCTCGCGCTGATCATTTTCCAGGCCATGCTGGGCATGTGGACGGTGACCTGGAAACTCAAACCCATCGTGGTGATGGGCCACCTGCTGGGCGGCCTGTCGGTGTTCGCGATGCTGCTGTGGGCGGCCCTGCGCAGCCAGCCGGTGCCGAAGATCCAGCCGGGTGCCGCCTGGCTGCGTCCGTGGGTGATCCTGGGACTGGTGGTGCTGGTGTTCCAGGTGGCGCTGGGTGGCTGGACCAGTGCCAACTACGCGGCCATGGCCTGCGGCATGGATTTCCCGAAGTGCCTGGGCCAGTGGTGGCCGGCCACCGACTTCCGCGAGGCCTTCGTGCTCTGGCGCGGCATCGGCGTGGACTACGAGGGCGGCATCCTCGATGCGCCCGCGCGCACCGCCATCCAGCTCAGCCACCGCATCGGCGCCCTCGCCACCGTGGCGGCGGTACTGGTGGTCGTGGCCGCCCTGTTCCGCGTGCGCGCCCTGCGTGCGCCGGCGCTGGGACTGCTGGCCCTGCTGGCCGTACAGGTAGCTCTGGGCATCGCCAACGTCTGGAAGGGCCTGCCGCTGCCGGTGGCGACGGCGCACAATGGCGTCGCCGCGCTCCTGCTGGCGCAGTTCGTCCTCATCCTGTCGCGGCTGACGCCACGCCGCGACTGAACCCCGGCACATGCACCTGGCCGGCGCGGCACCGGCCGCGCCGGGCCGGCATCTCCGGGCGGCTACAATGGCCGCCGCCAACGCCGACCGTCCCATCACCTTGAGCCCCCCATCCCCCGCGTCCACCTTCCGGCAGTACCTGGAGCTGACCAAGCCCGGGGTGGTGGCGCTGCTCGTGTTCACCGCCATCGTCGGCATGCTGCTGTCGGTACCGGGACTGCCGCCCTGGCAGCCGGTGCTGTGGGGCACGCTCGGCATCGGCCTGGCGGCCTCTTCGGCCGCGGCCATCAACCACCTGCTGGACCGCCGCATCGATGCGGTCATGGCACGCACCCTGCACCGGCCACTGCCCAGCGGCCAGCTTGGCACGCGCCAGGTGCTGGCCTTTGCCATCGCCCTCGGCGCGACCGCCATGCTGGTGCTGGCGCTGCTGGTGAACGGGCTCACCGCGATCCTCACCTTCGCCTCGCTCATCGGCTACGCGATCATCTACACCGTCTACCTCAAGCGCGCCACGCCACAGAACATCGTCATCGGCGGCGCCGCCGGCGCCGCACCGCCGGTGCTGGGCTGGACGGCGGTGACCGGCGAGATCCATCCGCATGCGCTGCTGCTGTTCCTGATCGTCTTCGTGTGGACGCCGCCGCACTTCTGGGCGCTGGCGCTGTACCGGCGCGAGGACTACGCACGGGCCGACATTCCCATGCTGCCGGTGATCTACGGCGAGACTTTCACCCGCTGGCATGTGCTGTTCTACACCGTGCTGCTGGTGGTGGTGACCGTGCTGCCGTGGCTGACCGGCATGAGCGGCCTGTTCTACCTGGGTGGCGCACTCGTGCTGGGCGCCGGCTTCCTCTACTACGCCATCCGCCTGCTGCGGCCGCCGAACGAGCTGTTCGCCATGCAGACCTTCTGGTACTCGATCGTGTACCTGATGGCGCTGTTCGCCTTCCTGCTCATCGACCACTACCTGCTGCCGGACCGCACTGGACTGGTGCTGCAGTTCCGCCCCGA
>Ga0079224_100014491_pt1 | contig 11007 bp, 8 predicted proteins | sample Stecom2015_FD_80414 | JGI IMG/M metagenome (GOLD analysis project Ga0079224, IMG submission 80414) | Agricultural soil microbial communities from Utah to study Nitrogen management - Steer compost 2015 | ecosystem: Environmental > Terrestrial > Soil > Agricultural land | place: USA: Utah...
CTGCTCACCCAGGACTCCTGGTGGGCGCACGCCCGCTGCAACGACGGCAGCGGCCGGCTCGCCGGGCTGTTCTTCAGCGAGGAGCTGCAGGACATCGCCCGGGCCAAGAACATCTGCGCCACCTGCCCGGCCATGATCCCCTGCCTCGAGGGCGCGCTGGAGCGCCGGGAGCCCTGGGGCGTGTGGGGCGGTCAGCTGTTCCTCAACGGCAAGATCCTCGCCACCAAGCGGCGGCGGGGGCGGCCGCCGAAGCGGCCTCGCCCCGAGGACCAACTGCCCGACATCCCGATCCCCGAGCACCTCCAGGACGTGGCGATCGTCCGGAGCGCCTGACCGGGACAGCCGTGACCGACCACCCGATGCACCACTAGCTGCGCCGACCGGACCACCACCGGCACTGCGGCGAACGCGGAGAAGGGTTCGGTGGCACGGCGACGACCAGCACCCCCGGCGCGGACACGCGGTGCGGGGCACCGGATCCCGGCGGTGCCCCGCGCCGGCGCGCCGATTGCCGCGCCCGACCGGACCGACGGTACGGTCGTAGCCGTGGCCTCACGCCGCATCCCCCTCCCTGCGGTCCTCCTGTCGACCGCGCTGGCCCTGGCCGCCGCGCTGGGCACGTTCGCGCTGCTCGACGACGGCGGCGACGGCGCCTCCGGCGACGACCCCGCCGAGGGCTACGAGCTGACCCCGGCGGGTGACGTGCCGGGCTCGGTCGGCGAGGTGCGCCTCGCGCCGCTCGACGGCGGCGAGGAGCGCCGGCTGGGCGAGCTCGTCGGGGCGCGCCCGATCGTCGTCAACTTCTTCGCCTCCTGGTGCGCGCCCTGCGTCGAGGAGATGCCGGCGTTCGAGGCCGTGCACCAGGACGTCGGCGACCAGGTGACGCTCATCGGCATGGCCAACCAGGACTCGCCCGACGACGCGCTCGCCACCGTGGCCGCGACCGGGGTCACCTACCCGACCTACGGCGACCCCGACAGCGACGCCCTCACCTTCTTCGGGGGCCTCGCCATGCCGACGACCGTGTTCATCGACACCGACGGCGAGGTCGTCGAGGTGCACAGCGGCCCGCTGACCGAGGACGAGCTGCGCTCGAAGCTGGACGACCTGTTCGGGGTCGGGGCGTGATCCTCGCCGTCGGGCCCGACCAGGCCTGGGCCTACTACCTCACGCTCGGGATGGTGGCGACGGTCAACCCGTGCGGGTTCGCCATGCTGCCCGCCTACCTGTCGTACTTCCTGGGCCTCGAGGGCCGCGGTGCGGACGAGCCCCGGGCCGGCGTCGCCGTGGCGATGCGGGTGGCGGTCGCGGTGGCGGCCGGCTTCCTCGCCGTGTTCGCGGTCGCCGGCGCCGCCGTCCGGCTGACGTCGCTGCCGGTCTACGAGACCGTGCCGTGGGTCTCGATCGTCATCGGCGTGGCGCTGGCGGTGCTCGGCCTCGCCATGCTCGTCGGCTACGAGCCGACGGTGCGCCTGCCCCGCCTCGACCGGGGCGGCCGCGAGCGGACGGTGCGCTCGATGTTCGTCTTCGGCGTGTCCTACGCCATCACCTCGATCGGCTGCACGATGCCGCTGTTCCTCGGGGCGGTGGCCGGCACCATGACCAACGACTCGATCGTCGACGGCGTCCTCGTCTTCGCCGTCTACGGGCTCGGCATGACGGTCGTCCTGCTGGCGCTCACCGTGGCCATCGCCCTGGCCCGGACCTCGATCGTGCGACGGCTGCGGCAGGTCCAGCCCTACGTCCACCGCATCTCGGGCGGGCTCGTCACCCTCGCGGGCGCGTACGTCGCCTGGTACGGGTGGCAGTCGCGGGGCCTGGGCGAGGGCCGGGTCCCCGACTCGAACGTCACCCGGGTCGTGTCCGACTGGTCCACCAGCGTGACGTCGTGGATCGACGGCGTCGGCGCGGTGCGCATCACCGTCGTCGTCGCCGTCCTGCTCGCCGGCGTGCTCGTCGGCGTGCGTGCCACCCGCGACGCCGGCGCCGGCGGCGGGCGCGCCGCTGGCGACCGGCCGGCGACGGCCCGCGGTCGCCGGGGCCCGGCGCCCCAGGGCTGACCCACCCGCCCGCGCCGTCAGGGGCCGAGGCGCTCGACCCGCCAGCCCGAGGGCGCGGTCGCGTCGCGGTGGTAGACGAGCCGGTCGTGCAGCCGGCGCTCACGCCCCTGCCAGAACTCGACGCGGTGGTGCACGACCCGGATGCCGCCCCAGTGCGGGGGCCGGGCGATCGGGCGGCCGACGTGCTCGGCCTCCAGCTCCGCCCACCGGCGCTCGAGCGTGGCCCGGTCGGGGATCGGGCGGCTCTGCGGCGAGGCCAGCGCCGCGATCTGGCTGCCGCGGGGCCGCGTCGCCCAGTACGCGTCGGCGGCCTCGTCCTCGAGGCGCTCGGCCTCGCCGTCGACGACGACCTGCCGGCCCAGCGGGTGCCAGGGGAACAGCAGGGCGACCTGCGGGTTGGCGGCCAGCTCGCGGCCCTTGCGGCTCTCGTGGTTGGAGAAGAAGACGAACCCCCGGTGGTCGAGCGCCCGCAGCAGCACCGTGCGCACCGAGGGCCGTCCGTCGGGCGTCGCCGTGGCCACGACCATGGCGTTGGGGTCGCCGACGGCGACCGGTCGCCACTCGGTGAACCACCGGCGGAACTGCTCGACGGGATCGGGCGCGAGGTCGGCCTCGTCGAGGCCCGCGTACGTGTACTCCTCGCGCAGCTCCGCCAGCTCGGTCAGGTCCATGCCCCCGGTCTACCGCGCGCCGGCGCCGGCCCATGGCCACGACGGGCCGGGGCGGCGCCGGCGGTCGGTCGTCCGCGGCCGCGCGGGGCCGCCGGAGGTCGTCGGTGCGGTCAGTCGCCGAAGCCGTGCTCGGCGAGCCAGTCCTCGGCGATGTCGTCGGCGTCCTCGCGGTCGACGTCGTAGCGCCTGTTCATCTCGATCAGGTCCTCGGTCGTCAGCTCGGCCGAGACCGCGTCGAGCACGGAGGTGAGGTCGTCACCGTAGGCGTCGACGAGCTCCTGGCTCACGACGGGGAACACGTTGTCGGCGGCCAGCATCTGCTGGTCGTCCTCCAGCAGGACGAAGCCCTCCGAGGCGATGCGCCCGTCGGTCGAGAACAGCACGCCGACGTCGATCGCGCCCTCGGCGAGCGCCGTGGCGACGAGGCCCGCGTCGAGCGGCTCGAAGTCCTGCGACAGGTCGACGCCGTAGACCCGCTGGAGGCCCGGGATGCAGAACGGGTTCGACTCGCAGTCCTGCGGGGCGCCGAGCGTCAGCTCGCCGGCGTGGTCGGCCAGGTCGGACAGCGTCTCGAGCCCGAGCTCGTCGGCGGTCTCCCGGGTGACCACGAAGGCGTTGGTGTCGACGGCCGCCGACGGCGTGAGCGCCACGAGGTCGCGCTCCTCCAGCAGCGGCTCCAGGTGGCCGAGCGTCTCGTCGACGTCGCCGGTCGCCTGCCCCGCGTTGTCGTTCAGGAACTCGAGCTGCGAGGCGACGTAGTCGGGCGCGAGGTTGACGTCACCCGACGCGAAGGCGCCGAACAGCAGGTCGCGGAAGCCGCCGACCTCCTGGATGCCGACCTCGAAGCCGGCGTCGTCGAGCGCGCCCGCGTAGATCTCGGCGAGGATCAGCGACTCCCCGAAGTCCTGGGCGCCGATGCGGATGGCCGGCCCGTCGGGGACCGATCCGCCGTCGTCGCCGCCGGTCCCGGCATCGCCGTCGTCGTCGCCGCACGCCGCGGCGACGAGCACGAGCGCGGCGACGGCGGCGAGCAGCCGCCAGGCCCGGCGCGGACGGGTGGTGGCGGGCCCGCGCTCGGGCGGCCCGGTGGTGGCCGTGGGCGCCCGGTCGTGGTTGCGCGAGGTGGTGGTCGGTGTCATGGGGTCTGTCCTTTCCCCGGCTGGTTGCTGTCGTGGAGACCTGGAGGAGGGCGGCGGGTCGGCGGGGTGTCAGGGCACGGCGGTCGCGGCGCCGTCCCGGCCGGTGACGGTCACGTCGGCCCAGCGGCCGGGCTTGCGGCGCCACGGCACCAGCACCCGGGCGGCCAGGGCGAACAGCGCGTCGATGGCGAGCGCCATCAGCGCGACGGCGACGGCGCCGGCGAGCATCCGGCCCTTGTCGGGGCTGGTGAACCCGGTGACGATGAGCGTGCCGAGGTTCCGGTAGCCGACGAGGGCGCCGAGCGTGGCGGTGGCGACGACCTGGACGGCGGACACCCGCAGCCCGGTGAGGACGAGGGGCAGGGCGACGGGGAGCTCGACGCGCCGCACCAGCTCGCCGCCCCGCATGCCCATGCCCTGGGCCGCCTCGACGGCGTCGGCGGGGACGTCGCGGACGCCGGTGTAGGTGTTGGTGAAGATCGGCGGGATGGCCAGCAGCACGAGGGCGACGATGGTCGGCCAGAAGCCGAGGCCGAACCCGTAGCGCAACGAGAAGGGCAGCAGCAGGGCGAGCACGGCGAACGACGGCACGGCCCGACCGATGTTGACCACCGACACGGCCACCAGCGCGCCCCGCTTCACGTGGCCGAGCACGACGCCGGCCGGCACCGCCACCGCGGCGGCGACCAGAAGGGCGACCACCGACACCCGCAGGTGCGCCCAGGCCAGCGCCGGCAGGCCGTTGCGGCCGGACCAGGCGTCGGGTGACTGGAGGTAGTCCCACATGTCGCGCAGGACACCGCTCACGGCGCCACCTCCGCGCCGGCGGGCGCGCGGGCCCGGCGAGCCGCCCGGGCCCAGGGCGTGATCAGCCACTCGAGGGCGACGAAGGCGACGTCCAGCGCCACGGCCAGGGCGACCGACAGCACGGTGCCGACGACGATGGGCGTCGGGAAGTCGCGGGAGAGCCCGTCGTTGATGAGGTCGCCGAAGCCGCCCTTGCCGACCAGCGCCGTGACCGTCACGAGCCCGACCGTGGTCACCGTCGCGATCCGCAGGCCGGCCACGATGGCCGGCACGGCCAGGGGAAGGTCGACCTGCAGCACCCGGCGCCAGCGCTCGTAGCCCATGGCGTCGGCGGCCTCGCGGGCGGCGGCCGGTACGCCGTCGAACCCGGCGACGATGTTCCGTAGCAGGATGAGCAGCGTGTAGCTGACGAGCGCCACCATGGCGGTGCGGAAGCCCAGGCCGAAGAACGGGATGGCGACCAGCACGCCGAACAGCGCCAGGCTGGGGATGGCGTAGAGGACGCTGCAGATGCCGGCGAGCGGCTCGTAGGTCCAGCGCCAGCGCACCGCCACGAGCGCGAGCACGAGCGAGATGGCGAAGCCGACGGCCACGGCGACGGCGGTGAGGTGGAGGTGCTCCCAGAACGCGGCCGTGATGTCGTCGGTGTGGTCGCGCACCCAGTCCCACCGCACGAGCGGCTCGGCGGCCGTCAGCGGGGCGGTCACCCGGTGACCCCCTCGGCCAGGTCGTCGAGCGTCAGCACGCCGAGGTAGCGGGCGTCCGGCGAGGCGCCCGCCGCACCGGCGTGGGGGTCGTCCACGACCACCGCCACCCGCGAGCGCGAGGTGACGATGACGTCGAGGGCCGACCGGAGGGTCGTGTCGGCCCGCACCACCGCGGCGAACGGCCGGGGCTCGGCCGCGGCGACGGACGACACCCGGTCGAGGTCGTCGGCCCCGACCCAGCCCCGCAACCGGTCGCCCTCGCACACCGCGACCCAGTCGGTCCCCTCCCGAGCCATGACCTGTCGGGCCTCCTCGACCGGCGCGCCGGCCTCGACCACCGGACCCCGGCGGAGGGCGGCGCTGCCGACCCGCAGCAGCGACAGCCGCTTGATCCCCCGGTCGTCGCCGAGGAAGTCGGCGACGAAGTCGTTGGCCGGCTCCCGCAGCAGGTCCTCGGGCGAGCCGACCTGCTCGAGCACGCCGCCGACGTTGAGCACGGCGATGCGGTCGGCGAGCTTGATCGCCTCGTCGATGTCGTGGGTGACGAGCACGATCGTCTTGTGGACCCGGCGCTGCAGCGCCATCAGCTCGTCCTGCAGGCGGGCCCGCACGATGGGGTCGACCGCCGAGTACGGCTCGTCCATGAGCAGGACCGGCGGGTCGGCCGCCAGCGCCCGGGCCACCCCGACCCGCTGCTGCTGGCCGCCGGAGAGCGCCGCCGGGTAGCGATCGAGCAGGTCGGGGTCGAGGTCGAGCAGCTCGGCCAGCTCGTGGACCCGGTCGTCGATGCGGCGGCGGGGCCAGCCGAGCATCCGGGGGACGGTGGCGATGTTGTCCCGCACCTTGCGGTGCGGGAAGAGGCCGGCCTGCTGGATGACGTAGCCGATGCCCCGCCGCAGCTCGTGCACCGGCAGGCTGCGCACGTCCACGCCGTCGAGCCACACGGTGCCGCTGGTCGGCTCGACGAGGCGGTTGATCATCTTGAGCGTGGTCGTCTTGCCGCACCCGGAGGGGCCGACCAGCGCGACCAGCTCGCCCCGGGGGACGGCCAGGTCGAGGGCGTCCACCGCCGGGCGCGGCGCCCCCGGGTACACCTTGGTGAGGCGGTCGAGGCGCAGCGCGGCCTCGCCCCCGCCGTCCTCGGGCGGCGGGCCCGGCCCGGGCCCGGCCTCGTCGACGGGCGGCACGTCGACCGGCAGGGTGACGTCGGCCGGCGCCGACGCCCGGTGATCCGTCACGCGTCCGTTGGGTGCCGCGGCGGTCGCTGGCGATCTGTCGTGCGCATCACGGTCCCCTCCCCGCTGTCACGCGGCCCCGGGCAGCCGTCGGGCCGTCCGCTCTCGGCCCTGGGTCTTGGTGAGCGCCAGTCACGTTACCGCCGTCCCCCCGCGATCACGCCGGATTACCGACCCCGGGGGGACGGGGCGGGCGCGGGCCGCGGTGGGTGCCGCGGCCAGCGCGAGCTCAGCGCTGCTCGGCCGGGACGGTCCGGGCGATGTCGGCGGCGGGCGCCTCGGCGGGGGGCCGTCGGCGCAGGCCCCGGGTCACCCAGCCCCGTTCCTCGGCCCACACGAGCATCGGGGGCAGGAAGACGAGCGCCGAGAGCAGCGCGACGGCCACGTTCATGGCCACGACCCGGCCGAAGTCCCGCAGCAGCGGCAGCGAGGACAGCGAGATGACCGCCACGCCGGCCACCGCGGTGAGGGCCGAGACGATGAAGGCCCGGCCGGTGCGCCGGGAGGTCACGTCGATGGCCTCCTCCGGCGAGTGGCCGCGCTGCCGCTCCTCGATGAACCGCAGGAGGATCAGCGAGGTGAACTCGGTGCACAGCGCGACGACGAGGGGCCCGCCGACGGCCGTCATGGGGCTGAGCTCGAGGCCGAGGATCCAGGCGGCGAGCGACGCCGCGCCCGTGGCGATGAGCACCGGCACCATCGACAGCAGGGCCCGCACGACGCTGCGCAGCCGGATCGTGAGGAAGGCGAAGACGAACGCGATGGCCAGGTAGGTGAGGAGGATGCGGTTGGCCCGGATGTTCTCCAGCAGGCCGACGCCCACCACCGCCAGGCCCGACGGCGTGGCCCGCACGCCCTCGGGGATGACGACGCCGCCGGCGGTCTCCCCCGCCTCGAGCTGGTCGCGGATCTCGTTGGTGTAGACGGCCCGCTCCTCGAGCGACCCGGGCCCGGTGCGGAAGACGAGGTTGAGCGCGCTCGCCTCCGGGTTGACCAGCGCCCGCTGGATGTCCGGCGGCGCCACCTCGTAGGCCCGGCGGACGTCCTCGCCGGTGGGCGGCAGCGGGGTCGTGTCGGGCATCTCGATGAGGAACGCCACCGTCGTGACGATCGACGACGCGGTCAGCAGGTCGTCGGGCCGCTCGGCGAGCTGCTCGTTGGCGAACTCGGTGACGAACGCCGCGGTCTCGTCGCTGAAGACGTCCTCGGCCTCGATGTAGATGCCCAGCTCCGCCGACGACCCGGTCTCGGCCTTCAGGGTGTCGATGTCGCGGATCACCTGGGAGTCCTGGTCGACCCACTCCTCGACGTCGCTCTCGATGGCCAGCCGGTCCTCGACGACGATCCCGCCGGCGAACACGGCGACGCTGGCGATCGCCAGCGGGACGGCGGTGGTCTGGGGCAGCCGCCCCAGCCAGGCCACCAGCCGGGCCAGGACGCCGTGGCTGAAGTCCCGCCCCTTCGTCGGCGACCGGAACTCGCGGATGCCGAGGGTGGCGAGCGTCCCGACGATGCTGGTGAGGCAGATCACCGCGATGCCGACGGCCAGCAGCAGACCGAAGTCGCGGATCATCGGCACCCGGGCGAACCGCAGGGCGAGGAAGGCGAAGATGGCGTCGAAGGTGACGACGAGCAGCGCCGGCCCCAGGTTGACCGCCGCCTCCTGGATCGGGTGACGGGAGCGGTCGATGACGACCTCCTCCTCGATCCGGGAGTGCATCTGGATCGCGTAGTCGATGCCGACGCCGAGCATCACCGGCAGGCCGGCGATGGTGACGACCGACAGCGGGATGCCGAGGTAGCCGGCCAGCCCGAAGGCCCAGACGATGCCGACGAGGACGATGGCGAGGGGCAGGAGGCGCCAGCGGACCCCGAACAGCAGCACCAGGATCACGACCATGATCCCGAGGGCGATGGCCGACAGGGTGAACATCCCGCCCCGCAGGTAGTCGTTCAGGTCCTTGAGCAGCGAGGCGGCGCCGGTGGTGGTCGTCTCGGCGTTCTCGAACGGCGCCGCCTGCACCACCTCGGTGACCAGCTCTGCGGCCTCGCCCTCCTCCTCGATCGATGCGTTCCCGACGAGCCGGGTCACCATCTGCGCGTGGGTCTCGTCCGGGAAGAACGGGCGCAGCGACTTGCGGATCTCGCCCCGGTTGTCGAACAGCAGGAACTCGACCCACTCGGGGTTCTCGAACGTCCGGGGCCCCTCGACCGCTGCGATGCGGTCGAGCGTCGTCACCGAGTCCTCGAGCCGCACCGCCTGCGCGGCGGGATCGGGCTCGCGCTCGCGGGCGCCGAGGAGCGCGAGGCCGGCCGGGCTGCGGGTGACGTCCTCCGGGTCGTCCGGCGGCCCGGTGACCATCGCCTGCGTGAACTCGAGCGCGGTGAGCGGGCTGATGACGGTCTCGACGCCCTCGGTCGCCCGCAGCGTCTCCTCGACCTCGCGGAGGTGCTCGATGTTCTCGGGCGTGAACAGGTCGACGACCGTCGAGCCCTCCTCCATCGTGAACAGGCTGACCATGGCCTGCCCGCCGAAGAGGCCCTGGTACTCGACGTTGTCGATGTAGGTCTGCTCGTCCTTGTTCAGGTACGAGTCCTGCCCGGTCGAGAACTCGAGCCGGGTGACCCCGAGCCCCAGGGCCAGCGTGATGGCCAGGCCCACCGCGCCGACGATGCCGGCGTGCTTCCCGGAGTAGAGGGCCAGCGCGGCCCAGACGCGTCGCATCCTTCGTTCCGTGCCTTCCCTGACATGGCCGCCACGGCGCCGGCGGGCGGCGCGCAGGCGGTAGGCCACCCACGGTGGCTCGAACGGCTCACGAGGCCCCGAGGGGGTGCGGAGCCGGTCCCGAGGTTAACCACGATCCGCGTCGGGGCCGCCAGTCCGCGACCGGCGAGCGGGGCCGCGGTGGTCAGGGCGGCGTGATGGCGACGGCCCCGCCGAGGTAGGGCCGCAACGCCTCGACGACGGCCACGGAGCCGTCGGGCTGCCGGTGGGTCTCGAGGTAGGCGGCGACGGTGCGGGGCCAGCCCATGGCCGAGCCGTTGACCGTGTGGGCGACGACGGTCCCCTTCGGCTTGGCGACGGTGCCGTCGGGCCCGACCGCCGGCGCCGGGCGCACGCGGATGTTGGCCCGCCGAGCCTGGTAGTCGCCGAACCACGACACCGACGAGACCTCGAGCCACTGGTCGACGCCCGGGGCGTAGGCCTCGATGTCCCAGGTGCGGGCCGCCGAGGCGCCGAGGTCGCCGGCGCACAGGTCGACGACCCGGTACGCCAGCCCGAGGTCACGCAGCAGGCCCTCGCTGCGGGCGAGCACGTCCTCCTGGCAGGCGATCGCCTGCTCGGCGTCGGCGGCCACCGCCAGCAGCTCGACCTTGTCGAACTCGTGGGCCCGCAGCAGGCCCCGGGTGTCCTTGCCGGCGGCCCCGGCCTCGCGGCGGTAGCACGAGGTGTAGGCGCAGTAGCGCAGCGGCAGGTCGCGGGCGTCGAGGATCTCGTCGCGGTGCAGCGAGGTCAACGGGACCTCGGCGGTGGGGATCGCCCACAGGTCGTCGCGCTCGACGTGGTAGGCGTCGTCGGCGAACTTCGGCAGGTGCCCGGTCGAGACCATCGTCTCGGTGCGGACCAGCGTGGGCGGGCGGACCTCGACGTAGGCGTCGGCGTTGCGGTCGAGGCTGAGCTGCACCATGGCCCGCAGCAGGCGCGCCCCCCAGCCGCGGTACATCACGAACATCGAGCCGGAGATCTTCGCCGCGCGCTCGAGGTCGAGCAGCCCGAGCTGCTCGCCGATCTCCCAGTGGGGCACCCGCTGGTGCGGGCCGTAGGCGTCCGGGTCGTAGCCCTCGGTGCGCAGCACGACGTTGTCGGCGTCGCCCGCCCCGTCGGGCGCCTCCTCGCTGGGTGTGTTCGGGACGACCAGCAGCGTCGAGCGGATCTCCTCGGCCAGGCGGTCCGCCTCGGCGGCCAGCTCCTTCACCCGCTCGCCCAGCGCACGGCTCTCGGCCATGCGGGCCTCGGCCTCGGCCTGGCGGCCCTGGCCCCGCAGGCGCCCGACCTCCTTGGACAGCGCCTTGACGCGGCCCCGCACCTCGTCGCGCTCGGCGCTCACCCGCCGGTGCTCGGCGTCGAGCTCGACGACCCGCTTGACCGGGTCGGACGTGCCCGGGCCGCGCCGGTCGAGCGCGGCGATGACCGCCTCGGGCTCGGTTCGGATGCGCCGCAGGTCGAGCATGGCCACCGAGGCTACCGGCGGGGCCGGCGGCGACCCGCACGCGATGTGCGCCCCGGGCAGGGGTGGTGCCGCGCCCCGAGGGCGGCTCCGGCCGGTCACACCGGCACTTCGGGTCGCGCCCGCGGCCGGGGTAGCGTCGCTGCCGCCATGGCCGCC
>Ga0079224_100014492_pt1 | contig 11007 bp, 19 predicted proteins | sample Stecom2015_FD_80414 | JGI IMG/M metagenome (GOLD analysis project Ga0079224, IMG submission 80414) | Agricultural soil microbial communities from Utah to study Nitrogen management - Steer compost 2015 | ecosystem: Environmental > Terrestrial > Soil > Agricultural land | place: USA: Utah...
CTTCTCAGATGCCTTCAATGCCCGACCGCCGCCATACACTTGCGGCTGGAACCATGCTTCAGGCGCCTGACCGCTTGAACTTCCAGACTTCTCATCCTTCACAGCCACAGCCGCTTCAAGCGCGCTGGGTTTGGCGTAGTCAATCCTGAAGGCGTTGAGCGTGAATGGCGTGGGCCGATCAAACACGCTGGCCACTTCCGACTGGAGCGGCTTAATGGCATCCTCGGCCATCTTGTTCAGCGCCAAGGCCAGAGCACGCTGGGCGCCCGGCCCGCTCAACTGTTTGAGCGAATCCAGCGCCTCGTCCAGCCCGTCAGCCTTGATCTCGTGCTTCACTTCCCGCTCTCCGGATCACACACCCCTGCCTTCCGAGCCAGCCAGCGCGTATACAGCCCGCTGGCCACGTCCGCACCCAGGCAGGCAACCACGCAGCCCAATGCGCCAGAGGTCAGCACGCTGCTACCCCAGCTCAGGGCGAGCATCATGGTGCTCAGGCCGAATACGGCTGACGCGCCGAAGCGCAGCAGCACTCTGCGCACCAGCTCACTGACCGCGATGCCTGCAGCGTCAGCGCGCCACATCTCACCGGACAGCCCGGCCAGGGCAACGAGGATCAGCATCCATGTCGGCAGGTCAGCAATGCTTTGCTGGACTTGTTCAGTGGGCATCGCGACTCCTGAAATGCAAAAGCCCCGACCGGGGTCAGGGCTTTGGTGAATGGGTGCCCCTTTCGGGGCGGTGACTGGCGGGGTATCCAGTCAGTGACACAGCTCGGTTGAGTGGTGCCTCGTCCAGGCGCACCTATGAAATCATGGGGCCTTTGTACTACCCGAGGCGGCATGGCGTAAACAGGCATTAAACGCCGTTGCCGGAATGCTCCCCGAGCGCTCCGCGAGTACTCCGCGAGTGCTCCAAATCGCCCGACGAATGGTCATCACGCTATCTGCTGCTGGCGGACAGCAACGCACCGAACACACTGACAGGCCCGCTTCTGGCGCTCCCGCTCGGCGCGCTCAGCCGCCTTGCGGGCCTTCTCGATCCACGCCTGCCGCGCCTTGTTCGCCGGCAAGTTGGCCTCCAGCCTGGTGATCACCCCCTCCAGATCAGGGTAACGCGCCGCCACCTCCACATGCAGCCGATCCACCCGGGCGCGGTACACGTCCCGGGTCATGCCCAGCCGGTGCTGCTGCTCTGCCAATGGCAGCGCTGGGCGACGGGCATACCGCACGTCTGCCAAGTTATCCAGCTGCCGGCCCAGCAGGCCCAGCTCCAGCACGATATCCCGCAGGGCCTGCTCCACCGCCAGCACCCGTCGATCAGCTGCTGCGTACTGCTCAACCAGCGACAGGCACCGATGCCCGCCGATGCCGGCCGCCACCTCGTCTGTCAGCCCCAGCGGGCTGGGTATCCCCACCTCGATGGCTGGATCAACACGCCACGCGCCCCATGCCAGCAACAGCTCCTCCACGAAATCGATCACAACCCACCCCCTACAACAGACCCTAGACAGAAAACCCCCAACCCTAGACAGACCCTAGACAGATCAATCCCTTTAAAATCAATTACTTCTTTCCTTCTGGATAGGGTGTCTAGGGTTACTAGGGTGTTTTGCTCACGCATGAAAAAAATAAACAGCGCAGCACTTTGATACACACACGCACGCGCCCGCGCATATAACCCTAGACACCCCGGACAGTTCGCGGAAACCCGCGCAGAATAAGGGCCGCGCCTGTCTATGGTTGCAAAACCAAACCCCGGACAAACCCTAGACACCCCGGACAGATGCTCAGCCATTGTCGCCACCCCGCTCACTCGCCAGCGGCGCAGTAAAGCCCAGGCAGTTCTCCCACTTATCTGGAGACCAGCCCGCCCGCCATGCGGCCAGCCGCCACTCGCGCACGGCCTTGCCGACCTCTGCAGCCGATGACAGGTTCATGTCCGTTGGCGTGTCAGAGGGCACGAAGAAGATACTTCGTCGGCGGTTCTTGGAGTCATCAGTCCAGAATATCTGGCCGTCCGACTTATAAGTGTCGGGCTTCGTGGATAGGAACAGGCTCAGCTTCGTCTCGCTCAGCCCATGCTCCTTGCCCCGAGCGCACCATTCCAGGTACAAGCCGTGCACGTCCTGCGTGCGGCACAGCGAGAACGGCACACCAAGCTCACCCTGCTTCCACTGGTAATAGAACGTCTCCCAGCTCGCCCTGCTCAACTCGACCAACCGCTGCCGGGCTGGGGTGTGGGGAGGGCGCGTCCTCTCGTCGAAGTCGTCCAGGTCATAGTCCAGCAGGTACTGATAGAACGCCTCGATGCCACCGTTGGCGATCTCCCACCCGATGCGCTTCTGCGCCTTCACCGGCAGGGTCTTCTCCGGCCAGAGCACCAGCATGCGCCGGTCATTCTCGCCAATTGGCCAAGGCAGGATCTCGTTGGACAGGAACACGGCGTTCATATAGTTCGCCTCTTCCCAGCCGTTCATGAACTTCGACTCAATCCGCACCGTCTTGCCGGTGACCATATGCTTGATCTTGCCAGTCTGGTTGTAGCGCTGGTCGCGGCTGACAACTTCCTCGAACAGGCCATACAGCTTGTTGGACTGCCACTGCGACCAGGCGCTCTCCAGCTGCACCTGCCCCACCGTGGCGCCGTACTCGCCATAGATCGGTCGCATGATGTCACCGAACAACAGCGATTTGCCCGAGCCTTCCATTGTCGAGTGCATCAGCACGGCCGTGTCCAGCTTCGCCCCCACATTCTGCAGCGGGTACGCCAGCCAGCGGGTCAGCCACTGGATTGCATCCTTCTGGCCGTTGCACAGGAAGCCGATCAGCCAGACGATGCCCTGGCACTTCTCCAGATCGGGGTTGGGGGTAAGGGGCAGGCCCTCGAACGTATTGATCGTGTCCTTCGGACTTTCGGTCATGCGGGGATCGAACACCAGATTGGCTGCAGGAATGGTCCACCGCTTCTCACTGTTCTGCCACGTCGAGAACGCATCACCCAGGGCCAGTTTCACCGCTGCAGCCGGCAGGCGCTGCCGCAACTTACGGTCATAGATATCCTGCGAACCATCCAGGTACACATAGCGCCAGTACGGATCGCTCGTGACACCCTTCTCCCCGCCCTGACGAATGCGCTTGCCCAGCTTGGCATCTGCCTCGAACTGGCGGGCATGGTCATGATCAATGCCCTTCTTATCCGGCAGGTCATACCACTCATTGCCCAGCGCCTTGCCCACCATCGCGAGGAAAGCCGCCTTCTTGACGATAGCCTTGCGGTACAGATCAAAGACGCTCGTTGTACCTTCCACCAACGCGAACCGCACCCGCGCCTTATCCAAGGTCCACCCGTTCTCCCCGGCCCCCTCAGTTGGTGGTGCCGCCTCGCCGGCGGAATCATCAGATGGGGCCGGGGGAAGATCCGGGGCCTCGTCAGCGGGCGTATCCGGCAACCCGGCAGTACGCACAGGCGGCTCATTCGCCGCTGCAGCCAGCAACTGCTCCCGCACCACGTCCAGCCCGAACTCAACATGCAGGTCGTTCCAGTCGAGGCTGCTGTTTACTCGTTGTGCCGTCATGCCGCAACCTCCGGCCGCTCCGGGAATACCGCCGTGATCCCCAGTTCCAGCCCCAGCGCCTCAGCTGCAACGCGGCCCGGGTTGGTGCCGTCCGCCTTGGGGTCGTCATCACCGGCGATAATGAGGCGCGACTCCGGATACTGCTGCGCAATGATCGCCGCGACCTTGGCCATGTTACCGACATCAACGCACATCACCGTAGGCCACTCAGTAGCCTGGTAAACCGATACAGCCGTGGCGTAGCCCTCAGCCAGCGCAATGATGGGCATCGGATCGGCCTTGCCTACCCAGTGAAAGCAGCCCGACTTGCGGGCGAACTTTGGGAACAGCTTGGTGCCCTGGGCATTGATCGCCTGAAAGGACCAGACCGTGCCGGCCTCGTCAGCCAGCGGAATAATCAGGTCACCCGGGCCCAGCTTCATGAAGCCGATGTGGTCTGGCTTCGGCTTGGGCAGTTCGCGCAGAAACCGCGCCATGTCTGCCCCCAGCCAGATATCGGAGCGCTCATGCTTGCTGTCCGCGCTGAACAGCAGCGGCTTGGTCACGAATCTCACGCCGAACGCGCTCACCTGCTTGCGGTCCAGATAATCCGACTTGCCCCTGGCTGCAGTGAACTCTGCCAGCAGCCGGTGGGTACCGACCTGCACCTGTTCCTGCATCACCGCTTCCAGCCGTTCTTCTTCGGCCTGCTCCGCTGCACGTTTGGCCCGGCGCTCTGCCTGCTCGGCGCGCATACGTTCGCGCTCGGCCGGCGTCAGATCGCGCTTGCGCGGCTGCCAGCCGCCCTGCTTCGCCAGGTGGATGACGGTACCGATGCCCACCTTTCCACCCTTGCAGCTTTTCCAGACCGAACGGGCGGCGGCAGGCTTGTACCCTGCCCCGCCCTGGCTCCAGCTGTCCCAATCGGAGAACGCGGGTTCACCGAATTCGGCCTTAACGCCCATGGCTACCTGAACCCAGGTATCGCGGTCGTCGGGGTTGATGTGGGCCAGCAGGCCCGGCAGATCATTCAGTTCGATATTTGGGAAATCAGTCATGGCACGCCCCTTGAGTACGTCCAGCTGATTCCGACCGCCCATCAATCAGGCCGCAAGAGCCAGTGCATCCTCCAGCGTCATGACCATGCTCCCCAGCGGAAGCTCCCAGAGCGGCAGATTGGTAAGTGCCAGATCGCCCGGCCTCAACGGCGTCTGTCCGTCCCACTCGTCCACGATACGAGTGCAGCCCAGCTTCTCTTTCAACTTCTGCGCGTGCTGAGTCTTGCCCGAACCTTGCGGAGCTACGATGATGATTGTTCTGTTCATGGAGAACCTCACTGGAGTGATTGATATGTTGAAGGAAGAACTGCGACACACCCACTTCCCTTACTGCCTGGACCGCCAGGAAGATGGAAGTTATGTACTGCTTAACCGCAACTACAAGCCGATCGGCTTCATGACCGAAAGCTGGGTCAACTATGAAGAACACCCGGTCGGCGTGATGCTCAAGGGAATGACGGCAAAACTGGCGGCAGAACTCGACATCAGAGGCCGCGACAATCTGGACCGCATTTATCTGTACAGCGATGGCAGCACCCCTACCGGAAGCCAGGAAGACATGCAGGCTTACCTTGGCCGGCTGACCAAAATCATGAGCCTCAAGATCGCAGACTGATTGCAGAGCTACGCGCTTATCCATAGCGCACCTCCCTCACTGCCTGACAATCCACACACAGCTGAACGCCGGGAATAGCCTCCCGGCGCTTCTCGGGTATGGGCGCGTCGCAGTCCAGGCAATCCGCCCTGCTCTCGCCCTCATAACGAACGCGGGCTTCAATCGCTGCTACGCGCTCTGCTTCCTCGCGCTGCTGCGCCATCTCGAATGCGCGCTCATCCATGGTAACGATCCTCCATGGCCTGCTCGGCACCGGCCACAATGGACAGGATGCATGCGATCAGTTCAGCGGCGTGGTGTTTGAGCTGGACGATCTCGTGCGACTCCCACACACCATCAGCTGAGCCGGCGTGCATGGACTCGACAAAGTCACCCTTGGCCCGGCAGGTGGCCGCCAGTGCCTTCAGCGCCTGATTGGTCGCCCGCATCGGCTGCGGCATGAATGCAATGGCACCCGCAGGCCGCACCAGTGCGGCAATCAGCCTGGGGTCGCGAGTAATGGTGAGAATGTCCTCGATCCATTCCGGGCGAATAGCCCGCTGATCGTTGGGATTGAGCGCTTTGCTCAGGGCGTCGGCGTCCACGCCCATGTCCAGAGCGACGGCAGCAATGCCGCCACGGTGATCGCGGCAGGCCCGGTACAGCGCCTGCCGCAGAGCGAGAACCGGACCGGCGTCCGGCAGTAGGTCTTTTCTGCTCACGGTGTTAAATCCCCCGTAACGCCGTGACGCCATGCAGGCACTTGGCCTATCATGGCGCTACAGCTTACGACCCCCTAGATACGTGCTGTGTCCTCTGGGGTCGCAGGTTGAGGAGCATACGGGTGGTGCCGATGCTCCGGGCCGCGGGGGCTTGCCCCCGCACCTATTTGGCCTGACGCCGAGGCGGCAGGCCGGTGGTCACGCTGGGGTACTCCCCCAATGGCCGGGCCGGACTGCTGGTGAGGCTTCCGACCCGGCCCCCGCCGCTGCTTGCTCCATGTGCTGTGTCCTCGGCGGGTTGTTATTCATGCTGCATGTATGTCAGATGGATCGCAGAACACATCCGGGCGCAGCCGCTCCCGCGCTATGCCAGTAAGGGCCTCCGTTCTCAGCACCAGATCTGCCGGGAGCCTGCCTTTTCTTTGCCAGCTGCTCACGTTCTGCTGAGATACCGGCCTTTCCGGCCGTGACATAGCGCGAGCAAACGCGGCCTGAGACCCCACATGTCGTATGGCATCGTCAAAGGCCTGGCGCATGGTTTCTTGAGCGTTCATGTCACACCTCATCAACTGGAACGGCTTGAGATTACGTCTTTAGTTGTTACAAGGCAACAACTTTTTGCTTTGGAACACTTACAAAAAAAGAAGTAAATTCAGCGGATGATGAATCCAGATAAAACTCCCAGCCCCTTAGCGAAGCTCTTCAAGCAACGACGGGAGGAGCTTGGCTTTTCGCAGCAACAGGTTGCCGACGGCGTCACACGCGCCCTCGGCGGCACCGAGCGGCCGCTCACGCAACAGTCTTACGCGTCATTTGAGTCTGGACGATCCCAGACCAATCGCCATTCGGCGCACATCGCCTCTTTCTTAGGCCTGCCGCTGGATGTCGTAACGCACGCTGATGCTGCGCTCGGTAAGGCTGGAGCGACTCCACTTGAGGCCGGCCCTGTTTTCACCAGGCCTTGGCAGTCAGTACAAATAAAAGGATGCGCGCAATTGGGCCCAGATGGATATTGGGAGGCACTGTCCGCAGACGACGGATGTGTCGATGTTCCCAGCAGTGATCCGGACGCCTACGCCCTGAGGGTTAAAGGCGATTCAATGATGCCAGCCATACGCAGCGGCTGGGTTGTATGGTGCGAACCCAACCGTGAACTGGTGCCGAGCGAGTACGTGATGGTGCGGACCACCGACGGCCAGTGCATGGTGAAGGAGCTGCTGTACATCAATGATCGTGAGGTCAGCCTGATGGCAGTCAACGGGAACTATGGCCGGCTGACGATACCTGCTGAACAGGTTGAGCAGATTCATCATGTGGGTGGCATAGTGGCACCCAGTAAAATCCGTTACTGAGATAGTCATCATGGACGAAAAACAACTCACCGATCAGGCCGAACGGCTTCTGAGCCTGACATTCCATCAGGCCGCGGAGGTAATTCATAAGGGCGGCCACCTGGGAGTCTGCAGGAACTGTGCGAAAGGCTCGTATGCGCTCAGTAAATATGATAACCGCGCTACCGTGGTCTGCCTTTCCATTGTGCCGACTAACGATGAGTTAGCTCATTGGGCTTTTTATGCAGCTTGTAATCACTGTGGAGAGGTCAAGCTTATTGATGCTGCCCACGTGCTACATACCGCAGATGTGGAGGCCTAGATGAGCGGAACAGTTCATACCCTTTTCCCGAAGTCCGGCAATCGCGGACGTGACAGATCCGGCGGTTCCAACCATACTGGCGGTGGCAATCCTCCTGGTGGTGGTGATATGGAAAAACGAGTTCAAATGCTTGAGCAGGCAATTCCGGATATCCGGGAGCGCTTGGTTCGCATTGAAACCAGACTCGAAGGTATCGAAAAGCACGGTGCGACCAAGGCTGACCTTGAAGCCGTGAATTCCCGGATTGAAGCCATGGGTCGTACAACCATTCAATGGACTATTGCCACGGCCGTAGTGCTTGCTGGCGTTGCCTTTACTGCCGCGCGCTTTATCCCGGGAGGCCCCGCCGGCTGATTATTGTTTATGCCACCAAGCCCGCTCCGGCGGGCTTTTTTGTGCCCCAACGACAAATCAACTTGTTTTGTTGTTTACAACAACCATTATTGTTGTAGATTTGAACGCGTACCCACTCACCAGGGAAACGCGAAATGGACACAGCACGTATTACCCAGCAGCAGCCCTGCCTGGTCTTCCTGCACCCGGCAGCGGCCAATAGCCCCGACAAAGTCCGCGAGATCTACAACGCCACCGGCCTGGTGGCCGTTGCCGGACTCAACTCCCACGCCGCTGAACTGATCCCCGCCGGTACCCGGTCGCCTGATCCGTTCACTCCTGGCCCCAACGGCGGAGGGGCCGCGGCATGACCAACCTGCACCTGACCGAAACCGGCGCCCTGCTGCTGCCGTCTCAGCTGGCACTCAATGGCACTTTTGAGCACCGCCTGATCCAACGCGGCCACGCCAGCCAGCTGGACGACATAGTGCCGTTCAAGCTGCACGTGGAGCAGGCCCAGGGCGCTGTAGCGCTCAGCCTGCGCATTGGCTCCCAACACCACAGCTGTACCCTGCCCACCGACGACCGGCGCGATGGCGAGCGCCGCCGGCTGGCCGTGACGGTGCGCAACTGGATCGAGGACACGGCCAACGGCCGGGTGGAGCGTGCAGCATGAGCCGCACTCTCGCCCAGGTGGCCCGGCTGTTTGGCACCGGACGCAACCGGCTGATCCGCCAGCTGAAGCAGCGCGGCATCATCGACCACCAGCGCCTGCCGGCCCAGCAGCACATCGACGCCGGGCGCTTCACCGTTGAGCTGCGCGAGCACACCCGCAACCCGCTGTGGAACAACGGCAACGGGCAGCTCTACAGCGTCGCCCTGGTCACCCCCAAGGGCGTGCGCTGGCTGGCGGAAGAGCTGGGCATGCAGATCAAGAACATGGATGAGGCGGCATGAGCGCAGAGCAGATACTGGCCATCCCCCAGGCACTGGAGCAGCTGCGGCGGCGCTATGACCGCCCCTGCCTGCCGCTGGAGGAGGTGCGCGCCGAATGGTTCCCGCACATCACCAGTACAGAGCACCTGATCAAACAGATCCGCGCCGGCCGCATCCGGCTGCGATACACACGGCTGCACAGCCGCCACGCCCCCGCCGTCGTGTACCTCGACGATCTGGCGCGGTACCTGTGCAGCCGCCACCCGAGCAACACCAGCAGTACCAACAAACCGGCCGCTGACCAGGCGGCAGCAACCACTGAGGACGCAGCACGATGAAAGAGACTGATCCGGGCGAATTTATCGCCAACCTCAACGCCGGCGTATTCGCCAACCAGCTCGGCAAGGCGCTCAGCGCCGTAGCCGGAGCCGTTGTCGACCACGGCAAGAAAGGCCAGGTGAAAGTGACCTTCGACATCAGCCAGATCGGCGAAAGCCATCAGGTGAAGATCGCCCACAAGCTGGAGTTCACCGAGCCAACCAAGCGTGGCAGCCGGCGCGAAGACACCGCGCTGGAAACGCCCATGTTCGTCACGTCGGACGGCCTGCAGCTGTTCGCCAAGGACCCCACCGGCCAGCTGTTCAAGAAAGAAGACGCGCCAATACCGGCTCGCTCTTGAACCCTGACCAGCACCTAACGACAAGGAATTGAACGAATGCTTACCGTAGACGCTTTGAACCAGATCACTGCCACCCACGCCGCTGCAACTGGCCGTGAGCTCGCAACCCACACGCCGGCCATCCTGGTACCCGAAAACTATGCGGTCCATAACCTCGAGAAGCTGCTGGAACATCGCTCCCGCTTCCGTGGAAGCCTGACTACAAACAGCCTGCCGGACTTCTGCGCTTATGTGATCCGCCGGGCAGACCCTGCGAATGATGTGCATGGTACCGACGCCTTTATCGATGCTGACAGCATGAGCTGCAAGGTGTTTTTCAACCTTGGCAGCGAAAGCAACCCCGGCCACGCCGACGATACCGCCAGCCTGAAGCTGAAACCCACCGCCGCCTTTGCCGCCATGCGCGCCATTGCCGGCCAGCGACTCAGCCAGACCGAATTGGCTGAATGGATCGAGGACTGGGCAACCTATCTGCGCGTGATCGGCACCCAGGGCGAGGATATTCCTGTCGGCGTTGCTGTGCAGAAGATCCGCACCATCACCATCAAGGCCACCGCCGAGCGCACCAGCACCGAGTCCAGCTTCAGCGCCGGTCGCAGCACCATGGATCAGATCGAAGCGGCTCACGCCGAGCAGCAGCCGGCAGACCTTCTGTTCGTCGCCCACCCCTATGAGGGACTGCGCCCGAGAACCTTCACGCTGCGTCTGAGCGTACTCACCACCGACAAACCGACGCTGATCGCCCGCTGGGTACAGCAGGAGGCGCAGGAGGAGGAGATCGCCCAGGAATTCAAAGAGGTCCTGCGCGAACAGATCGGCGAGGTCACCGCCCTCACCCTCGGCAGCTTCAACCCGGGCAACTGACAACCAACCCAGCGGGCCTCCCGTCCGCTGGTACCCCAACTGAGGGCGCACCACCGCCCAGAGGACACAGCACATGAACTACCTGCACACCGGCACCATCATCGCCACCACCATAGCCGCCTGCCTGGTCATCGCATTATTTGCCGTGCGCGAAGCTTGGCGCCGCGGCATTCAGTACGCACACGACCAGATGGGCAACATTCGCGCCCAGTACGCCGACGCGCTGGAAGAACAGGAAGGCCGGCACATGGAAGAAATTCGCCAGATCAACATCGAGCACCGCCTGGCGATCCGAAAAATGCTCAACCAGAACCAGCAGGAGCAGGCCCGAGCCGCGGCCCTGGAGGCCGAATATGCCCGGCTGCATGATGAGTTGGCTGCAAAGCTGCAGGCCTACACGACCGCTGTCCTGTCCCCCACAGAGATACAACTGCTTGAGGACATGGCCGGCAAACTGCGACTGGCCAGCCCCGTCCTGCATGCCCACCAGCAGTTCGCCGAGGCCCGCAAGACAAAAGAGCTGGCCAGCCGGGGTGAAGTCCTGCTCAACCGCCTGCGCCCCCTCAGCGCCACTGCGGAGGACGCAGCATGAATTCCACCACCATCACCGCTGC
>Ga0079224_100014493_pt1 | contig 11007 bp, 7 predicted proteins | sample Stecom2015_FD_80414 | JGI IMG/M metagenome (GOLD analysis project Ga0079224, IMG submission 80414) | Agricultural soil microbial communities from Utah to study Nitrogen management - Steer compost 2015 | ecosystem: Environmental > Terrestrial > Soil > Agricultural land | place: USA: Utah...
CCTCGCGCGCGGGCTCGAGGTCGCGAAAGCGCGCGAGCGTGGCCCAGCCGAGCCCGATTTTGCCCTGGCCGAGCTCGCCCGCGAGATACGACACCGCGATCGGGATCTCGTCGGGGCGAAGCCGGGTGAGCAGCTCGGCGAGGCGCTCGATCTTGGCCGTGCGCGCGCTCACGCGAGCGACGTCGCGCGACGCGGCCACGAGCTCGCCGAGCTTCACGCGGAAAGCGTGGGAACCCGGGGCGGGCCCGTCAAGGGCGCAGGGTGACGCGCAGGTTCCCGCCCTCGTCGGGAATGGGCAGGACGTTCAGCGCGTCGGGATCTTCGACGAACACGGGGCGGTTCAGGTCGAAGCGGCGCGCCACGTCGTCCACCAAGCCGGGGAAGTAGCGGGCGAGCGCCGTGGCGCCCGCGGACGCGCCGATGGCCGTGGCCCAGCCAACCGGGCCGAGCGGGCGGCAGCCGAAGGCGTGGCTGAGCCCCGGCGTCTGCACGACCGCGGTGAGCGCGAGCGCCGAGCCGATGCTCGTCGCCAGCACGGGCCGCGAGAGCTCGCCGGAGAACAACGTTTGGCCGAGCTGGGTGCCGACGAGCGCGACGAGGCCGACCGTGCCCGCCCGCGCGTGCCCCGCGGTGAACCGGCTGACGAGCCACGCGCTGCTCGCGCCGAGCGCCGTGACGCTCGCGCGCGCCACGATGTCGCGGTTCAAAGGCTGCCCGAGCGAGCGCTCCGGGCCCTCGTGCACGAGCGCGCGCAAGGTGTCGACCGACGGCGGGCGGAGGGCGATGGCCATCGCGGGCGCGACGTCGGTGAGCAGGTTCACGAGCAGGAGCTGGCGCGCGTTGAGCGGCGGTCGACCGTCGATGAGGCCCGCGCCGAGCGTGAAGCCGATCTCACCGAGGTTGCCGCCGACCAGGATCGAGACGGCGTCGCGAACCGAGGCCCACATCGCTCGTCCCTCCCAGACGGCCTGGGCGAGCGACTCGATGCGCCCGTTGGTGAGCACGATGTCCGCCGCCGCTTGCGCCGCGGCGGTGCTGCGCTCGCCGATGGCGATGCCGACGTTCGCGAGGCGAATCGCCGGCGCGTCGTTCGCGCCGTCACCGACCATGGCGACCACGCGCCCCGCGCGCTGCAGCGCGCGCACGATGCGCACCTTCTGCGGCGGCGTGACCCGCGCAAAGACACCGACGCTCTCGATGCGGCGATCGAGCTCGTCCTCGCTGAGCAGCGCGAGCTCGGCTCCCGTGAGCACGCCTTGCGTACCCAGGAGCTCGACCTCCTCCGCGACGGTCTGGGCCGTGCTCGGGTGATCGCCGGTGATCATCACGGTGCGAATGCCCGTGGTCGCGAGCTCGGCGACGGCCCGCGCCGACGCCGTGCGCACCGGATCGCGGAAGCCGATGAACCCGAGGAACACGAGCTTCTCGGGCGAGCCCGGATCGAGCTCGACGTCGCCGTCGAGCGGCACGGCGCGTTCGGCCACCGCGAGCACGCGGTAGCCGCGCTGGCCGAGCTCGCTCGCGTGCTGGTTCAGGGCGGCGGCGGTCGCGAGATCGAGCGGGACGGTCTCGCCGTCGCGGCGCAGGTCCGTCGCGAAACGGACGATGACCTCGGGAGCGCCCTTCACCGTGAGGATGCGCTCGGTGCTGGTGACCCCGAGCGTCGCGTGGAAGCCGCGCCCGGCCTCGAACGGCCGCTCGCTCGTCTTGCGGAAGCCGCTCCGCCCGTGTTGCAGCGCGACCCCGAGCTCGGCGGCCGCGCGCCCGAGCGCGCCGTCGGTCGGGTCGCTCGTGCTCGCGCCGTCCTCGCTCGCGCGGAGCGCCGCGCCGAGCAACGCGCGGTGCACGCTCTCGAGCTCGGTGAGCCGCCTGCCCTCGCGGCCGTCGCTCACGATGTCGAGCTCGATGCGACCCTCGGTGAGGGTGCCGGTCTTGTCGAGGCAGATCACGTCGACACGACCGAGCGCCTCGATGCTGCGCACGTTGCGCACCAGGGCGCCGATGCGCGACAGCCGCCCGGCGGCCGCGAGCTGCGCCGCGGTCGCGAGCAGCGGCAACCCTTCGGGAACGGACGCGACGGCGAGGCTCACGCCGGCGCCGACGAGCTCGTCGAGGCCCCGGCCGCGCACGAGCCCCGAGCCGACGAGGCCGACGCCCGCGCCGAGCGCGATGGGACCCGTGAGATCGATGAGCGAGCGCAGGCGGCGCTCCACCCCGCCGCGGCTCGGATCGCGCTTGTTGGCCACCGAGCCGCGCCGCGCTTCGGTCTCGTCGCCGACGGCGACCACCACGGCCGTGGCGCGCCCGGCCGCGATCACGGTGCCGTCGAACAGCATCGAGCTCTGGTCCGCCAAGTGCCGCTCGAAGCAGGCGAGCGCGGACTTCTGCACGGGCAACGATTCCCCGGTGAGCGCGGAGGCGTCGACCTCGAGCCCCTCGGCCTCGAGCACCCGGCAATCCGCCGGGACGACGTCGCCCGCGGCGAGCAGCACGATGTCACCGCGCACGAGCTCGCTCGTGTCGAGCTCGACGAGGGTGCCGCCGCGCCGCACGAGCACGTGCCGTCGCGAGTTCTGGCCGAGCTCGCGGATCGCGCGCTCGGTGCGGAAGCGGAGCACGCCGCCGAGCGCGGCGCTGAAGAGCGCCACGCCGCCGACCATGCCCGCGTCGCCGAACGAGCCCACGGCAGCCGAGAGCCCCGCGCCCGCGGCGAGCAACGGAGACAGCGGATTGAAGAGCTCGTCCGTGACGGCCTCGGTGAGCTCGCTCACGGCCGAGCGGCGCCGGGGGCGCACCGCCGCACGCGCGTGCGCCTCGCGGCGCGTGAGCCCGCGTTCGTTGGTGCCGAGCTTGTGCAGCACGCCGCGCGCCTCGAGCGCGTACCAGGGCGTGCGATCGCGCGGGGGCGGGAGCGCCTGTCGCGAGAGCGAGAGCGACGAGCGCACGCCGCCCGCCATCGAGATCAACGACGCGAGGTTGACGACGGCGATCACGCGCCGTGTGGTGAGCGGCAGCACGCCGCCGGCCGACACGAGCGCGCCGAGCGTCGCGGCGCCGAGGGCGATGTTCACGCTGCGCTTGCCGACCCGGCGCGCGGCGATGCACGCGACGAGCAGGAAGCGCGCGTCCGAGAGATCGTGACCGCAAATCACGTGGGCGCCCCACGGCGGCGCCGCGCCGTCGCGCAAGAGACCCACGGAGCAATCGGCCGCGGCCAGCGCCGCGCCGTTGGTCGTGCCGATCGCGAGCACGCCGCGCCCTTCGCGCTGCAAGCGACGGATGCCGCGCACCATCCCCTCCCCCTCGGGGATGATGTCGTCCACCGACAGCCCCTGGAGCACGGAGGGGTCATCGGAGGCGATGACGACGCGCATCTCGGCTTCGTGCGCGGCCGCGATCAGCTCCTCGACGCCGGTCTGCGGGATCCACTCGACCTCGGCGAGCGCGACGGCGTTGTCCGCGCGCGACAGACAGAGCACGAGGCCCCCGCGTGACCCGAGCTCGGCCGCGGCCTCGGCGAGCTCCTCGGGGAGCGCGCCGGCCGTGCGCGTGCCGAGCGGCTCGAGCGCGTAGCCGTCACGCTCCACCCGATCGATCGGGCGCGCGGCGTCGAAGCGCTCGCACACGAGCTGCCGCGCCTCGGCGTCCCCGATCTCGGGCACGCACACGACGTTCCGCACCTCGAAGCGATCCCGCGCCGCGAGGCCGCCTTCGAGCACGAGACAATCCAGGCGATCGAGCCGACGGAGCGCGCCGCGATCGACGACGAGCGCGCCGCGCCGGGCGAGCTCGACCTCCAGGTGCGCGATGAACGCTTCGCGCCCGTGCCGCGCGGGCTTGGGGAGACCGCCGAACAGCGCCGCCACCGCGCGCTGCACGCTGCGCGTCGCGATGAGGCTCACGGCGAAGCCGCCCGCGGACACGATCCACGCGCGGTCCGCGTACTCCTCGATCGGGCCGCGCGGCAGCGGCCGCGGTCGCGGCTCGGTCGAGAGCGGCGGCACGGACGGACGCGGGCCCCGGAACAACTCGGGCTCGCGGAGCTCGAACACGCGGCGGCGCGCGCGGACCGCGGCGAGCTGGGCCGCGTTGTGCACGAGCTCGACGACCGCGCTGCCCGGCCGCTGCGCGAGCCCGTGCGCGAGCGCCGCCCCGATGTTCAGCGCCATGTCCGCGCGGTTCGGCCCCAGCCGGTCGTCGACGGGACGCCGGAGCTTGGGGGAGCTCTGCACGATCGCGAAGAGCGAGCCCAGCGTGCCGGCCACGCGCGAGGCCGGCAGGATCGAGAAGCGGAGGCCCGTGCCGATGACGGCGCCCGCCGCGTTCGAGAGCAGACCGAGCGCGACGCGCTCGATGGTGTCCTCGTCACCGGGATGCTCCCACCGGGAATTGCCGAACGGCACCCCGAACACGCCCGCCGAGCGCTCGGCGACCTCCACCACGGCCACGAGCTCCTCGAGGGTGTAGGCGTCGTCGTCGAAGGCGACGACGATGCGCGACAGCTCGTGACAGACGTCGACCCACCGCACGCGCGGCAGCTCCGCGAACCCGGCGCGCACCGCGTGCTCGAACGCGGCGAGATCCGCGGCGTCGAGCGCCCGGAGCTCGATGTGGGCGCGCGTGCGACCGACGTAGGTGCGGCGTGCCCGCCCGAAAGCGAGCTTCTTCAGGATTCGTAGGTTTCGTCCGACGCGCATGGGGAGAGATTACCGAGACGCGAACGCGTCGGTAGCCGTTACGAGCTCGTGAACGGTGCCGGGCTCATAAGCGGAGTGACCGGCGTCGGGCACGATGGCGAGCCGCGCCTCCGGCCAGGCGCGGGCGAGCTCCCACGCGCTCCGCATCGGGCAGACGACGTCGTACCGTCCCTGCACGATCACCGCGGGGATGTGCCGAATCTTGCCGACGTCCTCGATGAGCTGGTTCTCGCGCTCGAGGAAGCCGCCGTTCACGAAGTAGTGGCTCTCGATGCGCGCGAACGCGAGGCTGAAGTCGTCGCCGGCGCAGCTTCGGATGTACTCCTCGTCCGGCATGAGGTGGCTCGTGCTCGCTTCCCACACGCTCCACACGCGCGCCGCTTCCTGGCGCACGCTCGGGTCGGGGCTCGTGAGCCTCCGGTAGTAGGCGGCGATCAGATCGGAGCGCTCCGCCTCGGGGATCAGCGCCTGATACGCCTCGAACGCGTCCGGGAAGATCAGGCTCGTGCCGCGTTGGTAGAACCACTCGAGCTCCCAGCGCCGGAGCAAGAAGATGCCGCGCAGCACGAGCTCGCTCACGCGCCCGGGGTGCTTCTCGGCGTAGGCGAGCGCGAGCGTGCTACCCCAAGAGCCGCCGAACACCTGCCAGCGCTCGATCCCGAGCTCCTGCCGGAGCGCCTCGATGTCCGAGACGAGGTGCCAGGTCGTGTTGTCGACGAGCGAGGCGTGGGGACGGCTCTTGCCGCAGCCGCGCTGGTCGAACAGAACGATGCGGTAGCGCGCGGGGTCGAAGAAGCGGCGCTGCCGCGGGCTCGTGCCGCCGCCCGGTCCACCGTGGAGGAACACGACGGGCTTTCCATTCGGGTTCCCGGACTCTTCGAAATAGATCGAGTGCTCGGGCGAGACGTCGAGGTACCCCGTCCGGTACGGCTCGATCTCCGGATAGAAGGTGCGCCGCGCAACCATGGGACGCCCAGCGTATGAGAGCGGCAGCCGTGCGTCGAGGGGCGCTTCGTGTTACTTCGGCGTGTAGCGTGGCGGCGGACGATACGAACCCGGACGCGGAAACCCCGATCGAGGCGAGCTCGCGATTGACGCAGGCCGTTTTGCGCGCTCGAACGGGGCTGCGGCGCGACGTCGCGGCGCTGCTCGAGGCGCTCGAGGACGAGGAGCTGCTCGTCCCCCTCGCGCGGGACGTGCCGAACACGCCCGAGGGGGAGCGGGTCGAGCTGCCGTCGGAGCTCACGGTGACGCCGCACGTGCTGCCGGACAGCGAGGGCAACCTCTTCGCGGTGCTCTTCACCCATCCGGAGCCGATCGAGCCCATCGTTGCGGCGCTCGAGTGGGACACGGACGGCGAGCCACTCAAAGTCTGCGGGCTGCCGGCGCGCCTCGCGCTCGAGCTCGCCCGGGATCTGCTCTCGGACGAGCGCATCGCCGGCCTCGTGATCGACCCGGGCGCGGAGAGCGAGCTCTGCTTGTCCAAGGCCGAGCTCGGCAACCTGCTCGCCGGCCGCGCGGTGCCGCTCGTCGGCTACGTGCAGCACATTCCGGGGCAGGAGCTCGAGCGCACGCTGGTCGCCGAGCCCGGCGAACCGCCGCCGCCCGCGTTCATCGAGGCGCTCGATCGCGTGCTCGGCGAGCTCGGCGCCACAATCGTCGGGCATCGCCTCGAGCGCACCTTCAACCCCGATCGGGATCTCGAGCCGCACCTGACGCTCACTCTCCAGGTCGCCGACGGCGCCGATCGCCCCGAGCTCTTCCGGCGCATCACGGGCGCGCTCGACGGCATCGTGCCGCCCCCCGGCTATCTCGACGTTCTGTTCGAAGCGCCGTGACCACGCTCGAGCGTTCGCCTGAAGCGCTAGCCTCCCCGGCCCGTGAACGGCCGGACCTCATCGCGGTCGGAGCCGGCCGGCTGAACTTGGTGGAGCGCGCGCAGATCCGCTTCGTCCGCCGCACGTTCGAGCCCGGAGCCGTCGATCACGCGATTCGCTGGCTGCAGCGCCACGTGGGCGCGAGCTGGATCCACCATTGTACGAAGCACTTGCGCGAGGTGCACGGCGCCGAGCGCTTGCCCGCGCTCGATCCCCGGCAGAGCTTCATCCTCGTCTCGAACCACAGGAGCTTCTTCGACCTGTACGTCGTCGTCGCGGAGCTCGTTCGGCGTGGGCTCCCGCACCGCATCGTGTTCCCGGTGCGGGCGAGCTTTTTCTACACGAGCGTGCTCGGGTCGTTCGTGAATGGGGTGATGAGCTTCTTCGCGATGTATCCGCCGATTTTTCGCGAGCGGCGGCGCGCGGCGCTCAACGTCGCGAGCCTCGATGAGCTGACCTGGCTCTTGCGCCGCGGCGGCTACTTCGCGGGCATTCACCCCGAGGGACGCCGCAATCGTGGAGATGATCCGTACACGCTCCTGCCCGCGCAGAGCGGCGTCGGCCGCGTGATTCACGCGGCGCGGGTGCCCGTGATCCCGGTGTTCGTGAACGGGCTGATCAACGATCTCCCGCGTCAGGTCGCGAGCAACTTCGACGGCACCGGCCAGCGCGTCGTCATCGTGTTCGGGCATCCCGTCGATTTCGGCGACTTGTTGAACGAGCGCCCCACCCAGCGCGTGCATCAAGCCATCGCCGACCGCGCGCTGGACGCCGTTCGAACGCTCGGCGAAGAAGAACGCATCCTCCGCGCCCGCACCCACCCCGCGTGAACGCGCGTCGACGACGCATGCGCCTCGCGGCCCGAGCTCAGCCTCGATTTCGGGCTGACGCCGGAGGGGATGGCCGAGGCCGAAGCGGATTTCCTGACGCATTCGCGTTCGGCGCGCGCAGCGATAGCAGCGCTATCGCGAAGGCGGCGGAACGACGCGAGGGATCGGCCTTCCCCGACTAGAGCGACAAACGGTTAGGAACGCGCCGAGATACGCGGAAAACTGCGTCGGACAGAGTGCCCGCGTGGGAAGGGGCCCCGCCGAGTTCACCTCGGCGGGGAGGGGCGGCGCGTGCCGCCCCTACGAAACGAGGCTAGAACGCCGAAATCGAGACTACCCCGTTGTCTCGAGATGGATCGGTTCTCGTTGTGCGAGGAACCGTTCCATGGCGGCGCGACTCTCGGCATCGAGCTCGAGGAAGTGCACGCCCATGCCGGGCGGCGTCGCGCTCTCCGCGTCGGGCCCGCGAATCCACCGCACCTCACCGACCGCGCGCACCTCGGAGCCATCCGGCAGATGGATACAGATCTCCACGCTCTGCCCTATCGGGCGCAGGCGATGGGTCGCGACGAACACGCCTTCGGCCGAGAGATTCTCGGCGAAGCCGGTATAGAAGTTGTGATCGCTGCCGAGGCTGACATCGAGGTCCACGGAAACCCTGGGGCTTCCCCGGCTTTCTTCCAGCTCGAGCGGCATCCCGACGCGTTCCTCTATCACGCGCGCCTGGGCCGTGCTGACGTTGCTCATTCAGTCACCTTTTGGAACCCGAACCTCGGGAGGCCGAGCCCGTGCTCGACCTCAACGGCGGGAGGGACGCACGAGTTTAGACGTGCGACCACACCGACTCCGCGCAAGACTCCGATTCGCACCACTCACGACTCGTAAGGGAGATTTCTTTTTGCAAATCAAAGCCAGGCGTGGACGCCCAGCTCCGCCGGGCGTGAGCCCAGGGTCGCGATAGCGCGTCGCGTCATCAGCCCCACCCCCAGCGCCGCGAAGAGCACGAGCGCCGGCCCGAAACCCTCCGCAATCCCGAGGAAAACAGCGCCGAGCTCGGTGTTCCCCATCGTCAACGAGAGCGCCGCGCCGGCAACGCTCGGCAGGCACAGCCAGACGAGGGCGGTCCGCTGCAGCCGCACGACGTCCATGGCTCCCAACACCCAGCGCACCATCGCGACGCCGACGAGCAGGACCCAAACCTTTCCCACGGCGGCCGCGGCACCCAGCAGCTGGAGCGCGAGCGTGCCGCCCGGCGGGACGCCCCACCCCCCGAACACGATCACGACGAGGACGGTCGCGACCGCAAGGTGGTGGGTGAAGGCAGCGAGCTCGACGGCGCGCTCCCGGCGGGTCACTGGTCGCGCGCCGGTGAACGCGCGCGCCGGGCGAGCGATGGGAACGAGCGCCCCGAGCGCCGCCATCCCCGCTATCGCGAATCCCGGCTGCGCGGCGAGGTGCCACTGCCAGGGCCACGGGCCCTGAGCCGCGACGAGCGTCCGCGCCGAGAGGCTCCCGGTCGTCATCGCGGCCAAGAACAAGACGATCCCAAAGGGAACCTGCTGAAGCAGGACGGCGCCGATGCGCTTCACCGCTTCCCGCAACGACCAGCGCGCGCCCCCACCGCCCACGGCGAGCGTCGTCGTGATCAGTGCGGCGAGCGTGGAAAGCGGTAGCGCCACTAGATCGACCTCCGGCGCGAGGAGGCTCCTCCCGAACGAGAGCAGCACGAGCGCGCAGGTCGCGGCGAGCACGGCGAGCGAGCACGAGAACGAAGTCGGCAGCTCCCGAGCGAGCCCTTGGAGCAACACGCGTCCGAGCTCCGCGCGCGCCTCCGCGCGCCGAGCCCCCGAGAGCCGCTCGATGAGGCGCCGCTCGAAGAACGAGAAGGCGCGCGCGAGCGGTGAACAGAGCAGCGCGAACGCGGCGAGCGCGGCGCCGACGAGCGCCGCGGCCGGCTCGAGCGCCTTGGGCGACGTGAACCGAAACCCGGCGCTGTCGACGCGAACCGGCAAGGGCTCCGCCCCGCGCTGGACCACGACGAGCGAGCGGCGCGCGTTCGGGGGCGGCACGAAATCCTCCACGTCTGCCACGACGAGGCCCTCGAGTTCGAGCACACGATCGCCTTCGCGAAGCCCGGCGCGCGCCGCGCGCCCGCCCGCCTCGACCTGGCCGAGTCGGAGGCCGCCGTCGTCGCGCACGATCTCGGTGCCGAGGAAAGCGGCGAAGCGCCGCCCTTCGCGACGGAGCACCTGGACGGTGGTGTGGGGCGTCTCTTCGGGCGTGACGTCGAGCACGATGCCGCTGCGTCGCCCCACGACGGACGCCCCCGCGCGCTTCGGCGCTCGGAACGAGACCTCGAGGTCACCCCGGAAGGTGGTCCGACGCGCGTCCGCGTCGCCGGTGAAGGCACGGACGAGCTCCGGCGTGACGGGCACCTCGAGCGTGCTCGGCCCCACCGTGCGCGCCTCGGCCTCGACCTCGAGCCCTCTCAGCACGGGCTCACCGGCGCGGTGCCCGCTTCCCGCGAAGCGCACGACCGCGGGGGGGTCTTCCGGATAGCCGGTGCCGGTGATGCGGAGGCGATCGCCGACGCCGATGCTCCGCGGCGAGACCTCCTCCAACCCGATGAGGAGCACGCCCTCGGAGGAACAGCCGAGCAGCAAGCACACGAGGGCGAGGAGGACGCGGAGCACGCCGTCCTCTTAGCGGTCGCGGTGCGACAGCGAGAACAAAGCGCGCGCACCATCCGGAAACTGGGCCATGCCTTCCGTTTCGTGCTGTAGCCGCGTGCGGAGGAGTCGCGATGCCCACTGCCTGGTTCGAGTCGATGGAACGTCTTCGCAGCATCCAGACCGAGATCCTGCGGCACGCGCCCTTCCGCGACATCGGCATCGTTCGCAATCCCGGGGCAACGCCCGAGGCGATCCGAGCCGCGGAGGCACGCCTCGGGCTGCCGCTGCCGCCGTCGTATCGTGAGTTTCTCCTGCAGCACGACGGCTGGCCGCGGTTCTTCGAGGGAGCGAGCCTGCTCGGAACCGACGATCTCGGGACGCCGCGCTACGAGCTCATCGCGCGCGCAGCGTTCGAAGCGGCCGAGACGCCGGTCCCGGAGCTCTGCCCGCCCGTCCTGCAGCGTGACCTGCCGCGCGTCGTGCCGTTCGCCGCCGACACCGAGGTGCGCACCTTGTTCGCCTTCCACCCCGAAGTACGCTCCGAAACCGGGGAGTACGAGGTCGTCGCCTGGATCAGTGAGCTCGGCATTCGGTGCGCGAGCTTCCCCGAAATGCTCGAGCTCCTCTGCGACCTCGCCGAATCCGAGCTGTCCGCGCACGTCGCCCGTAGCAGCGAGCTACGCAAGATTGCCTGAGGCAAATAACGTCAGCGTGCGCCCTTGACGCTATGCGCAAGGGCTGCTGAACTTGAACTTCATGCCACGGAGGCTCCGAGGAATCGGAGCCCCATTTCCGTGACACGGAGCAAACGCGCGTGTCGGCTGATTACAGCGCAGGAGGCAGACGATGAACGGCGACGAGGAAGAGGCGGTCGAGAGCGAAACGCCTCCGTCCCAACGGCGAATCATCAAGCGGTACTCGAACCGCAAGC
>Ga0079224_100014494_pt1 | contig 11007 bp, 3 predicted proteins | sample Stecom2015_FD_80414 | JGI IMG/M metagenome (GOLD analysis project Ga0079224, IMG submission 80414) | Agricultural soil microbial communities from Utah to study Nitrogen management - Steer compost 2015 | ecosystem: Environmental > Terrestrial > Soil > Agricultural land | place: USA: Utah...
CATGTTTTTTCTCCCTTTTTAGGAACACTTACAGTAGAACACTTTGGTTTCGAAACGCTTTGGTGGGCAACAGGAATCATATCAGTTTTAGTAGCTTTTGGTTTTTATTTCTTGATGAAAACCATGAAGAGTTAACCTTCTTTGCTTTATTCCTTATTATTCTACAGTTTTAGTGAGTTATGTCACTAAATTCTTCACGGACTCTATTTAAAACTTCTCTCGATCAGTTTATTGCTGTTATTAAAGTGACTTTTTAAGTCATTTTTTAGAAGAATTTATGTTAAATTAATGAAGTTAGAGGTTTATCTTAACTTTTAAATAATTTTTAACTATATTTGTTATGGAGATTGTTTTGTTTGGCGACACCAAGATACTGAAATTAAGTATCTTGGACAATATCTAAGTCATTTATTTTTCTTTAAATAATTACACCCAACCGGTATATACTAATATTTTTATGTCAAATAAAAGGCTTTTATTCTTTTTGAAAGCAAAATAGGAACAAGTTGATCTTTTGAATTTATAATAAATCAAAAAACATTCTATTAAAATTAATTATAAAAATAAATGTGTAACCAAAAACAAACTCTTATGAATAAAAATTATTTTCTTAAGTCTTTTAGAGTAGTTTTCCCGTTTTTGATGTTTCTGATTACTACATCAGTTACTTCTCAAACCTGCCCAGATATTAATGAACGGGTATACGCTACTAATGAAGTATCCTTTTCTTTTATTCCTTTGCTGGGAGGAGGAGTAAGTAACCAGAATAATGCAATAGATGGAGATCCGAATACTCATTCGACCATTAATACTGGTATTGCCGTGTTAGGAATTGGAACGACGAGGCAAGATTTATCTTGGGGAGGTACAGATATTGCAGCAAATACTCCTGTATCCGTAAAATTAGGAATAGAATCTGGAGTTTTGGCAGTAGGGTCTTCTGTCACTATTGAAGCGAGATTAGATGGTTCGGATTTAGGAATTATTGAAACCGTAACAGCAGATTTGTTAAGTTTAGTTTCTGGAGAAAATGTATACGAATTTACTTTTACTCCTTCACAAGTGTATGACGAAATCAGAATAATCGCATCTGCACCGATAGGAATAGGATTTTCTGTACGAGTTTATGAGGCATACTATCATACTGAAGCAACTTTTGCAGATTGTAGCCAAGGAGATTTTATTGACCTTTTTTATGGTGTAGAAGATTTAGGTGTTGGAGTTTTAACTGGAACGGTAGGAGTTCTTAATCCAGAGAATGTCATCGATGGAGATGTTACAACCTACGCAACTTTGTTTAATGGTGCAGCTCTTTTGGCTCAATCGCAACTTACTGCGGTTTTCTCTACTCCAATAACATCAGACGATCAAGTCGAAGTAGTTGTCTCTGATGCTGCAACAGCCTTGTCTATCGAAGCTCTTAACGGTTTTACGATACAACGATATTATGGTAATACTGCTGTGGGAACACCTATTGCTGCTGATAATAATGGACTTTCAATAGGTTTTTTAGGAAGTAGTAATTCTCAAGCCGTAGTTGTCTTAAATCCACAAGACGGTTTAACTTATGATCGCATAAAAATTTCGTTGGGAGGTGTAGCTGATGTTTTGAACGGCATGCGAATACACGAGATTACGAGAAAGGCAGGATTTAATATTGTGGGAGCTTCCTATAACATTATCCACTTAACTCCAGGAAGTCCTACAACTTATACGCTCGAAGACCCTTCAGGTTGTACCACATTTACAGTAACGGACCATTTGGGCAATCCTTTGACAATGTCAGGTACTACTTTTGAATTACCTTCAGGTTTACAAGAAGGACAAATTTATTCATTTTATGTACAAGGTAGCCGTTATGGTTGTACCTTCGGAGAGGCTTCACAAATAACAGTTCTTGTAGGAGATACAGGTATATGTCCGGGAGCCAATCAACGAGTTTATGCAACTAATCAGTCCAACGGAACTACTTTAATAGGGGGGATCGTCACTGATGGAGACCTTGCTGTAGACGGAGACGCTTCTACACATTCTACCATAACAGTTGGTTTGGGTGTAGTAGGTCTCGGAACTACTTATCAAGATATTTCATGGGGTGGAACTGTTGTTCCAGCTGGTACACCAGTTTCTATTAAGTTAGGGCCAGGTTCAGGATTGTTAGGAGTTGCATCAGGACTTACAGTTGTAGCTAGGAAGAATGGTGTAAATGTGGGAACTATAGAAAGTATTGATGCCACTTTATTATCACTCTTATCGGGAGAAAATGTATATGAATATACATTTATACCTTCTTTTGGAGGAGTTTTACAAGAATATGACGAGATTAGAATAATGTTAGGAGGAGTTCTAGCTGCTGGAATTTCGGTTGATATATATGAAGTATATTATCATACTACAACAGATACATTTACATCTTGTGATGGAGATATTCTCGACCTGTTCTATGGAGTAGAAGATTTGGGTATTGGAGTTTTAACAGGAACAGCAGGTGTGAACAATCCTTGGAATGTTGCAGATGGTGATACGGCTACTTATGCAGAATTGTCGAACAATATTTCTCTTTTAGCTCAAACGAGCATTACCGCTGTATTTGCTTCGCCTTTACAAGGCAATGATCAAGCCGAAATAATGGTTTCTTCTCCTTCAACAGGACTTTCTGTAATAGCTCTTAATGGACTCACTATTCAGAGATATTATGGAGCTTATCCTATAGGAGAACCAATTACCGTTAATAGCAATACGGTTTCAATTAACTTTTTAGGAACCTCCGATAATGAAGCTGTTATTATTGTTTCAGCTCAAGATGGTTTGGCCTATGATAGAATCAAAATTTCGTTAGGAGGAGTAGCAGAAATTCTTTCTGATTTAAGAATTCATGAAATTACAAGAGCGGCAGGTTTCCAAATAGATGGAGTACAAGATAGTGTAATTTATTGGGAAACAGGAGATTCTATTTCTTATACGATACAAGAGCCAACTACATGTACAACGTTTGTAGTAACTGACCAAGACGGAAACCCCTTATTGATGACAGGAAACACTTTTGAGCTTCCTGCAAATATGGTAGAAGGTCAAACGTATTATTTTTATGTTCAGCCTTATCGCTATGGATGTCCGTTTGGACAACCAAAACAAATAGTAGTTTTAGCAGGAGATTATTCGATTACTCCAGGTGAATGTCCTGAAGTGCAAAATCGTGTATATGCGACTACCCAAACATCAGGAACCGTTTTGTTAGGAGGTACTGTAACTAATGGTGATTTAGCCATTGATGGAGATCCTTTAACGCATTCTACTATTAGCGTTGTTCTAGGCGTAGCAGGACTCGGTAGTACGTATCAAGATATTTCTTGGGGAGGCACAGTTGTGCCAGCAGGGACACCAGTTTCTATTAAATTAGGACCTGAATATGGAGTGTTGAGTTTAGCTTCTGGACTTACAGCAGTAGCAAGAAAAGATGGAGCAAACATAGGTACAGCCCAAAATATTGATGGAGCATTACTTTCACTCCTTCCAGGAGAAAATGTGTATGAGTTTACTTTTACACCTTCGGTAGGAGGTGTACCACAAGAGTATGATGAGGTAAGAATAAATTTAGGTGGTCTATTGGCAGCAGGCGTTTCAGTACGAGTTTTTGAGGTATATTATCATACACCAACAGATATGCTTACTGATTGTGGTACTGGAGAAGTTCTCGACTTATTTTATGGAGTTGAAGATTTAGGTATTCAAGCCTTAACAGCTACTGTAGGAGTGGAAGATGCGTGGCAAGCTGTAGATGGTGATGAAGCTACCTTTGCAATTATGTATAATGGAGCTTCTGTTTTAGCTCAAGCGCACCTTACAACTATTTTTTCTTCTCCGTCAGTAGAAGGAGACACAATAGAAATTTTTATATCAAAACCAGGCGAGATATTGACTTTAGGATTGTTAGAAGGATTTACTATTCAAAGATATTATGGAACCGAACAAGTAGGTGGTCCGATAGATTCTTCTTCAGCTTTTTTAAGTTTAGGTTTATTAAATCCAGGTGATAGTCAAGGTACCGTTGTTTTCGCTCCTGAAGATGGATTGGCTTTTGACCGAATCAAAATTTCGTTAGGTGGAGTAGCTAATGTATTAGACGGAATTAGAATTCATGAAATTACTAGAACACCTTCTTTAAAACTTTCAGGTTCTAATGATCTAGAAGTTGTATTATGTTCTGATGATTTACTTTCTTTTGACCCAATAGATGATTGTACTACTTATTTAGTAGAAGATAATGTAGGAAATCAACTTACTTCTAGTGGAGATCATGCTTTTGAATTACCAATCGGACTTATAGAAGGAACGACTTACACATTCTTTGTACAAGCTTTAAGATATGGTTGTTCAGTAGGAGACCTACAAGAAATAGAAGTCACAATCATGGCAAGAGCAATTGAGGCAGATTTGACCGATATTTTAGTAAACGGGCAAGTTGTAGCTCCACTTTGTTTGACTATAGGCGAAGAGGTAGAGTTAGAAGTTGCTTTATCAGCCACTTCAACTATTATCAACCCTGTGTTTGTATGGTATGATGCTAATGATGATCAAATTACAGGAGGAATAAATGGAACATTAAATTTAGGCGAACTTCCTGCAGGAACATATACTTATTCAGTAGGTGTTTATGGAGATGATATTTGTGAGACTTTAGCTACTGATAGAAAAGTAGCAACCTTTACGATCGAATATTCTGGAGAACCTACAGATATTGCTATTGATGGAGATGGAGACGAGATTTGTTTTACTGACACTATCGAATTTAAGCCTTCAACCACAATAACCAATGCGGTATATAACTGGTATTATACTAACGATACTAATTTACCTATTACAGACGGAGATACAGATGGTGAAATTACTTTTGCTATTACTGCTTCGGGAGTACTAACGGTTTCAGGGCTTGCTCCCGGAACAACCGCTTCTTATTATGTATCTGTAACAGGAGACGGAGTGTGTGAGAATAAAACAGGAGATCTTGCTGTTGCAACCGTAACTGTATACGACATAGATACACCAACTACGACTGACACTAGTCAAGAGTTTTGTGTAGTAGACGCTCCAACTGTTGCGGATATCCAAGTAAATGAATCAGGAGTAATATGGTATGATGCACCAACAGGAGGAACAGCTTTTGCTTCTACTGATGCTTTAACAGACGGAATATATTATGGTGTATTAATTTCGGCTGAAGGATGCGAAAGCTCTGTAAGATTACAAGTTACCATAACTTTAAACGATGCTGATGTACCCACCACAGCTGATGCAAATCAAGAATTTTGTGAAGCAGATGCACCGACAGTTGCGGATATTCAAGTAAACGAATCAGATGTGATATGGTATGATGCACCAACAGGAGGAACAACTCATGCTTCTACTGATGCTTTAACAGACGGAATCTATTATGGAGCGTTAGTTTCAGCTGAAGGATGCGAAAGTTCAATACGATTAGAAGTTACTGTAACACTAAATGATGCAGATACTCCAACTACCAATGAGATGACTCAAGAGTTTTGTGTGGCAGACACACCGACTGTTGCGAATATTCAAGTAAATGAAGCAGATGTTATTTGGTATGATGCACCAACTGGAGGAACGGCTCATGCTTCAACGGACACTTTAACAGACGGAATCTATTATGGAGCGTTAGTTTCGGATGAAGGATGCGAAAGTTCAATACGATTAGAAGTTACTGTAACACTAAATGATGCAGCTACACCGACTACTACCGATACTGCTCAAGTGTTTTGTGGGGCAGATACACCAACCGTAGCTGATATACAAGTAAACGAAGCAGACGTTATTTGGTATGATGCTCCAACTGGAGGAACAGCTTATGTTTCTACGGATGCCTTAACAGACGGAATCTATTATGGAGCGCTAATTTCGGATGAAGGATGTGAAAGCTCCGTAAGATTAGAAGTTACTGTAACACTAATCAATCCAGCTACTCCAACTACTATAGATACAGCTCAAGAGTTCTGTTTAGCAGATGCGCCAACTGTAGCAGATATTGTTGTAAACGAGCCAGGTGTAACCTGGTATGATACTCCGACAGGAGGAATAGCTTATGATTCTAACGAGGCTTTGACAGACGGAATCTATTATGGAGCATTAGCGTCAGCAGAAGGATGCGAGGGTTTAACAAGACTAGAGATAACCGTAACAGTTACCGATGCATTAACCCCAACAGGCGATAGCATTCAAACCTTCTGTTTAGTAGATGCACCAACTGTAGCTGACTTAATTGTAAACGAAGCAGATGTAATTTGGTTTGATGCTCCAACAGGAGGTACAGCTTATACTTCTACAGACCTATTAATTAACGGAACGACTTATTATGGAGGTATTTTTACAGCAGCTGGTTGTGAGAGTGCAACCCGACTAGAAGTAGTTATAGTTTTAGAAGACCCAAGTGTTCCGACTACGGATAATACACTTCAAGTATTTTGTTTGGCTGATAATCCAACAATAGGAGATATTCAAGTAAATGAGTCAGGAGTAATTTGGTATGATGCTCCAACGGGAGGTACTGTATATGACAATTCTGATGCGTTAACAGATGGAATGAGTTATTATGCTGCTATGTTAACTGCTGAAGGTTGTGAGAGTGTAGATCGATTGGAAGTAAGCGTAGAAATTAATGATGCTTCTACACCAACTACAACCAATACAAACCAAGAATTTTGTTTGTCAGAAGTTCCTACTATCGCTGATATTCTTGTAAATGAATCAGGAGTAGTATGGTATGATACTCCAACAGGAGGTACAGCTTATTTGATTACTGATGAGCTTGTAAGTGGCACTTATTATGCTGCTTTGGTATCGGGTGAAGGATGTGAAAGTTCAGTTAGACTTCAAGTGAATATAAACGTTCTTGAAGGTGGCGAAGTTACAATAACTTCGGATGTTACAGGAGAGATATGTCTTAATACTATTGTTACATATACTACAGAAGCAGGACAAAATAATTATGATTGGGAAGTAGTAGGCGGAAATATTGTAGCAGGAGGAAGCTCTTCAGACAATTTTGTAGATGTAATATGGAATTTTGTAGGAAATGGTTATGTAGCTGTCGGATATGAAGGAATAAATGATTGTTATACAGGTGATATGTTCTTACTAGATCAACAAATTGTGGTATGTGCAGATTTAACGATTAACAAAGAAGCAAACAACCTTACTCCGATGATGGGAGAGGAGGTAATCTTTACGATAACTGTTAATAATGCAGGGCCGAATGACTTTGAAAACGTAGTGGTGTCGGAGGTATTACAATCAGGTTTTGAATACGTAAGCTCACAAACCACAATGGGAACTTATAGTTCTGTTAGCGGATTGTGGCAAATAGATTTGTTACCTGCAGGTCAAACAGCTGAACTTACGGTGATAGTAAAAGTTCTTATCACGGGAGATTATGTAAATATTGCTTCTATTATTGAATCTACACCAATTGATGCTGATCCAGCTAATAATGATGTGCAAGTTGTATTAGAACCACTATGTCTATCCATATTCAACGAATTTTCTCCAAACGGAGATGGAGTAAATGAATATTTGGTGATTTCGTGCATAGAGAATTATCCGAACAATGAAATTAAAATATTTGATAAGTACGGAAGTCTTGTTTTCAAACAAAGAGGATATACTAATAATTGGAACGGAGTTGCAAATGTTAGCGGTATTTCAAGTAGTGGAAAAGTACTCCCTTCAGACACCTATTATTATGTGCTTGATTTGGGAGATGGAAGTAATACAAAAACAGGATGGCTGTTTATTATTAAATAGACCTTCGAATAACTTATAAATGACAATCAAACCATTTAATATAAAGATTATGAATATGAAATCATCGATATATAAGGTTTTTGCGATTTTTATCTGCTTGCTTTCATTACAAGTATATTCGCAACAACGCCCTCAATATACACAGTATATGTATAACACTATGACCGTAAATCCGGGGTATACCGGAAGTTTGGGAACTCTTTATGGAGTTGGTGTTTATAGGGCCCAATGGACAGGTATAGATGGAGCTCCTGTTAGCCAAAACGTATCTGTTCACAGTCCCCTTAGCAATGAAGCTTTGGGGCTGGGACTGAATTTAGCCAATGAAACATTGGGTCCAGCAAGTCAAGTTTTTGCAGACATCAATTTTTCTTACAGCATCAAAGTCTCTCAAACAACCAAGCTAGGTCTTGGTCTAAAAGCAGGAGCAAAACTGTTAAATGTAGATTTTAGCAAAGGAACGTATTTAGACCCGAATGATGTATTGCTGTCTCAAAATATAGACAATAAAATCAATCCGACTATCGGAGCGGGAGCCTTTTTGTATTCCGACAAATGGTATGTAGGACTTTCTGTTCCTGACTTCATATCGGATGATTATTTTGATGATGAATCAAATGCGGTAGCTAGAGAAGAAATTCAGTTTTATATGATAGGAGGTTATGTGTTTGACTTGTCTACCGACTTTAAGTTTAAACCAGCTTTCTTGGTTCAATATTCACAACATTTACCTACCACAGTAGATGTATCGGCCAATTTTATGTTTAAAGACCGTTTCATTCTGGGAGCAGCATATCGTTATGATGATGCTGTAAGTGCACTAGCCGGTTTTCATCTTACAGAGAGTTTCTTTTTAGGTTATTCATATGATTATACAATTAGCGAATTCACCAATCATACCAAAGGCTCTCACGAGATTGTATTAACGTATACCTTACCGTTCAAAGTTAAGGGAGTTTATTCACCAAGATTCTTCTAAAAAACATATAAAATGAGAAAACTAATATATATAAGTCTTTTGCTTTTTTGCGGAATAGCCTTTTCCCAAAGCAAAATTAGAAAAGCAGATAAACTTTTTGTAACTCATAATTTTTCGGAGGCCGCTCTTATTTATGAGGAATACATTGATAAAAATCCGAATGCGAGTGCTGACAGAAGTCTTTTAATCAAAGCAGCAGATGCGTTCTATTTTGTCAACGACCACCGCAAAGCAGCTATGTATTATAAAAAAGCGTATGCAATTGGGGCGAGTTTGCAACAGCCTTATCTTTCAAGGTATGTGCGAAGTTTGAGAGGAATAAGAGAATATGATCAGGCTAATCAAATCCATTTAACGTATCTTGACACCCAAGGAGACCGTATGGAAATTGATAAATTCAAACGAGAAATCGAAGCATTTAAGAAACTTTCGGAGTCTGAAAGAGAGTCTAGGTTCACTATTTTTAATTTAGAAGCTAACTCTGAATATTCGGATTTTGGAACTGTGTTTTTTAATGAAAGAGTTGTCTTTTCATCAGCCCGAACAGCAGGAGGAATGATAAAAGAAATTTACGAATGGAACAATCAACCGTATTTGAGCCTTTTTGTAGCAGATCGATCAGAACATGGCGAACTTTCAAATATTCAACCTTTGTCTGCTGATATTACTTCCAATTATCATGATGCTACATTTAGCTTTTCTCCTAATGGAGAGTCCGTATATTTTGCTTCAAGCAATCAGAAAAATAGAAAAAAGATGATTTTGGACAAATCTCGAAAAAATAATTTTAAGTTGTATAAAGCAAATGTGGTTGACGGAAAATTGACAGGAAGGGAAGAATTGTTTTTTAACAGTAACGACTATTCAATTGGGCATCCAAACATAAGTCCTGACGGAAAATATTTGTTTTTTGCGGCTAATATGCCCGGAGGATTTGGAGATGCAGATATTTATTACTGCGAAATATACGAAGACGGAATGTTATCGGAGCCTCGAAATGCAGGAGCAAATATCAATACATCCGGAAATGATTTCTTCCCGTTTTTTAGTAGCGAAAACAAACTTTATTTTTCTTCCAACGGACATATGGGTTTTGGAGGGCTTGATATTTATGAAAGCGAATTTACTCCAGAAACAGGGTTTAGTAAGGCTGTTAATTTAGGTAAAGTAGTTAATACTGCCTATGATGACTTTGCTATGGTGTTTTATAAAGACAATAAAAATGGGTATTTTTCGTCTAATAGGCCACAAGGTAAAGGAGATGACGACCTATATGCTTTTTTTAGAAAACCTGAACCTTGTGATCAACATATTGTAGGTACGGTTAAGGATAAATCTAATGGAGAAAACCTTTCGGAAGTAAAAATTGCTGTTAAAGACAGTTTGAATAATATAGTTTACGAATTGTTTACGGATGAAGAAGGAAAATACGAAGTAAAAATACCTTGTAATCAAACCGTAACTCTTATGTTTAGTAAAGATAAATATATTGACAAGTCGGTAGTACAAGAAATAGGAGAGGTTGACGGAGAAGAAATTACGCTAGATATTGAGTTAGATAAACTTGAGGATCTTATTATTAAAGATGATAAAACAGGAATAGAAAGAATAAATCTTAAGCCTATATATTTTGAATTTAATAAGTGGGATATCACTCCAGAAGCGGAGTTGGTATTAGAAAAGGCAATCGAAGTAATGACGATTTTTCCGGATATGGTTATCAAAATAGAGTCTCATACTGATTCTCGAGGTAGAGATTCCTATAATTTGGAGCTATCCGACAAAAGAGCTAAATCAACCCAAGCTTATTTATATTCTAAAGGAATAGCGCAAGAACGTATCGAAAGTGCTATTGGTTATGGTGAAAGCAGACTATTGAACAAATGTCGTGACGGAGTGAAGTGTACAGACGAAGAGCACGACCTCAACCGAAGATCCGATTTTGTAATTATTAAAAGATAATTAAAGTAAATAAACCTTGGGAGTTTCCCAAGGTTTGTTTTTTTATACAGTTAATCTTTTATATTAAAAAAGCACGAAGCTAACTTCGTGCTTTTTTGCTTTATTAGTTTTCTAAAGTCTAAAGAAGTTTATTTCTCAAATTCTTCTTTGATGTCGATATGCTCATAATCCGCTGTCATTTCTTTGGCATAATCAACTTCTTTTTTGTTTTTAGAAAAACGTTTGGTAATTCCGTCAAATACAGAATACAC
>Ga0079224_100014495_pt1 | contig 11007 bp, 6 predicted proteins | sample Stecom2015_FD_80414 | JGI IMG/M metagenome (GOLD analysis project Ga0079224, IMG submission 80414) | Agricultural soil microbial communities from Utah to study Nitrogen management - Steer compost 2015 | ecosystem: Environmental > Terrestrial > Soil > Agricultural land | place: USA: Utah...
ACCCTTGCGCTGTTCCACCAGGCCGACAAACTCCAGCATGCGGATGGCCTCGCGGAGAATGGAGCGGCTGACCTGGTACCTGTTGATCAATTCAGGCTCCAGGCCGATACGGTCGCCGGGGCCGAGGCGGTAAATATCGGCGCTCAGCCGGTACATCAAATCCTGGGCCATCCCGCCCTTGCGCTGCGCCACCCAGAAGGGCACCGGATCCCGGCTGGCGGTGATGCCGTCCCCTTCCTTCAGACAGGCGTCGATATGGTCCAGATAGCGGTTCATTGCGCTTACCGCAGCGGCGGCGTCCCGTCTGCCCAGGGCGCGCACCGTGTCGCGCATATGGACCCACGACGGCTTGCCCCGGGTGATGGTCTCCCGGGATGGGGGGATGGTCATGTCGAAGCGGTTGATCAGGATTTCGTTGATGGGCTGGATAAACAGATTGAGGGTGGGGTGGCGGGTGAGGTCGCTGATCAGGGCGAATACCCGGATCTGGTGCTTGGCCTCGGCGAGCAGGGAGTCCTGAAGGGTCTTGCCCGCCGCCACCGCCCGCTCCAGTTCGGCGATGCCGTTCTCATCGATGGTTTTTGCCAGCAGTTCGAGGGCCAGGCTGTTGAGGGTGCGGCTGGCCTCCATCAGGTCGTCGAGGCCGATCTGACTCAGTTGAATGTAGTCCCGGAGCAGATTGACGATGGCTTCCCGCGCCGGTTTGCGCACCCGCAGGCCGCCGCCGGGGCCGGGTACCGGACGGGCGATGCCCTGCCACTCGAGGATGCGCAGGGCCTCCCGCAGAGGGTCCCGGCTGACCTTGTAGCGGTTCATCAGCTCGGATTCCCGGCCCAGGTTGGCGCCCACCTGCCAGCCCTGGGCAATGATGTCCTGGGCGATGGTCTGGGCCAGGCGATAGCCGAGCTTGGGTTTTTTGGCCGGAGTCTGGTTCATCGAAGGGGGGTGCCGGGTGTCGCCCGGGCGACTTTGCAGTTAGGCCTGGACTATACCACAGGGATTGGCCCCGTCCGCGGTCCTTCAGCCGGTTGGAGTGACACATAAAAAAACCGGGCTGTGCCCGGTTTGTGGAAGGGGTGGTGACGACAGTACTTATTTTAGCCCGCCAGTTGGCAGGGTATCGGGGTGCTGGTTTCCCAGGGGCGCCCGGTGCGGGCCATGTCGGTGGTGACGTCCTTCACCCACTTCAGCATGCGGCGCTCCGCCTCCAGGGCGTCGGTGGGGCCGACGAACTGCAGTTTCACCAGATAACCCAGGTCGATCAGGTGTTGGCAGCCCTGGAAGCCGAGGCGGTCGCGGATTTCGACGCGAAACTCCGGGGGGTAGATGCCCACGGTCTGGGTGTCCGCGTTCATGCGTTTGAGAATGTCCTCCACGTCCGCCACCGGCACGATGTTCACCGTGCGGCAGGCCAGCAGGTTGGCGAACTCCACCGGCTCGTCGGTCTGCGACACGATCACCGCGCCACAGCGGTCGTCGCCCCGGTAGACCTTGTAGAAGTCGTCCTCCAGGGCCAGGCCCTGAATGCCTTCCTCCAGCTCCGGCACCGTGTATTTGGCGGGGGAGCTGAGGTGGGGGGGCAGCTCCTGCATGGCCTGGTACAGCTCTTTGCCCAGCCGGTTGAGTTTGGCCATCTGCTCCTCGTCCTCCGGGTCGCAGTGGGCGTAGATCACCCTGGCGTTGGCGCACAGCTCCTGGTTGTAGGCGCCGGCGTCGCAGGCGGCGCGCTTGGCCACTTCGACGATGGTGGCCTCGGATTCCAGGGCACTGGCGCCGATGATGGAGGCGCTGTGCTTGGGGTCCATGGTGATCAGGTCCAGCCCAGGTTGCAGGTACTTGGTGATGTGCTTGATGGAGTTAAAGCCGCCCCAGGCGATGATCTTTTCCACATTGCGGGGGGTGTAGATGCTGGCTTCCACGTTTTCGTCGCCGCCCTTCCAGTAGCCCGCCGACAGGTGGCGGGTGAGGGGGTGGTTGGGGTCGATGTCGATCATGGTGCGCAGGGCGGCAATGGCCGTCAGCGGGTCGTTGGACGGCAGCTTGACGATGGCGTCGGAACGGGTGATGGCATTGCGCAACACGGTGATAAAGGCGCACTTGGGGGAGTTGCCGGCAATCACGTGGACGGCGCGGGCGCCAAAGGCGCGGATATTGTACTCGCTGCCGTCGTCCATCACCGTGGGCACCCAGCCTTCCAGGTAGCGGGAGCCCACCGCCATTTCCACGTACTTCTTCAGGTAGTCCTTGTTGCACACCACATCAAAGCCGGAGTACACCCCCCGCAGCACGGACTCGGTCATCCCCGAGGTGAGGGTGCTGATCTCGAAGGCCTCCTGCATATGGACGTTGTCCTGGAGGTTGAAGCGCTGGCCGAACTCCACCAGGAAGTCGATGATCTCGTCGATGCTGATGGTGTACAGGTCCAGCAGGTCCTTGGGGTTGGCCGCCAGCTTGCGCATGTATTTGGTGACGTCCGGGGTGGTGAAGCTCACTCCGCCCTTGCGGCCGGGATGTTCAATGGTGTAATCCTCGATCACTTCGCCGCGGATTATCAGTGGTACTTTGTAAACTTTCATGGTGGCTCCTCGCTGGGGTGGTGGCCCCTCTAGATCGGGTTGGGCGCTGCCCTAAGCCGATGTCATGCAATGGTTTGGTGGCGTCGGGCAAGGCGGCGCCCACCCGCTTCGTACCCTTCAGGTTAGCTGCTCTTGGCCAGATCGTTGAGAAATTCCAGGGCCCGCTCGTGGGCATTGGTGGCGCCGGCGCAGTTGATCTTGTCGTTGCCGTCGTCGCTGATGTCGCTGTAGCGCTGGATGGTCGGCTCGACAAAAAAGCCGTGGCGACCACAGGGGCAGTCTTCGTCCCAGTGGCCGGTAACCTCGTCGCCGGTGATAAAGCCGCCCCAGTAGGTGTTGGGCAGCAGATCGAACCAGGCGAAGCGGCCGGTGCGCACACCGCTGCGGGGGTAGGGCTTGCCGGTCTCCGGGTCGAGGATAAAGGGAATCTGCAGGGGGGTGATGTGGTAGTTGCCGTGGTCGCACTCCGCCAGCTGGCTGGAGCACTCGGTCATGCCGTACACGGTGTAGGGCTTGGCGCCGACGAATTTTTCCACCTGCTGCTTCCAGTCCGCCGGCAGGGGCACACCCTTGGCGCCGCCGCCGGTGAAGATGATGGACTTGCTGTCGAACAGCTTGTCGATGCCGCGCTCCTGGGCCAGGCGCACGCAGTCCATCAGGATGGAGGGCACCCCCATAAAGATCACTTCCTTGCCCTGGCACTCGTTGATCACCCGCTCGATAAAGCGCTGCTGCAGCTCCTGCTGGCTGCCCTGCTTGCTCAGGCTCTCCTTGTACTTGGTGAGCAGATGCTCAGGGATCTCCAGCTGGTCCAGCTCCCCCTTGGCCTCGGCGCTGCGCACCCGGCCGGCGAGGGAGGCCACGTCGGCGCTCATCAGGTCGTCGTAAATGGTGTACACCTGGGCGTGGGAGTCGAACCTGTCGGCCATTGTCTGCAGGTTGCGCAGCCCGCCGTAGCGGCCGTAGCGGTAGGAGGGATAGATAATGGGCACCCCTTGCTTGGTGCCGTTGAGATACCCCTCCACCCGGTTGGGTTCGTCGCCATAGCCCTCGTTGTTGCGCAGGCGGCAGGTGGCAAAGCGCAGGATATCGTCCTTGTCCCGGGGGATGATGGACAGCTTGCCGGAGGTGCCGGAGGAGTGGACGATGCACATTGGGGTCTGTTCATCCAGGGCCTGGAACCAGTCGTCGATGGACTGGCAGTCGCTGACATCGAGGTTGGACAGATCGTGGGCGGTGAGCTTGTTGAGCCACTGGGTGAGTTGCTTGAACTTGCCCTTTTCCAGCAGGGACATGGGGTAGGACTTGTAGGCGGTGTGTTGGAACAGGATGGGCACCACGTCGTCCAGGTCGGTGATGGCGTCCACCCCCTGGATCTCCGCCAGTTTGCCCAGGGTCACCACCTTGTCCTTGAGATCATTGAAGCGCTGTTGCAGCACCTTGAGCTGGAAGGCGTCCACCTCGGCCTGGGGCATGGCCCACCAGTCGCGGTAGGAGATCTCCACCAGTTTGTCGCTGTCGGTTTCAGTTATCATTTTCTAACCTCTGTTGGGAAGGAATAGTAAGACGGATTTTTCACCACAGCCCCTGCTGTGGACGTCCCGTCTCGGTCAATAGTCGGTGGCTGGCAGATCCAGGTTGTTGATTAATTGTTCGAGCACCCTGGACGCCTGCTTCATATCCTCCAGGTCGAGGCCCTTGGCAATAAAGGCCTGGGAGCTCAGCTGGCGGTCCGCCAGGGAGGCGTAGGTTTGCACCCCCAGGGTGGTCAAGCGCACATTGCGGGATTTGGCGTGGGCCGGGTTGTCCACATATTCCACAAAGCCGTCGCTGGCCATGACGTCCGCCAGGCGCTGAATGCTCTGGCGGGTCTGGCCCATTTCCCGGGCGATCTGGGGTACGGTGAGGGGGCAGCCCGCCCGGGTGAGGGTGCCCAGCACCCGCCACCTGGAGGTGGTGATATTGATGTCGTCGGTCATCCGGGCGCCCTCTTCGAGGAAGAGGCCGTTGAGTTTGAAGATTTGCAGGGAAAGCTTGGTCATCATCTGGATCTGTTCATTGTTTTTCATGGGGCCTCCGGGGGCGCGGGTGTGATTATTCGCCTGAAAGTGACACCATGTTGTCATGGTGACAGCAATGTGTCAACTCACCGGTGGCCGTTTTTGGCAATTTTTTAGTTGCGGTCTCGCAACTGTCTGGAGACGTGAATCCGGTACTGCTTGTTGCGGCCCTCGCCAGCAGGGCGACCCAAAGCGTTTCGCGGGGCTTCGACCTTGGTTCGAAGTTGGGCTTATTTCAGTGCCATTCAACGCAGCGCGACATTCACCGGAAGTCACCCGAAAAACTGTGTGACAGCAATGACATTGTAAAAAAAAGGGCCGACAGTTTCCTGTCGGCCCCGGTGCCAGATAGTGATGGTTTTACATCAGAACCTGTAGGTGCCCTCAATGCCGTAGCTGCGGGGCGGCGCCACGGTATCCGTGGTCAGGCCGGCGGGGTAGGACAGCACCAGGGGGCTGGTGGTGTATTCCTCGTCGGTGAGGTTGCGGCCCCAGAGGGCGAGGGTAACCCCGTACTCTTCCAGGTCCAGGGTGGCGCGGGCGCCCACCAGGGAGACATCGTCAATCGTGCCCTGGGGTGAGGCCAGGGTTTGCGCCAGGGTGGCGGAGGAGTTGGGATAGTACTCGCCGCGGTAGGAGTAGTTGGCGTCCAGGTTCCAGGTGCCGTAGCTGGCGGGAATCAGGTAGTTGACCCTCAGGGTGTACTCCTCCTCGGGCACCGCGCGGGCGTAGTCCTTGCCCTGGTCGAAGGCCCAATCGATCCAGCCCAGGGTGCCGGTAACCATCAGCTGGTCGGTGACGATCCACTTGGCCTCCACCTCGATACCGTCAAAGTCGGCGCCGGTGGCGTTGTTGATAAAGGTGATGGTCTCGGTGCCGTTGGGGCCCTGGTTGGTCAACAGCTGGGATTGCTGAACGTCGTCGTAGAACACGTGGTAATAGGCGGTGTTCAGCTGCAGGCTGTTGTCGAAGAACTCGCCCTTCATGCCCAGCTCGATGTCGGTGGCGGTTTCCTCATCAAAGGGAACTGTGGTGTCCCCCCCCAGGCCGCGCAGGTTTTGGCCGCCGGAACGGCTGGCGCTGGAACTCTTGATATAGGTGAGGACATTGTCGGTGACAAACCAGTCGAAGCCCAGCTGCCAGGAGATGAACTCATAGGTGCCGTCGTTCTCCCAGGTGCAGTTGGTGGTGTTCGCATTGGGGGCGGCGTTGGCGCCGGTGGCCTCGAAGCGGCACTGGGTGGTGCCGTTGGTGCGGTACTGGATACCCTCGACAATCACTGGCTTGGTGTCCTTGGTGTAGCGCAGGCCCCCGGTGAAGTTCAGCGTCTCGGTGAGATGCAGAGTGCCGGAGAAGAACGCCGAGCGGCTCTCGTTGTTGTCCACGGTGGCATTGAAGGTGCCGGAGCGGACCCCGCCCAGATACCCGCCGATGCCGCCGGAGTTGGAGTTGTCGATGCCCTTCTCGGTGAACCAGTAGATGCCGGTGATCCATTCCAGGCCCCCGTCCATGGCGGTGCCGGTGAGCTGCCACTCAACCGACTCTTGCTCCGCCTCCTGCACAAAGGCGCTCATAAAGTAGTTGATGGGGGCGGTGGAGCCGTCGACATCGCTGAAGAACTTGGATTCCACATCCCGCCAGCCGTAGACCAGCTTGGTGCTGAGATCGTCGTTGATATCGTAGCTGGCGGTGAATGACAGGGTGCTGGTGTCGGCCCAGGACTCGCTCATCATGTTGGAGGCGCCGTCATCGTAGATGTCGAAGCTGCGACCCGCGGTCGCCGCCGCGGCACGCTGGGCGCTGACGTTGTAGAGCAGGTTGGTGACATACATTTCCGACTCTTCGTAGCTCATGTTGAGGGTCAGGTCGTCGCTGGCGAACCAGGTTGCCCCCAGGCGGTACATCTCGGCATCCTTGACACCGGCGTCGCGCTTGACCGTCGGGTTGCCAAAGTCCGGCAGCCCCGGCAGGTTGTTGCTGACAATGGTCTGGGAGCCGAAGCCGTCGTCGATATCGTCCTGCAGGGCGGTGAGGCGCACCGCCAGCACATTCTCGATCAGCGGCAGATTGATGGCGCCGCCCACCTTCTGGGCACCAAAGCTGCCCACCCCGGCGTTGACGAAGCCGTTCAGCTCGGCGATGGGGTCGGCCTTGGTGGTGACGATCTTGATGGCGCCACCTGTGGTGTTGCGGCCGTACAGGGTGCCCTGGGGGCCCTTGAGAATTTCCACCCGCTCGGCGTCAAACAGGCTGTTGATGGTGCCGTAGGAGCGGGCCAGGTAGACATCGTCGTAGTACCAGCCCACGGAGGTGTCGGTGGTGATCAGGTTGTCGCTCTGCACCTGGCCGCGGATGGTGGTCTTGGCCACGGTGCCGTTGTTGGCGGGGGCGGGCTCGATAAATACACTGGGGGAGAACGCCGACAGGTCGTTGGTGTCGGTAAGGTTGAGGGCGGCGAGATCATCGGCGCTGAAGTTGCTGACGGATACCGGCACGTCCTGCAGGGTCTCTTCCGTCTTGCGGGCGGTGACCACGACTTCTTCCAGGCTGAAGGTCTGGGCGGTGGTCAGGCTTGGCGCAGCGGCACCCAGGATGCCGGCGCCGGCAACGAGGATGGACAGGGCTAGGGGTTTCTTTTGCATACTAAGTTCTCCTGGGGATTAAAGATATCTTTAATCAGGCTGTATCTGGTGCAGCCTGATGTGCGGCATAAGTGGTGGGGGTGGATTGGGGGCGGCAATATGCCGAAATTACCGAGAGAAATCAATATCTGCAATAATTGTGTGATAGGGGGGCTTTGAGGAGGGAAACAAGTGTACTGTTTAAGAGGTGTCTTTATTGCTGTGTGAGCCGGTGCTTGCCGCCGCAGGTGAAGGGGGCGGCACGGTGCTTGGGTGGTATTCGGCAACCTGCTCAAGCGTCGGCAGCGGGTTGTGGGGTACCTTGACAGCCGCAATCGGGGTGAGCTCCGGTTATGGGGCTGTCAGCGCCCCCGGGAAAATCGGACGGAGGCAAAATTTTTTTTGCCCGTGGCGAAGAATAAATACCCGCGCCGAATCAATAACTTTGGCAAAAAGGACAGCGGCAGTGGCCGCTGCTGACAGCGGGTTGGGGTATTTTTCGCCCTGCCAAGCCTTGATCTTTGGGTGATCGCTTGCCACTATATGTTGTGCTTTTTGGGGTGACAGACACAGTTCTGCCGCAACATATACGAATCCAAAATAGAATACGAAACCGCCATGTCTATTGAATCCATCAAAACCGCCAAGACCACAGCCAACGTCGATATTCGCCTGCAACCCGCCTCCGAGGATATCTGGGACAAGAAGTACCGCCTCAAGGACAAACACGGCAACGCCGTGGACCCGGATATCGACGGCACCTACAAACGGGTCGCCCGCGCCCTCGCCGATGTGGAGAACAAAGACCTCCGCGACAAGTGGTACGAGCGCTTTCTGTGGGCTCTGCGCAACGGCGCCATACCCGCCGGGCGCATCATCTCCAACGCCGGCGCCCAGGAGCACAAGCCCGCCACCTCCACCATCAACTGCACGGTGTCCGGCACCATTCCCGACTCCATGCAGGGCATCCTCGAGAAGAATCTCGAGGCCGGCCTCACCCTCAAGGCCGGCTGCGGCATCGGTTACGAGTTTTCCACCCTGCGCCCCCGGGGCGCCTATGTGTCCGGCGCCGGCGCCTACACCTCCGGCCCCCTGTCCTTTATGGATATCTTCGACAAGATGTGTTTCACCGTGTCCTCCGCCGGTGGCCGCCGGGGCGCCCAGATGGGCACCTTCGACGTCAGCCACCCGGATGTGGTGGACTTTATCCGCGCCAAGCGGGAGGACGCCCGCCTGCGCCAGTTCAACCTGTCCCTGCTTATTACCAGAGAGTTTATGGAGGCAGTGCGCAGTGACGACGACTGGCCCCTGTGCTTTCCCATCACCGAGAAGGAGGCCCAGGGGGGCACCATCGACCTCAATGACGAGGGCCAGGTGGTGTGGAAGGACTTCCCCGTCACCGAGCCCTATGTGAAAAACAACCAGGGCCAGGTGGCCTGCCGGATCTACAAAACCGTACAGGCCCGCAAGCTGTGGAACGTCATCATGACCTCCACCTACGATTACGCCGAGCCGGGCTTTATCCTTATCGACAAGGTCAACGACGACAACAACAACTGGTACTGCGAAACCATTCGTGCCACCAATCCTTGTGGCGAACAGCCGCTGCCCCCCTACGGTAGCTGTCTGCTGGGTTCCATCAACCTCACCAAGTTTGTCCAGAACCCCTTCACCGCCAAGGCTAGTTTTGACTGGGAAACCTACCGGGAAGTCACCTCGGTGTTCACCCGCATGCTCGACAATGTGGTGGAAATCAACGGCTTGCCCCTGGAACAGCAGCGCCGGGAGATCACCTCCAAGCGCCGCCACGGCATGGGCTTCCTCGGTCTGGGCTCCACCCTGACCATGCTTGGCATGGCCTACGGCAGTGAGCGCTCTCTGGCATTTACCGAGGACGTCAGCCGCGAGATGGCCCTGGCGGGCTGGCGCACCGGCCTCGAGCTGGCGAAGGAAAAGGGTCCAGCGCCGATCATGGAGGAGGAGTTTGAAATCACCCCCCACCTGCTTTACCTGCGCCCGGAGCTGGAGAAGGATGGCTTCAAGTTGGGGGACAGGGTCAAGGGCAAGGTGCTGCAGGCCCGCTACAGCCGCTATATGCAGCGCATCGCCAGTGTCGACCCCCAGTTGGTGGAGGCCCTGGCGGAAACCGGCTGCCGCTTTACCCACCACAGTTCCATCGCCCCCACCGGCACCATCTCCCTGTCCCTGGCCAACAACGCCAGCAACGGCATCGAGCCCAGTTTCGCCCATCACTATTCCCGCAACGTGATCCGCGAGGGCAAGAAATCCAAGGAGAAGGTGGACGTGTTCTCCTATGAACTGCTGGCCTATCGGGAACTGGTCAACGCCCACGCCATGCCCTATTCCGAAGAGCCGGGTGCCCAGCTGCCGGACTACTTTGTCGCCGCCGACGACATCAAGCCCCTGCAGCATGTGGAGGTCCAGGCCGCCGCGCAAAAATGGGTGGACTCCTCCATCTCCAAGACCATCAATATCCCCACCGACTTCCCCTTCGAGGAGTTCAAGGACGTCTACCTCCACGCCTACGAAAAGGGCCTCAAGGGTTGCACCACCTTCCGTTTCAACCCGGAGGCCTTCCAGGGTGTACTGGTGAAGGAAAAGGATCTGGAAAATACCATCTATCAATTCAAGCTCGAGGACGGCAGCCTGGTCGAACTCAAGGGCAACGAGCAGGTGGAATACGACGGCGAGATGCACACCGCCGCCAATCTTTTCGACGCCCTCAAAGAAGGCTACTACGGGAAATTCTGATCATGACTGTCAAACTGGACAAAAAAATCGTCTCCTACAAGGTGCTCACCCCGGAAGTCAAAGCCGAGAACGAGCAAAAGGCCAAGACCGCCGCCCAGGAAAAGCTGGACCGCGCGGTGCAGAAAATGGACGAGAACATCGACCGTCCGGAAACCCTGCACGGCACCACCTACAAGATCAAGACACCCCTTACCGACCACGCGCTCTATATCACCATCAATGATATCGTGCTCAACCCGGGCACCGCCCACGAGCAGCGCCGCCCCTTTGAGGTGTTTATCAACTCCAAAAACATGGATCACTTCCAGTGGGTGGTGGCCCTCACCCGGGTGCTGTCGGCTGTATTCCGCAAGGGCGGCGACTGCACCTTCCTGGTGGAAGAGATGAAAGCCGTGTTCGACCCCAAGGGGGGTTACTTCAAAAAGGGCGGCAAATTCATGCCCTCCCTGGTGGCCGAGATCGGCGACTGCCTGGAAACCCATATGAAGAGTATCGGTCTGTTGGCGGACCCGGAAATCTCCGATCATCAGAAAAAAATCATGGAGGAAAAGCGCGCCGAGTTTGAGGGCGTGACCCGGGGAAAGGAGAAGACAGAGAGCCCTTTTCCTGAAGGCGCCCAGCTGTGCAACAAGTGCATGACCAAGGCGATGATTATGATGGATGGGTGTATGACCTGCCTCAATTGTGGCGAATCCAAGTGCGGGTGATGAGTCGCACATCGAACCTTTACAGAAGCGGGAAGCTAGGGCAACACTTCTAGTGTTGAAACCTGTTGGTATCGAAACATTGCTCCCGTAGGTCGGATCGCCTAAAGAGCCTACTTTTGGTAGCGAAGCGTAATCCGACAAACACGTTGGCATCACGACATTCCTCGTCGGATTACGGCTGCGCCTCAGCGTGGCCCGCGAGCGCAGCGAGTGCTTTGGCCAAATCCGACCTACGCAAAACCGTTGCCATCGTGATGTTTCGCAATAAACG
>Ga0079224_100014496_pt1 | contig 11007 bp, 10 predicted proteins | sample Stecom2015_FD_80414 | JGI IMG/M metagenome (GOLD analysis project Ga0079224, IMG submission 80414) | Agricultural soil microbial communities from Utah to study Nitrogen management - Steer compost 2015 | ecosystem: Environmental > Terrestrial > Soil > Agricultural land | place: USA: Utah...
ACCTCCGCTATAATACCTTTCACAACATCTTCAATGGCAGATCGGTCTAATTGCTTAGGCAGATATTCTTCTATGACTTGTAGCTCTTCCATCTCGATTTGGTACAAGTCGTCCCTATTTTGATTTTTGTAGATATCTCCTGATTCCTTACGTTGTTTTGCCAGTTTTTGTAATACCTTGATTTCCGCGTCCGCATGGAGCTCGTCCACTTGGGTCTTCTCTGTTTTTGCCAATAATATAGCTGCTTTGATCGCGCGGAGACCACGTAGTTTGGCGTTGTCCTTAGCCATCATGGCCGCTTTAATATCCTGGTTGATTTTTTGCTCTAATGACATGTCGTATGAATTATAAATGATAGATTATCGTTTTCCTTGCTATGGAAAAATTACTATTTTGTGCATTCGTAAATTGTACAGAAACCGAACGTTTGGGGTCTAACTTTCGTATCCCTAAATCCCACCTTCTGTGTAATGGCGGCAAATCTGTCGCCATCCGGAAAGTTTGCAACAGATTCTGGAAGATAAGAATAAGCGCTCGAATCCTTGGATATGAGCTTGCCCAATGCCGGTGTTAATTTATGAAAATGGAAATGATACAATTGTTTTATAGGAAAGGCGGTCGGGTTGGATAACTCCAAGATAATAGCCTTACCGCCCGGTTTTAATACGCGACGGATATCAGCAAGTCCCTGTTCTAGATTTTCAAAGTTACGGACACCGAAAGCTACCGTAACCGCGTCGAATGTATTGTCTTCGAATTGCAGTTTTTCCGAGTCGCCTAGTTGAACTTCGAATTGCTCTTGTAATCCTTTTTTCGCTATTTTTTCTCGAGCGACATCCAGCATACCTGCTGAAATGTCTATCCCGATGATCTTTTTAGGATTTAATATTCGAATGGATTCCAACGCAAAATCACCCGTGCCGGTGGCTACATCTAACATAAGCTGTGGCGTGATGCTGCGTAGTGATCGGATTGCCTTCTTGCGCCAAATTTTGTCGATACCCATGGTCATCATCCGGTTTAACATATCATACGTTTTGGATATGTTATTGAACATGGTTGCTACTTGCTCTTTTTTTCCACCTTCCTGTGCTTTGTAAGGTTTTATTGTTCGGGTATCGTTTGCCATACAGCAAAGATACGTTCTATATCATCCTTTTAAAAGAAAAGGATATAAAAATCGTGGATAGGTATAACTATTTGGTACTGAATATGAACACCGTTGATAGCCTTATTTTCGGTTTAACCACTATCGTGAACAGGAGTTTTAAACACCATCATAAGTTATTAACATTCCTATAACGTGTTGGATTGAAAGAGACTTTTTTTTGTTTCCACACGTTATTAACAAGAGGTGTGGAAAACGTTGGTGTGGAAACCCGTATCCGCAAGGGAGTTATAATGAAGCTTTTTTAACATACTCCGAAGTGTGTACAAATAGATGGATTGTTCCTGTTTATTTTTTATATTTTTGTTGTTCGTTGCGATCAACACGGACACTAAAACAGAAGAATTTTTTGGAATGGCGATAGAGAATGAATTTTCGAACAATGCGGGGGGCAGAACTAATTTTACTAAGAAACGGGCTAGTCTCCACAATTTAGTAAGTGGATTGGGTAAATTGCCGCCACAAGCTTTAGATTTGGAAGAAGCGGTTTTAGGGGCGCTCATGCTAGAGAAAAATGCACTTAGTGAAGTTATCGACATTCTTAAACCGGACTCTTTTTATAAAGAAGCACATCAAAAAATATACGAAGCCATTTTTAACTTATTCCAACAGACTTCGCCCATTGATTTATTGACAGTAACCGCAGAGTTGCGAAAAATGGGAGCATTGGAAATGGTGGGGGGGGCCTATTATATAACACAACTGACAGATCGTGTTGTTTCTGCAGCGAATATAGAATTTCATGCCCGTATTATTTCCCAAAAATATATTCAACGGGAACTGATAAAGGTGTCGACCGAAATTATAAATAATTCCTATGACGAGACGACAGATATATTTGATTTGTTAGACCATGCCGAGAAATCATTGTTTGATATCGCGCAAAATAATTTGCGCCGTGATTCACGGAAAATGGATGATATTATGCGGGAGGCGATTACGAATCTAGAAGCGCTTCGTGATCGTACCGACGGATTGACGGGTATTCCATCTGGATTGACAGCTTTGGATCGCATGACATCCGGGTGGCAACCTTCCGATCTGGTTATTATTGCGGCCCGTCCTGCTATGGGAAAAACAGCCTTTGTATTATCTGTTGCGCGAAATGCTGCCGTAGACCATCAACGTCCGGTAGCGGTGTTTTCATTGGAGATGTCGTCTGTACAGTTAGTTAATCGTTTGATAGCAGGTGAAACAGAAATCGAACAAGAAAAATTAAAAAAGGGAAATCTTGCCGATCATGAATGGCAACAACTACATTCCCGGATAGGCAGACTAACGGAAGCACCTCTTATTATTGATGACACGCCTGCGTTAAATGTTTTTGAGTTTCGAGCAAAATGTCGTCGCTTAAAAGCACAGCATGATATCCAAATGGTAATCGTGGATTACTTGCAGCTCATGCACGGCAAGAGTGAGGGGAAAGGTGGAGGAAACCGGGAACAAGAAATCGGTAGTATTTCACGAGCATTGAAATCCGTTGCGAAAGAATTGAATATTCCGGTATTGGCGCTTTCCCAGCTGAGTCGTGCAGTGGAATCCCGTCCTGGGAATAGTAAACGTCCGATGTTGTCGGATTTGCGGGAATCGGGATCTATCGAACAGGATGCCGATATGGTGCTATTCCTTTATCGACCGGAATATTACGGGCTCACGGAAGACGAAGAAGGACGGCCTACAGCTGGCGTAGGAGAGGTTATTATTGCCAAGCACCGGAATGGTGAAACGGGTATTGTGCCCTTACGCTTCGTTGGTAAATACGTTAAGTTCGTCGATTTGGAAGAGGATTTCGGTGGTGCGGATTCCTTTGGGGGAGGAATGGACAACTTTTCGGCGATAGGGCCGTCTGATGCTTTTGGAGGAGCTGGCGGTTTTGGTGCTGGCGGTATTACGATGCCTTCGAGGATGAACGATATGCCGGACGATGCACCTTTTTAACATGAAAAAATAAAAAGCCTACATTTTGTAGGCTTTTCACTAAACATTGAAACAAATACCCAGTTTCTATGGGTAAGTCGTTACTACTTTGCTTACTTTCCAGCCATCTCGACTGTGATTTAGCGTAATATAATCTACACGTGTAAAGTTGTCAAATTTCATGATGGCTTTCGCGACACAGGCTTTGCCACACTCATCAAGCATCTCGTAGGTTGTTTCACAGTTGAATTTCAGGCCTTTATTTGTCTTTAAAAAATTCGTATAGGTTTTTTTGTTGTAGCGTAGATTATTTGCCGTGTTTTGGTACTCAAAGTCTTCCGAAAACAGAAATTTGTTGAATGTTATGCTGCCTGCGGTAGCGGCCTCCAGGTATGTTCTGATGATATTTACCGAATTAAGATCTTTCAACGGGTTAACTTTTTCCGCTGCATAAGAACAGAATGACGTCATCATGATAAATGCTGTTGCGATGGTTGTAATTGTCGTTTTCATTGTCGTAAGGTTTTTGATGTTGTTAATATTTATTTTTTAATTCTTTATGTTTTATAGTTGTTTTGATGACTCAAAAGTAGGTTGCTGCTGTGGAGGAGAAAACGTCAATTAGACTAGCATTTGATATTTCTCGGTAAATCCGGTATAATATTCGGTGAATTTTTTTGGTAAGTATTGTTGACATTTAATATGCGTTGGATAGCGTTTACCGTCGGATGTTTTTTCTTCCAATTAATTCTTTATATTTTTGCACTCAGTTTTAGATTAACTTAAGCGAGGGAAATAGTATGCCAGTCAAGATACCAGATAGTCTTCCAGCTATTCAACTTTTGGAGAAAGAGAATATATTTGTGATGAGCGATTTAAGAGCGAACGCGCAGGACATTCGCCCTTTACGTGTTCTTATTCTTAATCTGATGCCCCTTAAAATAACGACGGAAACTGATTTCATAAGACTGTTATCTAACAATCCGCTACAGGTCGAAATAGAATTTGTTCGGCTAGATACCCATATTTCTAAAAATACACCTGAGGAGCATTTGGAGATGTTTTACAAGGGATTCAGTGAAGTGCGTGACGATTTCTACGATGGTATGATTATTACTGGAGCACCGGTGGAGATGATGGATTTTGAGGCTGTATCTTATTGGGAAGAGATCCAGAGCATATTTGATTGGGCAAGAACGCATGTTACCTCCACCTTATATATCTGCTGGGCTTCGCAAGCTGCACTTTATCATTTCTATGGTGTAGAGAAATCACCTTTAGCAGAAAAGTTATTTGGTGTATTCAAACATACCGCTATGGAAAAACGACATCCTTTGTTTCGGGGCTTTGATGACGAGTTTTTTATTCCACATAGTCGCCACACCACTATTTTAAAAACATCGATAACAGATAAACAAGAGATTTCTGTTTTGTCGGAGTCAAGAGATGCAGGTCTTGCCATTCTTTCTTCCCGAGGAGGACGCGAGTTCTATTTTACCGGACATTCTGAATATGCACCGCTCACATTGGATGATGAATATAAAAGGGATTTAGAGAAGGGCCTAGATATTGATATGCCTCTAGACTATTATGTCGATAATAATCCTGATAACCCCCCGTTGGTGCGTTGGACAAGCCATGCAAACTTGTTGTTTAATAACTGGTTGAATTATTTTGTATACCAAGAAACACCGTTTGATTTGAAAGATGTTCCGAATCTGGGCGAAATAAAGTTAACGGTTTAATATATACTTCAAAGAACAGTCGCGAACGAAACGAAAAAGGAAGTAAAGTCAGGCTTGCATCGCCCGGTAAGCAATACCTGACTTTTTTTTTACTTCCACATGAGATGTTTCTATAAGGATGCCTAATCTTCAGATTCATAATCCGGTCTCCGCTTGTTTTGGCATCAGAAACTACTGAATAACTTTGTTCCGCGATGTCGGCAAATTGGATAATTATATTTTTGTCACCAAAAAAAACTGTAGAAAGTAGGTTTTTCAGGGTAAAAGGTTAATTTTTAGGGGTGAAAAATGTCGTGATGTGCAGATTTGCTACACTTACGGTTAGGACAAGTAGTATAGAATTAGTGACTAAAAGCCTTTTTTAAGGTACATATTATTTTGTCGCGTTCTTTTATACTTTCATCACGAATGTCATGTTCATTATCCCTAGATATCTTTATCTTCAAAATATTTATTTAATTTTTTGCCATATTTCATGCAACTCCGATCCGGACGGGGATATGGGCATAGGAACTGACCCTAGCATGAACGCTTAATAATTAACACTTAATTTGAAAAACATGAAGATTTTAAAAGTATGGTTACGTAGAGTACTTACAGGACGTCGTACACAAGTGGCATTACCTACGATAGTTGCATTTTGGGATTTGGAAGCTGCAGGCAGGAAAGAACCTAAATGTTTTTTTAGAACGTTCTAGACTTGATATGGAAAGCCTGCCCTCGGACAGTTCAGGGCAGACTTTCTTTTAACGATTAAATTTTGGGTATTAAAGAACCTCTATGATCATGGATTTTTTGGAAAGAAGTGCTACAAACGACAGCGATGTCGCCACATCTTGGCTTTACGCTTTATTCGCCGCGAATCTGTATAGATTCTGTCCACAGATAGATACGGTCAGTTATCCTGATATCTATCGTCGTCTAATTACTTCTAGATACCGTGCTTCGGACGATCAATTAGCGGACGTGTTGCCAGTCAAACAAGAAGTTCTGACCAGTCTGACATCATATATTCAACAGATAAAAGATCGACCGGGTATCGTGGCTACTTTTCACACCGGTTCTTATCGTTTGCTTAGCAGAGTAATGTATATGCAAGGATTAAACGTGGCGGTGGTCATGTCTCGGGAGATCTTAGCGGAGCAGGGTGAGTATCTGTTTGCACAACATGCGAAAATGGAAGACGTAGGGGGATTACAGTTGATTGATGCTGATGCAGGTAACTGTCTTCTTAAAATGTTAGTTGCGTTGCGCGATGGCTATCATATTGTCGTTTATATGGATGGTAATCATGGAGCAGCACCAACCAAGGATGAGTCGGATAACGAAGAAGTTTCCTTTTTCCATTGTAATCTTGTCGTGCGTAAAGGTTTAGCGGTATTATCCCATAAGCGGGATATTCCCATTTATCCTATCCTTTCTTCCTTGGATGAGGCAGATGATACGTTTTATAAAAGCTATCCCACTATCTTTCCCCGTAAGGAGGAGCCATTGGAAGATTATACAACGCGTGTATTTCGAAGATTATATGATCATTTACAAGAAGTTATTTCTGTAAAGCCGGAGATGTGGGAGGGATGGCTATATGTCCATACGATGCCGGGAAAGAGAGAACGGAGCAACAAAAGAAGACGAAATCAGTCATATTGGCCTTGCCGTGTCGGGACTCGATATTATATGATGATCAGTCCGCGGTACACCTGTCAGGAGATTGGTAAATTGTCTTTTTTGTGTATGCGTAAGTGGAAACGCTTAACAAGACAGATGAAGAGTTAAATTTTTTTTTGTAATTTTAGCGGGAGAAGCACTACCTTATTCAACCGCGATGAAGAAAATTGCTGAACTTAGAGTTCCTACCAACGTCCTTATCCATCTTTTAGGGTGGGTTGCCCATTATTGGCTAACCGCTTCACGTAATCAAACGAGCGAATTCGAAGGCAATATATACTTGGCAGCTGCGAGTTTCTTTTTGCTTTACATTCCACTTTTTTATACCGTGTGGTTTATAGTAGGCTACTGTGCTGTCCGACGCGCATGGAAATTCTGTTTTTTGCTATTGCTTATATTCTATCCCACATTGGTGAGCATCACGTACCTTGTGATTTATAAGGTGTTCCCATTGTACGATATTGTGTTTTACAACAGTGAGTATAGACTTACATGGATCGATCTCTTTTCTACCTTAATTGTAGAATATTGTAAATTATTGGTACATGTTTTTCTGTTTAGGTTAATCCTGTGGGGGATCCGGTCCATTGCGGTCCTCAAAAAGCAAAAAAATGAGAATAGTGAACTCAAAGAGCAACAATTACGCTTTGTTTTGGATGGACACTTTCAATACAATGTCCTTTCTTCGGTTGCGAATCAACTGGCGTTGAAAGGGAATTGGGAATTCGCAAGATCATTGGGTAGATTGGGAAGTGTTCAGCGTTATAGTTACGAGAAAACGCACGCTCGGCTGACAATGATCAACTTGCGGGAGGAAGTTAATCAAGTGGAAAGCTTAATCGATGTCTTACGTCTCCAATATGGAAATAATGATGTGGTAGAATATGTGAAAAAGGGAACAGTGGATGGACATAAGGTGCCTCCTGTTTTACTCTTGAGTTTCATGGATAATGTCTTAAAATATGCATCCGTGAACGATACTGGGCGCTCCATTAAAATAAAAATAGATTGTCAAGACGATATGTTCACCTTTGTTGCTATCAACAAATTCGAAAATAAGCGCGGATTTAGACGTAGTAGTGGTATTGGATTATCTAGTATTCAGGAACGTTTAGATCTTTTAGCACAGCAACGTTATAGCTTGCGTTACGGCGCGCGCTTCGGGTATTTCTTTGTAGAATTAACGATTAAAAAAAGTGAACATGGATCAGCCTAGCGCTAGATTACGTGTATTTCTTTTGGATGACGATCTCGTCATGTTACGCGTATTATATACTTATTTACAGACGGATAGCCGTTTGATCGTGGTAGGTACAGAAACGGATAGTATTCGCGCTCTTCATTATATGCGAAATAATCCCGTAGACCTATTGATTTCAGATATCGTTATGGAAGGGTTTGATGGTATTTCTTTAATTCGGACGATTGATCCTCGTCCGGCAGTCATTTTGGTAACTGCATATGGCGAACGCGCTATGGATGCGTTTAGTGCAGAGGCAGATGATTGTATTCCCAAACCGGTTGACTATGTCCGCTTAGCAGAAGCTATAAACCGGGTGATAAAAAAAGTGAATCAATACGGAGTGTCTGGAAGTGATTTTATCTTTGTGAAAGACGTTAAGGAAGGTTTTGATGCGAAGATTATCTTTTCTGAGGTAGGTTTGGTGAAAAGTGACAAAAATTATGTCTGTTTTCACTTATCCGATAAGCGTAAGATAAGAGCTCGTACCACACTCAGAGAATTACTGTCGATATTGCCATGCAATATATTTATCCAAGCGCACCGTAGTTATGTTGTTAATATCCACAAAGTCATGAAATTTTCCCGTGCGATGAAACAGTTTTATCTGTTGGATGATGATACACCTCTTCCTATTGGTGCCGAATATCTAGACGATTTTGTCAACGCATACTATCCTTCGGAAAAATCTATCATTTAATGTCTGTACTGACTCGGATTTTAATTTTAAAAAATATATAAACTTTTCCTGTTTTTGGTTACATTTGTTTATACTTCAATTTATAAACCGTTCCAAATATTATTATGCACGTTAACAACACGTCTACAGAAAAAGAAAGTCTGACCAAGCGAAAATCCATTTTGGGTATACGCTTATTTTTTATTTATCTGATTTGCTATGCAGGTTTTGTATTGATTGGTGTTTTCCAATACGAATTGTTGGCCTTCCAAGTGCTCGGAGGGCTTAATCTGGCTTTGGCATATGGGATTGGGCTTATTATTTTTGCCGTTATTCTGGGTGTCGTATACAATTATTATTGTACCAAATACGAAGATGAGGCAGAAACCGAACAGTCCGATGAGGTCGAAGAGGGAGGAGCTATATGATTTATGAAATTTCGTATATAGCACTGTTGTTCTTTTTTATTTTTGTTGGGTTGGTTGTAGGACTTTCTTTTTATTTTGGAAGGAAGACCCGTTCGTCTTCTTCTTATTATGCAGCTGGCGGGCAGATCCATTGGGGAGTCAACGGAATTGCTTTTGCTGGAGATTATTTATCGGCGGCCTCTTTTCTAGGGATATGTGGGATGATTGCCATATCGGGTTTTGATGGCTTTTTGTATGCTATCGGTTTTCTGGGTGGCTGGGTTGTCGCTTTATTTCTTATTGCCGAACCATTCAAACGCTTGGGGAAATACACCTTTACCGATGCGCTGAATGCCAAGTTCAATTCGCGGGCAATAACGTTGTCCGCATCCATCGGAACCTTGATTGTATCTATCTTTTATCTTATACCTCAAATGGTAGGAGCGGGCGATTTGGTGATGCCTCTTCTTGGTATGCCACATTGGGCAGGTGTGCTGTTGGTCGGTGCTATTGTGATTGTTATCGTAGCTAGTGCCGGGATGGCTTCCACGACCTATGTGCAGTTTTTAAAAGGAGGGTTGTTAATTGTGCTATCATTGGTCCTGACATTCTTTATCCTCAAAAACGGATTGACCTTAACACCGGATTTCAAAGGTAGTAGTAGCCATTATACCTTCATGGAACTTACCCCGCAAGTGGAAAATGAAAAAGTGACGACTGTATCCGGTTGGGACGTCGTTACCCAGCAGGCCGTAGGTGATAAAACATTTGTCAAGCTTTCGCAAGATGGAGTTGAACGATGGTTTGATTGGACCCAAGATCAGAACGGGCATCGCTTGAAAGAGGCACTGACGGTTATACAGAAGGGGAATGGACAAATATTATATAACGGAGAACCAAAAGAAAACCGTCGTTTTTATCAAGTGGGGCACATGAGCAAAATTGTGGTCAACGGGCAGGAAGTGCAAAAAACGGGATCAGTCAGTCCATTTGAGTTCTTATCAGCCTTGCAAGGCAGTGAGATTGTCCGGTTTCTACAAGTCAAATTTTCGGATGGAGAGGATCAAGTATCCCTTTATTATCAAGAACCTACAGCTGGTGCAACCTTTATGCTTCCAGGACTTAAATATAAAATTGGTCGTGATGCGAATCTCTGGAGTAAATTGGATTTCATATCGTTGATGTTAGCGTTATTTTTGGGCACAGCGGCTTTACCACATATTCTGATACGTTATTATACCGTTAAAACACCTCGTGATGCCCGGAAGTCGACTATCTTGGCGATAGCTGCTATCGGAGGTTTTTATATCTTGACATTGTTTATGGGACTTGGTTCGGCGGTGAATGGTGTTTTGGACGTAGAATCCAGTAATATGGCGGCACCGCTATTGGCACGTGCATTTGGTGCCGTGCTTTTTTCCATTATTTCGGCGGTGGCCTTTGCTACCGTATTAGGTACTGTAGCCGGATTGATCGTAGCCTCCTCTGGCGCGATTGCACACGATTTTATTGATGTCTATCTAAAGAAAAACCTAAGCGACCACCGGAAAGTTCAAGTAGGAAAAATTGCCGCATTTGCGGTTGGGATTTTTGCTATTCTGTTGGGCATGGCATTCAAAGGAATAAACGTTTCTTTTTTGGTGGGATGGGCATTTGCCATCGCAGCATCGGCCAATTTACCGGCGATTTTGTTTTTACTTTTTTGGAAGAAAACCTCCGAAACAGGAATTGCTGCATCTATTATTGTCGGTATTGTTTCCTCTTTATTGATCATTCTTACTTCGCCCACCATGTGGGATAAATATGGGTTGGATGCTGCGGGCGCATGGCATCAATTGGAAAATCCGGCGTTGATTTCTTTTCCGCTGGCAGTACTGACTGTATATTTGGTATCATTATGGTATCCGAAGCGGAATGGAGGGATGATTGTCGAAAACAATGTTGCTAAGTAAGGGGTGATATTGGAAATAGAAAAAAGCTCGATTCTATTTTAATGGGAATCGAGCTTTTTATTTTTGTATAAAATTTTAGGTCAGATTTATGCCGATTATTTAATTAACCCTGCCCGCTTCAATAAAGCATCTACGCTAGGTTCTTTTCCGCGGAACCGCTTATAAAGCGTCATAGGATGTTCTATACCTCCTTTAGAAAGGATGTTGTCCTTGAATTTTTTGGCAACCGTC
>Ga0079224_100014497_pt1 | contig 11006 bp, 10 predicted proteins | sample Stecom2015_FD_80414 | JGI IMG/M metagenome (GOLD analysis project Ga0079224, IMG submission 80414) | Agricultural soil microbial communities from Utah to study Nitrogen management - Steer compost 2015 | ecosystem: Environmental > Terrestrial > Soil > Agricultural land | place: USA: Utah...
GGGGTGGTGGCGAGAAGGGTCATGGGTCCTGTCCTCCGGGTGGGGGCGGACCCGCTGCTGCAGAGCCCGCCGGGAATGGCGAAGGGCAGAGCGGATGCTCTGCCCTTGTCGGCTCTGGAGAGGAGATGGCGCTACGCGGCGGCCGGCCCCTCCGGAGCCGACATCGCATAGAACTGCCAACGCTTCTGCATGCGCAGGACCATACACGCATCCGGCGCCTGCGCCCCCTCGGGCCCGAGGGGCGGACGCCGAGGAGGATCCCGGCTACGGTGGAGGCAGGTCCGCCGACGGGCCTCGTCGGCGGACCGCCCCGTGAGGAGGACGGATCCATGCCGCGCAATGTCGCCCAGAAGCTCATCGCCGCTCATCTGGTCGAAGGCATCCCCGACCCCGGACAGGAGATCGGGCTGCGGGTCGACCAGACCCTCACCCAGGACGCGACCGGCACGATGGTCATGCTCGAGCTCGAGGCGATGAACCTGGACCGGGTCCGCACCGAGCTGTCCGTGCAGTACGTGGACCACAACCTGCTGCAGACGGACTGGAAGAACGCCGACGACCACCTCTTCCTGGAGTCCGCCGCGCAGCGCTTCGGGTTGTGGTTCTCGAAGGCCGGCAACGGCGTCTCCCATCCGGTGCATCAGGCGCACTTCGGCCGGCCCGGCACGCTGCTGATCGGCTCGGACTCGCACACCTGCGCCGCCGGAGCGCTGGGCATGCTCGCGATCGGCGTGGGCGGGCTCGAGATCGCGATGGCGATGGCCGGGCAGCCGCTGTACGTGTCGATGCCGGAGATCTGGGGTGTGGAGCTCACCGGCGAGCTGCCCGCCTGGGTCAGCGCGAAGGACGTGGTCCTGGAGATGCTGCGCCGCCACGACGTGAAGGGCGGGGTGGGACGGATCATCGAGTACCACGGCGAAGGGCTCGCGCAGCTCACCGCCATGGACCGGCACGTCATCGCGAACATGGGCGCGGAGCTCGGCGCGACCGCGACCGTGTTCCCGGCCGACGACGCCGCCCGCACCTATCTCGGATCCGTGGGGCGCGCCGCCGAGTTCACCCGGATCGAGGCCGATGCGGGCGCGACCTACGACCACACCGAGCACATCGACCTCTCCACCCTCGAGCCGCTGATCGCGAAGCCCTCCTCCCCAGGGAACGTCGTCACCGTCGCCTCGGTCGCCGGGGAGGACGTCTCGCAGGTGGTGGTCGGCTCCTCGGCGAACCCGGGGCTGCGGGACTTCGCCGTGGTCGCGGAGATCCTCGATGGCCGACAGGCCGCGCCGGGCGTCTCCGTGGACATCAACCCCAGCTCCCGCGAGGTCCTCGCCGATCTGATCTCCGGCGGCTGGCTCAGCTCGCTGGTCGCGGCGGGCGCGCGCATCCACCAGTCCGGCTGCATGGGCTGCATCGGGATGGGGCAGGCCCCGGCGACCGGTCGCAACTCGCTGCGCACCATGCCGCGGAACTTCCCCGGCCGCTCCGGCACCGAGGAGGACTCGGTGTGGCTGTGCTCCCCGGAGACGGCCGCCGCCGCGGCGCTGACCGGGAAGATCACCGACCCGCGCACCCTCGAGGACAGCCTGGGCATGACGTATCCGGTCCCGACGATGCCCGAGTCCTACTCGACGCTGAGCGACATGCTGCAGCCGCCGCTGCCGCCCGAGGAGGCCGCGCAGGTCGAGCTGGTCAAGGGCCCGAACATCTCCACCCTGCCGGAGTTCACGCCGGTCGAGGACTCGCTGCGCGTCCCGGCGCTGCTGGTCATGGGCGATAACGTCTCGACCGACGAGATCATGCCGGCGGGCTCCCAGATCCTCCCCTATCGCAGCAACATCCCGAAGATCGCCGAGTTCTCCTTCAGCCGGATCGACGACACCTACGCGCAGCGGGCGAAGGAGGCAACGGCCGGGCATGTGGTGATCGCCGGGGAGAACTACGGGCAGGGCTCCTCCCGCGAGCATGCCGTGATCGCGCCGCGCTACCTGGGCCTGCGCGCCGTCATCGCGAAGTCCTTCGCCCGTATCCACTGGCAGAACCTCGCGAACTTCGGGATCCTCGCCCTGGAGTTCCAGGACCCCGCCGACTACGAGGGGATCGAGGCCGGGGCCGAGGTGGTGCTCGAGGGGATCCACGACGCGCTGCGTGCCGGCGGCCCGCTGACCGCCACGATCGGTGAGAAGCAGGTGGGACTGCGCCACCGGCTCTCCCCGCGCCAGATCGACATGGTGCTCGCCGGTGGGCGGATCCCGCTGACGGCGCAGCAGATGTGAGCGCGGGATCGACCGGAGGGTCGGCCGAACCAGGGCGCGCGCACAACCTGCGTGCCTAGACCCGACGTATCGCACGAGACCCGTGCGGGCACTCGATCAAGGAGGTTTGCGATGAGCACCGACGAGAAGTTCGAGAACGCGAAGGACAAGCTGGGCGGCCAGGCCAAGGAGGGCCTCGGCAAGCTGACCGGCGACAAGGAGACCGAGACCGAGGGCAAGGCCGACCTCAAGGACAAGGTCCAGGACGCGCGCGACACCGTGAAGGGCGCAGTGGACGGCCTGCGCGGAGATGACTCCAAGGGCTGAGCCAGCTCTCACGCACGACGGCGACGTCCTCACCGCTCTCGCTGGCGCGGAGGACCGCTTCACCCTCTCGCGCCTGGAGAGCCTGATCCCGCACCGATCGCGGGAGGGTCTCCGCCAGGCTCTGCGCCGCCTCGTCGATGAAGGCATCGTCGACCGACAGGTGGCCGGAACGACCCACACTTACTCGCTGAACCGGCAGCACCTCGCGGCCCCTTCGATCATCGAGCTGGCGTCTCTGCAGACCAGGTTCGTGGAACGCCTGCGCGAGACTCTGCAGGGCTGGTCGCCCCAGCCGATCTTCGCAGCGGTGTTCGGCTCCTCAGCGCGAGGAACGATGACGTCCACAAGCGACATCGACCTCATCCTCATCCACCCCGATTCCGACACCTCCGCGTGGGAGGCTGACGTCGATGCCCTCGCACTCTCCGCGCAGCGGTGGACAGGACGCCCGATGAACATCCTCGTGATGGCACGCGAGGAGGTGCGGGATGCTCGCCACGAGGAGCCGGTGCTCCAGGACATCGCCCGCGACGGCCTTCCCGTGCTGGGCACGATGAGCAGCTTCGTGCGGCTGATCGGAGGACGGCGATGACACCGTCTCGTCCTGCTGACAGCTCTGTTCGTGAGGGCAGATGGGTCAAGGCGCAGCACTTCGCCGAGGCAGCCGAGCTCCATCTCCCCGTGGACGATGAGGGCACTCCTCAGGGCGGCGACCTCTGTCGGCTCCTCGGTCTGAAGACGAAAGCCGGCTACACCCATCGGCCCGTCAGCCGACGGGACGTGCAGATCGCAGAGAAGGCTCTGGAAAGCTGATGAGCACCGCGTCCGTGTGGGCGCGCAGATCGTCCCCGCGTGGCACTGCGGTGCGCGAGGAGGCCGGTTCAGTCGAGCTCCTGGCGCATCTCCAGCGCGGCGAAGGCTTCCATGAGGACCTCGGGCGTGCCGCGGTAGCGGACCTCCTGCCCGTCGGCGCTGGTCTCGCGGTGCAGCAGCCCGTACTCGGCGAGGGTGGCGAGATCGTGCGCGGTCTGCCAGTAGCGGGAGATCTCGTCCATGTCCGGGTCGCCGGCGAGATCGTGGGGCACCAGGCCCCGCTCGAGCGCGACGCTGATCTCGGCCGGGAGCAGCAGCCCGTCCGGCATGACAGTGTGAAGCAGGGCGGTGAACGTCTCGGCCTCGCCGAACAGGCCGCCCGCCTCGGGCTCCTGCCGCAGGCCCTCGAGGACCAGCATCACCATCAGCGCGCGGGCGAAGCGCACGAAGCCGGCCGGGTCCTCGTCCTGCGCGGCGTCGGGCACCATGCCCTCACCGGGCACGATCCGGTCCCCGTCGATCGCCAGCCACCGGCCCGCGGCCAGCGCGTTCCAGGGGCCGACGTGCTCGCCGAGCTCGGCCGCGTCGAGCACGCGCCCCTCGCCGATCAGGGCGAGCAGCTCCACCGCGCCGCGCACGACGGGGATCTGCGCGAGGATCGCGGCGGCGCCGGCGGGGTCCTGGTCGGCGTCGAGTGTGCTCGCGAGGTCCTCGGTCCGCGGTACGTCCTCCGGCAGGAACCAGGGCCCGCCGGTCTGCTCCGGGGCCGGAGCGGCGTCCTCCGGCGCTGGGGCGGGCGCGGCGGAGAAGACGACGGAGAGGTCCTGGGGTTCGGGCATGGGGTCCATGATGGCGCGTGGTCCCTGCGAGCGCGATCATCACGGGCTGGAGACCACTCTCCCGTCCTCGAGGCGGATCACCTGGTCTGCACCCCGCAGCGCCTCGGGGCGGTGGGCGATGGCGACGAGAGACGCGCCGGTCTCCTGTATCTGCGTGACGAGGCGTTCCTGTGTGAGCGGGTCCTGATGACTCGTGGCCTCATCGAGGACGAGCACCGCACCGGGAAGGCCACCTGGTGCCCGAGAGGCGCGCAGCAGGGTCCGCGCGAGGGCGAGGCGCTGGCGTTCGCCCCCGCTCAACGCACTTCCCCTCCGGCCGATGGGTCGATCGAGCGGCAGCGGCGAGCAGGCCGCGCGGAGGGCGTCCTGCAGGTCCTGTTCCGAGGCGTCGGGGGCCGCCAGGAGCAGGTTCTCTTCGACCGTGGCGTCGAGCAGGAACGGTTCCTGGTCCGCGACGGCCACGACGCGCTGCACCTGGGCGGAGCCGAGGCCGCGCACGTCCACGTCCCCGAGGAAGACCGTGCCGGTGCGCGGGTCGCGATGGCGCTGGAGCAGCCGTGCGATCGTCGACTTCCCCGACCCGGTGGGCCCGGTGACCCCCAGCGTGGTCCCGGGCGCCAGCTGCAGGTCGACGCCATCGAGCACCGGGGTCGGCCGGCCCGGATAGTCGAAGGTCACCTGGTCCAGCGCAGCGGCCGAGGTCGGCGTGCGCATCCCGGGGGTGTCGAGCTCGCGCGGCACCCCGGGCTCCGCCACGAGCGGTGCGGCCTCGGTGAGCTCGCGGATCCGTCGGGTCGCGGCGAGTCCGGCAGGCAGCGACACGGCGAGACGCTCGAGCGTGTCGAGACCCGGCGTGGTCGCGGGGACGAGCGCCGCCGCCATGAGCACGGCCGGCAGCGCATCCCCAGCGCTGGAGAGACCGACGAGGAGCACCAGGAGCGCACCTCCCCAGAGGCGCAGCGTGCTCATCCCGTGGCGGAGGCCTGCGCGACGAGCCCGATCTTGCAGCGCCTCCCCGAGGTCGTCGTCCAGCTGCCGCATCTGTGCGAGGCGCTGCGTGCGTGTCCCGGCGCCGAGGATCACCTCCCGCGTCCTCAGGGAGTCGGCGACGTGCTGCGTGAGGTCGCTGCGGAGTCGACCGAGCTCTCGCGCGGCGGCGCGGTCCCGGCCGCGCCCCAGGAAGGGGATGGCCCAGCCGGCCGCGAGGACGAGGGCGAGCGTCGCACCGGTGGCGGGGCCAGCGGTCGCGGTGGTGAGGGTGGTCGCTGCGATGGGGAGGAGGACGGCGCTGAGCGCGGGCGCGATGGTGTGGGCGAAGAACACCTCGATCCGGTCCACCTCCCGCACGGCCACATCGAGCACACGCGGCGCACCGTCCGCGTCGGTCACGGCCGGGGCCTGAGGGAGGAGCCGCTGCATGACGAGGATGCGCAGCTCGCCCAGAAGGCGGAAGGCGGCGAGATGTCCGGTGAGCTGCTCGAGATAGCGCAACGTCCCCGCGGCGAGCGCGAGCCCGAGAAGAGCGGGGAGGATGCTGACCGCGGGCAGGATCCGCGCCCCCGTCAGCACTGTGCCGAGCGTCCACGCGGGCAGGGCGAGGAGCGCCGCCGAGGCCGCGTGCCCGAGAATCCGGGACAGCACGGAGACGGCGAGCATCCTCCGCTCGGAGGCGGCGTGCGAGAGCAGCCAGCGAAGGTCCGTCATCGTGCCTCCCCGTCGGCGGAGACGAGCTCGCCTCGCGGTGCGGAGGACGGCTCCACCTGCTCGGCAGCGAGCGCGTCGGCGTAGTACCCGGGGCGGGAGCGGACGAGTGCGGGAGGACCGCTGGCGGTCACCGCACCGTCCTCGAGGACCACCACGAGATCTGCCTCCAGGGTGGGATGCAGGCGGTGGGATGCCTCGATGATCGTGCGTCCTCGCAGGCACGCGTTGAGGCGTTCGCGGACCAGCTGCTCGGTCGATCGATCGAGGTCCGCCGTGGGCTCGTCCAGCAGCACGAGGCCGCGGTCCTGGATCAGCAGACGTGCGAGGCCCAGCCGTCGGCGCTGGCCACCCGAGAGCAGGGCCCCGTCCTCACCGACGCGCGTCCCCTCTCCCTCGGGCATGGTGCGCAGGTCCGGGGCAAGGCCCCCGGCCTCGAGGGCGTCAGCCCGAGCGCTGCCGTCGGCCGATGGAGCGACCAGGCACAGGTTGTCGGCGATCGAGCCGGAGAGCAGATCGACGTGCTGGCTGAGCGTCGCGCACCGGTGGCGCCGCGTGGTGGCGTCGGCGGGATCTCCGTTCACGAGGATCGTCCCGTCGGCCGGTTCCTCGAGCCCGCCGAGCACCCGAAGCAGGGTGCTCTTCCCGGCGCCCGAGGGGCCGACGAGTGCGATCCGGGCACCGGCCGGGAGCGTGAGGTCCACCCCGTCGAGCACCGGGGCGCCACCTCGCTCGACGACGACACCTCTCAGCTCGATCGCTGGCGCACCCCGGTCCGTGCCTGCCGTGGCGGTCGCGACATCGACGCTCACCGGGCTCGTTGCGACCAGCTGCTCGAGATGGTCGCGGTGGGCCCGACCGCCGAGGGCGACGTAGAAGGTGCGGCCGATCCTGCCCATCGGCTCCTGCAGCAGCACGATCAGCAGAATCCCGGTGAGGACCTGGCCGGGGCCGAGGCTTCCGCTGTCCAGCCCACTGAGCAGCAGGGCGAGCGCGACGCACCCCATGAGGATCCCGAAGACGGCATCGTGCACCACGATCACCAGCTGATTGCGGGCGAGCAGTCGGGCGAGCTCGCGCATCGCGTCGCGCGTCGCGACCGCATTTGCGGCGAGCACCCGCTCTCCCGCGCCGAGCACGCTCACCGTCGAGAGACCCTCCACGAGCTCGAGGTGGCGTGCAGCGGCCTGGCTCTGCGCGCGGCGGAACGCACCGTTCGAGCGGCGGAGCGTCCGGTCGCCGAGGACGATCAGCGGCGGCACCAGGGCGATCGCGCACAGCAGCACGAGCGCACCGGTCGTATCGATCACGACGGCCCAGAGGATGAGCACGAGGAGGGGGGCGGTGAAGGCCGCGAGGGTCGGAGTGAGGAACCCCGCGCGATAGGCGGCGACCTTCTCGACCCCGGTCGTGGCGGCGGCCAGCGTCTCGCCGTCCTTCCCACCGGTCCGTGTGACCAGGGCGGAGCGCATCACCCGCTGCCGCCAGTCGGTCTCCGCCTCCTGCGCCATGCGTCCCACCCGGGACTCCGCCCCGCTGCCCGCCACAGCCGCGAGCGCCGCGAGGACGAGCACCCCCAGCGCGGGGGCGAGAGGCTCCCCTCCGGTGAGTGCAGCCTCGAGCACAGGGCCGAGGCAGGCAGCCGCACCCGCCAGGGCGAGCGTCCGTGCCCAGGTGAGCAGCAGGGCAGCGCGGGACCCGATGGGTGGGTCCAGCACGGCTTCACGAATCCACACGGCCGCTCAGCTCTCCTCGTCGACGAGGTCCGGGTGGAGCAGCGCAGCGATCTGGCGCAGGCCCTCCCCCAGTCGTGACCCGGCGGTGCCCGAGGTGGTCAGCGCGTCGATCAGGTGCACGCGGCCGTCCGCGATCGCGGGGACCACGGCGAGGGCCGGGCTTTCCAGCAGGGACGCGAACGGTCCCCTCCCCGCGCCATGGAAGTCCTGGATCAGGATCACCTCGGGCGCGGCATCGATGAGCACCTCCGGATCGGCAGCCGGCGCTGAGTGCCAGCCGGCCTCCGCCGCGATCGAGGTCCCGGCAGCGAGCTCGATGAGAGTGCTGGTCGGGGAGGTGTCCGCGAACATCATGATGGACGGTCCGCGGGCGAACAGCCCGAGGGTGCGCGGAGCGTCCTGCGCGGCCTCGACGAGAGCGGTGACGTCATCGATCTGCTGCTGCACAGAGGCGCTGATCTCCGCTGCGAGCTCCTCGGCGCCGAGGAGCTCCCCGAGGATGCCGATCACCGAGAGCACGGGCTGCGGCGATTCGAAGTCGGAGGAGGCGAAGGCCGCGCAGGGCACCCCTGAGGCGGTGAGGGAGGCCCCCACGGACTCCTCGCCGTCATGGCGTTCTGTGAGCAGGACGAGGTCCGGCTCGAGAGCGAGGATCTGCTCGGGATCCGGGGAGGGTGCGCCGACCACAGTGTTCTCCACCTGCTGGGCGAGCTCGGACTGGTTGGCGCTGGAGGGGTCCAGGGCACTTTCGACCACGCCGACCACCCGCTCGGGGCCGACGAGCTCAAGAGCGAGGTCGCCGGTCTCGGTGGAGACCGCGACAATGCGCTGCGGCGCGTCCTGGAGGGTCACCTCGGTGGCGCCGATCGTGACGGTGCGCGGCCAGGTGCCGTCGGACGTGGTGCCGTCGGGGGCGGTGGTGTGCTCGTCGCCGTCCGCCGAGGAGCAGGCGGCGAGGGCTGTGAGCGCTCCGAGTGAGAGGAGCGAGGAGCGGACGAGGTGTCGTCGGGTGAGGGCGTGCATGAGGGTGTCCTGTCTGGGATGGGAGTGAGAAAAGGGCGGGGTCAGGCGCGGCGGTCGAGCCGGCCGCGGAGGGTGATGCGGGGCCGCAGGGTGACGGCGTCGAGGTCGACGTCGGCATGCACCCGGTACGCAGTGGCGAGCAGATCGGGTCGCAGCACCTCGTGAGGGGTGCCGCGGGCGAGGACGTTCCCTGCGGTGAGCAGGGTCAGGTCGTCGCAGGCCCGCCCGGCGAGGTTCAGATCGTGGAGCACGACGCCGACCGCCCGGCCCTCTGCGGCGAGGTCCCCCAGCAGCTCGACGACGTCGGCCTGGTACCCGAGATCGAGGGCGGAGACGGGCTCGTCCAGGAACATCACCTCGGAGTCTTGAGCGAGCTGCTTGGCGATCAGCACGAGCTGCCGCTGCCCACCGGAGAGCTGGTCGATCCGGCGCTCCCGGAGGTGCTCGGCGCCGACCCGGGCGAGCGCGGAGTCGATCACGTCCCGGTCCTCGGCGGTGAGATCGCCCTGCATGCGGGTGAGGAGACCGTGGTGGGCGTAGCGGCCCAGGCCCACCACGGCCGCCACGCGCAGGCCAGCACCGACGTGGGTGTCCTGCGGGAGGAGCGCGATCCGGCGTGCCCGCTCCCGTGCGGTGAGACCGCGGATATCGCTGTCACCGGCCAGCACAGTTCCGCCGCTCAGCGGAGTCAGGCCAGCCATGGCGCGCAGGAGCGTCGATTTGCCTGCGCCGTTGGGGCCGACGAGCCCGTGCACACGCCCCGGCTCGAGGCGCAGGTCGATCCCGTGGAGGATCGGACGGCGGCGCAGCGCGACCCGCACCTCTCGAGCCTGCAGCGCGGGGCCCGAGCGGGAGGGAGTGCGGGCAGTGGGCCCGGGCGAGGTTCGCAGCATCGTCACGCGCTCCGCCGGCAGATGAGGGCGAGGAGCACCGGCGCGCCCACCAGGGCTGTGACGACGCCGGTCTGGAGTGTGACGGGGTCGAAGAGGTTGCGGGCGATCACGTCCGCGAGGACGAGGAACACCCCACCGACGAGCACAGAGACCGGCAGCAGCACCCGATGATCTGGCCCGAGCACCAGGCGTGCGAGGTGCGGGACGACGAGGCCGACGAAGCCGATCACCCCCGTCACGCAGACGCCCGCGGCGATCACGACAGCACTGATGGCGAGCAGCACCTGGCGCGTGCCCGCGGTGCGCATCCCGGTCGAGGCGGCCTGGTCCTCCCCCAGCAGGAACAGGTTCAGCTCTCCGGCGGTGCCGAGGAGGACGGCGATGCCGATCAGCCCGGGCAGAGCGGCGACGCCGACGTCGGCCCAGGTGGCGCCTGTGAGGTCGCCGTTGAGCCAGAACATCGCCGCTTGTGCGTCATCGCTGCGCGGCGCATTGGCGACGGCTGCGGAGATCACGGCGCCGAGCAGGGAGTTCATCGCGATCCCGACCAGCAGCAGGGTGCCACCGCCCCCGCCGCGCAGCCCCGCGACGAGCTGGACCACGCACACGGCTCCGAGAGCGCCGAGGAAAGCGCCGAGCGGCAGGGTGATCGGGGTGGCGAGGCCGGCGACGATGAGGAGCACGGCGACCACTGCGGCGCCGGAGGAGACACCGGTGACCCCTGGGTCGGCGAGCGGATTGCGGAAGACGGCCTGCATCACGAGGCCTGCGGCGCCGAGCCCGCCACCGACGACGAGCGCGAGGAGGACGCGCGGCAGGCGGATCGACCACACGAGACTGGACGCCGCGGCGGAGGGCTCAGGAAGTGCGAGACCGACGGCCTTGAGCAGGGGACGTGCTGGCTCGAGCAGGATCACGACGGTGTCGATGGGTCCCGTGTCCGAGGGGCCGAGCGAGGTGGCGAAGAGGACGACGAGCGGCACGAGGCTGGCCAGGCCGAGGGGAAGCAGCGCACGGCTGCGCCTGACAGCGCGGCGCGGCAGGGCGAGCAGGCGTTGCGGGGAGATGACATCGGTGACCACAAGTGCATACGATAGTCATTCTCACTACAGAAGTCACATTCGCCTCCCCGCGGCCGCACTGCCGGGGGGAGGAGCTGGCAGTCTCAGATCTCGATCTCGCGGCCGTCCTCGGTGGCGAGGCGCAGCACGAAGCGGGAGCCGGGGCCCTGCTGGACTGCGGCGACGCCGTCCTCGAGGCCGAGTGCGTCCATCGCCTCCTGCAGCTTCTGGGGCTTGACCTCCGTGCGTTCGAAGGAGACGAGCTCGAGGGTGGGCAGGTCGCCGAGGCCGGGGTGCTCGGTCGTGCCCCAGTCGATGAGGAAGGGGACGCCGTAGTTCCGCGGTGCGCGGGCCTGGGTGA
>Ga0079224_100014498_pt1 | contig 11005 bp, 9 predicted proteins | sample Stecom2015_FD_80414 | JGI IMG/M metagenome (GOLD analysis project Ga0079224, IMG submission 80414) | Agricultural soil microbial communities from Utah to study Nitrogen management - Steer compost 2015 | ecosystem: Environmental > Terrestrial > Soil > Agricultural land | place: USA: Utah...
GCCGCGCGACAAGGGGCCGCTGTTCGTGGTCTATCCCTACGACCGCTTGCCACCGCAGGTGCGCGAACAGTCTTATGGGCTGTCGGTCTGGCAGCTGGATGGGCTGAGGGTGAGGTGAGAGGCTCCGTCGTTCCGCAAACGACATGCTGGTGCAGCCGCTTCAGGACATGCGGTTTGGTATTGCCATCGCGCCATCCCGGTTGCTCCTGGCGTACTGCGGAATTGCGGTTCGCTATCCCGGGACTGAGCCAGTCCTTGCGTCTTACGCCTGCAGGCGTCTGAGTACCTCTTCCTTGACCCTGCGGGAGTTCGAGGCGTCGCTATATTTGAAGAACATCCGGCGTGCCACGGCTTGCTCCCGCTCGATATCACCGGTGTCCAGGCACAATTGCGATTCGATTGCAGAGAGCAGTTCATCGAAATGCTTCACCACAGGCCCGGGGAAAGCCATCTCCATGTCGTAGAGCAGGCCGTCTTCATGGGTCTTGTAGTGTTCGATATCGTAGCCGAAGCAGATGACAGGCTTGCGAAGATAAAGTGCTTCGATGTAGACGCTCGAATAATCCGTCACCAGTAGATCGCATTCCCTGGCCAGTGCCGAGAATTCGGGAATGATCTTCTGCGACATGTCGAAGATTGACTCGCCGTCCACATACTGGTCCAGGTTGAAATAGTGCTCGCTGTTCTTGAAGTAGTGCGGGCGGTAGCCCAGGATTGCTCCGTGTTTTTGCAGGATCTGTTTGAGCCTCTCTATTTCTTCATCCGAGAATTGATAATAGTGTGCGCTGCTGCTGACGCTCGTCTGGCGGTAGGTGGGTGCATAGAGCACTAGCCGTCTGCCAAGACGCATGTCACGTATCGCCTGGATCGAGTTGCGGATGTAGCGCGGCAGCAGTGCTTCCTGCTGCGAGAGGAAATCGTTGCGAGGAAGGCCGGTGATCCACACCTGGCGGTAGTTCAGGGGATAGAACATCGCGCCCATGGCGTAGCTGTCGATGTCAGAGGATGCCAAAAGACCCGCATAGCCGCGTCTTTCTTGTGTTCGATATTTCACCCGGTCGGTATGCCGTAGGGTGGCCTCGTTGGCTGCATAAAGCAGGCGCTTCAGGGGGATGCCGTGCCACAGGTTGACGACCAGTCGACTGCGCATGTTCAGCTTCAGGATGCTGAACCGTCCATTTCCCCAGCGGAACGAATAGTCCATCGAAATGGAGTGTGTCAGGAAAATTACTTTGCAGCGCAACAGCAGGCAGAGCCCCCGCAAGGATCCATGCCGAACGATTTCATGGTTGACCGCCTCTTCGATCTGGAGATCGGGCTCGGGGCCTCTATAGAAGATGACCTTGCGAATGCCAGGATCCGCCTTGACGAATTCAAAGAGGGCACGCTGGTTCTCGATGAAACGCCCTGAGTGCAGGTGGTGCGTGGCGAATGCCCAAAGGTCTGCGTGTTTGGGCGTCAGTGCGTCAAGAACCTGCCATATCGGGTGGAATAAGCGGAAGAGCAGGCTGGGCAGCATGGAATTCGGGTTTCTGATTTAGTCGAAGCGATCGATGATGGAAGAAATCAGGTCGAGCGCCTGTTTGAGCTCCCCTATATGTGTCTGGTCCAGGATCTTCAGTGTCTTTCGTATATGTGTGCTGGAAATACCCTCCGTGCGGGGCAAGTAGACCACCTGACAGTGAGAGCTTAGCTCGTCAAACCGGCCTTCCCAATCGCTGCCCATCCCGAATATCGTGACCTCGTGCTGTCGAATGTCGCTGACCTTCTGTTCCCAGCTTGTTTCCGGGATCGCCAGATCGACGCATTTCAATGATTGGACGATTTCGAGTCGATCGGCGAATGGAACAACGGTTTTCTTTCCCTTGATGTGGTTGAATTCATCAGTCGAGACTCCTACCACTAGGCGATCTCCAAGGGCCCTGAGCCGCTGCAGAAGGCGCAGATGGCCGATGTGGAAGAGATCGAAGGTGCCGTAGGTCAAGACTGTTTTCATGGTGGGAAAATTATATTGATACTTGGTAGAGTTGGCCTTATTCGTTGAATATTTCCTGGATGATCGTCTGTTTCTCTAGGAAGGCCAGTGCTTCGTCAAAAAGATAATAAACATCGGTTTCTGGAATGCCCGAGTCCTGCGCCAGCTGTGAGATCGCCTCTCTGTCCGAACCGATGGTGCTTACGATCAAGGCGCAATCCCGATATCGTCCCAGATCCTTTGGGCCAATGACCGGCTTTCCTCGTATGTTTTCCCCCGATCTCAAATTGTCCCTGTCGACGATGGCCAGTGTCTGCTCCGATGGCAGGGCGTTCAGTATTCTCTGGCAGCCGGATGCGCAGCCAAATATAACGCAGTTTTTCTGGAGGCCTGCTATTTCTTGCAGGGTTTTTTCTATATGGCTTTCACAGGTGGCATAAAGTGGCTCGAGCCGCGCCGCCACGGGGTTGGTTTCCGTGGACGATTTTCCATCAAACAGCCAGAGAAGTCTCTGAAGTTCAAGTATCTTGAAGTTGCTGCGGTACGCGTCTTGGGTGATTCTATTCAGTTCTAGGTAGGATCGGATCATGGCCACTTCGTGAGTGGCCTTGAATTCAGGATTGTTATGCGTCTTTCTCGTCCACGATTGCGCGGTGGAATAACGATAGAACGCCATCGGTTTAGCGTAATAGAGCGCCCCATTGGGCAGTCCGCCGAAGAATTGCAGGTAGATATCGCCGACAGTCAGATATGAATTATTTGATCTCAAGAAATTCAGAAATTGATCCTTGGCGGATTTTCTCACTATGCAGGAAGCCGTCGGGATCCAGCCTCGCGGGCGGAGCATAATGTCGCTGAAGGGAATGATGCTGTCGTCTGTCCGGTAGTCGCCAAATATCCGTTCTGGTGTTTCCTCATTCTGGTGATCCGAAAATATTGCCGAATGAAACGAAAGATTTATGGCTGGGTTGTTCCGCAGGCCGTCTATCTGTACTTTTAATTTGTTTTCATTGGTCCAGAAGTCGTCTCCCTCGCATATGGCCATGAAAGGCAGATTGGCGCGAGGATAGTTGAAGTGCACAGAAGGATAGATTTTTTGTGAATATTGGTTGACCGATTGAAGAATTGGTTTTACGATTCTCGGGTATCGAGAGGCATAATCTTTTATGATCTCCTGGCTCCCGTCTATAGAAGCATCATCGTGAACCAGGATTTCAAAACCGAAGTTTGTTTTCTGGTTCAGGATGGAGTTCAGCGCATCCCGAATGTATTTCTCATGATTATAGGACAGCATGCATATGCTGACCTGATGTCCCAATGCGGGATCCCATTGCGAAAGGATGACATCTTCTGGTGGCGGAGGCGCTAGAACGTCGAATCTCATGATATGACCGCATCAATGGGCTGATGAGTTTTCTTCATTATTCCCCGTATACAGCCCAGGCGCCGAAGGGGTGCAGCGGACTGCGATAGAGCCGCAGATTGTTCAAGCCCAGAGCTTCATTGAGGGCCAGCGTTTCTCCTGGGAACATCTTGCAGTTCAGTTCGTCGAACGCAAGCACGGATCCTTTGATGAGTCTTGGGGCTATTTTTTCCAGGACGGCTTTGGTGGGGGCGTACAGATCCATGTCGAATATGGCCATGGAAATGATGGCATGAGGATTTTCTTCCAGCCATTGGTCGATCGTATGGCTGGCGTCGCCTTTGATCAGTTGGAATTTCTCGATCTGGGACAATGGAGGAAAGGATTCGATCAAGGATAGTATTTTTCCCAGTTGTACTTCGTGCTGGTCCTGGGTGTAGAGATCTCCTTTGCGATAGTCTCCGCCGTCTTTCTCGTGGGTTCCCAGGAATCCTTCGAACGTATCGAATCCGCAGATGGTACGGCTGTGATTGAAGGGTTCGTAAATGCTGCGCAGATTGATCAACTGGGTTAGGGTCGCTCCCCATTGAACGCCAAATTCACAAATCACGCCGGGAACATCCACGATCTTCCTATACAGATTGTCAAGATAGAGAATGCGCGATGTGACCGAGGCGTTCAGGGTAACGGGGCTGTGCCTGTGCCATACTTCGTCTCCGAATTTGGGGAGCAGATTCTCCGCTATTTCCCGCAGCTGAACCAAGGCTGACTTTTCTTTTTCGGTGCGTAAAGAAACCACATGTTTGCGGTTGGTTTTCGGGGCGCTCTTGCGTGGAGCCTTGGATGTTTTTTTGCTGTTCATGGATGGTCCTAAATGACGGGAAATTGAAAAGCCAGCCTTTTATAGCAAAGCCTCGATCATGTCCGGCGCAAACACCGGGATGCCCAGATGTCGAGCCACACGGTCCCGTTCCTGGAATGAGTCGTCGATGAAGATGGCTGCCTGGGAGTCGATATGCGAGGATTTCGGGGTGTCGTCGACGATATGTATGATATGGTCGAATATGGATTGGAGCCGGGTCCTGCGCAGGGTTGCTTCCAGGTCACCCGCGTGCCGTGTCAGAAGCGTCACGGTGCAGCCTTCGCCGATGGCTTTGTAAAGAAATGCCACCAGGTTCGTGTTGACACGACCTTTGACGAGCAGGCAGTCGTCCAGGTCGACGTAGACGTGCCGGTATGCAAGCTGGACCCGGAACCGGTTTTCCAGTGAGCGATCCAGTTCAATTGGATAGTCGTTGGGAGCGATTGAAACCGGCCAATCGAAGGCATCGAATGCGCTTAGCAGAGGCAGGTTCACCCCCAGACCGCGTTGCAAGGCGGATGATCCCGCGAAGCGAGCAGCGACTTCGAGCAGCTTGGGTTGGCCTGCGCCATCCAGCTTCGCCTGGAAAAACCAGGCGCCTCGCGGGTGCAGGCGCTGGTTGATTGCCTGAGCCCAGTCCGCGAACAGCTCGGTGAATTCGAGGCTCGGCGAAGTGTTGACGCTGATACCATTGCTCACGCGATCCCTTCCGCGGGCAGCGTGAAACAGCAGGGCCCCATTACGGTCCGAGAAGCAATCGATGGTCCATTCTCTGCCCGGAAGGTATTCCAGTATCAGCATGTCCTTGCCGGACTGGCGAGCCAGTAGCGCGGCGGCGCTGGCCGCATCATCGGCGCGGGCTGCGTGGCGAGAACCGTAACCCTGGTCAGGCTTGATAAAGACCGGGTAGGAGGAAACCGCTGCGAGATCAGGGTAGCGCGAGGGCGTCGGGATCAGGTCATTCAGTGCATCATAGGTTCGGCTCTTCGAGGCGCAGATGCGTGTGGTTGCCGGCCTGCTGCCAATGACGCGCACACCCAAGCATTCAGCCAGATTCTGCAGTGTTTCAGCGACGGCATCCATCGTCGGGAAGAGGGCGTCGATGCGATATGCCTGGATGATCTCGGCCAAGCGCGGGAAGAAATCAGGGCTGTCATGAAAAGGCAAATCACCCACGTAGGCCTCATAGACGAAGCGGCCATGGTCATTCACGCTGGATGCGCCAACCAGGTCGAAGTGGGTGGAATAGCGTAGTGCTCGGTGGATTTCCAGGCCGATTTCCGAGCCGCATGGAAAGACCAGGATGCGCTTGCTGATTGTGCTGTCTGCCGGATCAGTTCGATGATCCGCTGCTGATCTTCGATTTGCAGGGTGGGATAAATGGGGAGGCAGATGACCTGTTCAGCAAGGGCCCGGGCATGGAGAAGGTGTCCATCCGTGGCGCTGGGTAATCCCCGATACATGGGGAAAGAGCTGACCAGGGGATAGAAGTAACGTCGAGCGTGGATACGGTGGGACTTCAGCAGCCTGTATAGTTCGTCACGGGTGACGGGATGGTCTGGGCGAACGAACAGAGGGCAGTAGGCATGGTTCCATTCCAGACCAGACGGAACATGCTGGATGCGCAGGGTAGGTGTGTCCTGGAAGGCTTCCTGGTAGCGCTGATAAATGGATGTCCTGATGTCGAGCGCCTGATCGATATGTCTGAGCTGCAGCAGCCCCATGGCAGCGCAGACCTCGTTCATCTTGCCGTTGATCCCCGGCGCCACCACTGTGGTCTCATCCGCGAAGCCGAAATTCTTCAGGTAGTCGACGCGCTGCTTGATTTTGGCGTCCGGGCATACGATAGCACCCCCTTCGAAGGTATTGAATACCTTGGTCGCGTGAAAGCTCAGGACAGCCAGATCGCCATGATTCAGGATGCTGACACCGCCCTTTTTGACGCCGAAGGCGTGTGCCGCATCGTAGATGACCTTCAAGCCGTAGGTGTCCGCAATTTTCTGGATGCGGTCGACGTCGCAAGGTATGCCGTAGCAATGCACTGGCAGGATGGCGGTCGTGGCTGGGGTAATGGCTTCTTCGATGCGGTCAGGATCCAGATTGCATGTCTCGGGATCGACATCCACGAACACCGGCTTGATATTGTTCCAGAGCAGCGAATGGGCGGTGGCGGCGAAGGTATAGGGTGTGGTGATGACTTCGCCACCGATGCGCAGCGCCTGTAGTGCGGTGAGCAAAGCCAAAGTGCCGTTGGCAAACAGGCTCAGGTAAGGTACCCCCAGGTACGTGGCAAGTTCGTTCTCCAGCTGCTCATGGAAGGGGCCGCCGTTGGTCAGGCGCTTGCTGGCCCAGATTTCTTCCAGATAGGGAATGAATTCCTGCAAAGGGGGCAGGTGCGGCTCGGTAACGAAAACGGGGCGCTGCTGGATCATGTGGTCCTATGCTCGTGTAGGCCGCGTAAGTGCGATGAAAACCTTATCGATCATACTCTATCGGAGAAGCCGGGATCTGCCGGATATCCTGCGTAGATAGGGTCCATTTCAAGCGTTCGGAGGCGGTGGCGGGCTCCGGGAGGTCAAGGTTCGGGAGAGAAGCAAGCGGCTGAAAGGATCGTCATGATCCTGGATAGGCCGGGCTCCGGGCTGGGCTGGTCAATGCAATGGGCCGGCGCATGCCATAGAGGGTGGAATGCCCCCCTGGATTTCCTGCTATATTCGCCGAGCAAGTCTCTGCGGGATTCGATGTGTTCGAAAACCGCATGTGGCGTCATCGCGATCGGGGATCAGCAACATCCAGAAGGCTGCGCCATGGCACTGCTGCAGACGAACATCTCAATAAATTCGATGTCCTGGGGTCCGTTCGCGGGTTCGAGAACAACTACCTGGCCCATGAAGCCTGAACCACCATCAGTTTGTACGGCGCGATAAATGATGCCTAACGAAAATCTTCAAATCGACCACCAACCCAAGGTCTCTGTTGTTATTCCAGCCTATAGGGTGAAATATCTCGAAGCTGCTTTGCGCAGCGTGCTGGAGCAGGATTTCAAGGATTATGAGGTCATCGTCTGTGATGATTGCGGAAACGATGATGTGCGGAATTTCATCCAGACATTCGCAGAGGAGCATGATTCACTGTCGATTTGTTATTCGAAGAATGAGAAGCGCCTGTATGGGGGGGGACATTATCTCGTTGTATAGAACTGGCCCGTGGCGCATACATTAAACCCGTATTCGATGATGATGTTCTGCTACCAGGATGCCTTGGTGCCTTCGCTGAAGTGCTGGATGAACATCCCGACGTATCGCTGGTTACCTCAAAGCGTCATCTGATCGACGAAAACGGCAATCGGCTGCCTGATACCATTGCAACGATCACGCTCTTTGACGGGGATTCTTGCGTGCATGGCAGGGACCTGGTTTCCTTTCTGGGCGACATGACGTTGAATTTCATCGGCGAGCCTACGTGCGTCATGTTCCGCCGCGAGCATATTCTGCCCGAGTTGGGACGACTATTTCATCTGGGCGACCAGGCAATTCAGTGGGTGGGCGACCTGGCAATGAGCGCAAAGCTGTTGCGTCAGGGACATTTGGTGATGTTGGAAGATGCCTATTCCAGTTTTCGTGTGTCAAGGGAACAGTTCAGCCAGATTGGGCGTGACAATCCAGGCATCGGCGAAAAAGGGCACAACACCTTCAAACGCATGATCAGGGAACTGGGGTGGTACCGATCAGGCAAAAGCCACCTCGTCCGAGTCAAGCCTTTGAATGATCCGAACCAGGGTTTCACTCAGATCTCTCTGGCGGCGCGTATTCGAGATCGGGCCAAGGCCCTGGTTCAGAAAGAAGCCTCCAAGGGCTGGGGCGTTCCCGAATGGCTAGCGGATCGGGCCCCGTCCGCGGCGCATGTCCTGGCAGTCCAGACCTTGTTGCAGGCGAATCCCGACGTGGGCAGTCTGGGTGTCGCGGTGGTTGTACCCGAGGGGGCTGATCTGAACGCGCTGGTGGGTACGGTGGAAAGCTTGGGTGTACAGCATCGCCCCGTCGATGGTGTTTGGCTGATCGGCCGAGACATTCCTGATCAGGCTGCCGGCAATGGGATCGAGTTGCTCAGATCAGATGCGCATTGGACGAAGCAGCTTTCAGACCGGATCGGCCAAGGGGGCATGCCGGATTTTCTGTGGATCCTTTATGCAGGAGATCGCCTGCTGCCCCATGCGACGCTGACGATGGGGGAATATCGCCTGCGCAATCCGGATTCGCTGGTCTGGTATACGGATGAGGCCGTATTGGATGCGGATGTGCCAATCAACCCGATGCTCAAGCCCGATTTCAATGTCGATCTTTTGCGGAGCTATCCTTACGTCGGACGTAATCCCGTGCTCAGCACGGCGGCAGTTCAGGCCGCAGGAGGGTTGGACGAACGGGTTGCAGATCTGGCGCCCATCGATTTGATCTGGCGCTTGGTGGAGCGGGTCGGGCCACCTGCGGTGGCGCATGTGCCGGAGGTCCTGCACCTGGGCAGATCCGGCCTGATGGATTGGGTGCGCGAGCCAAGCACGATGGCCTGGTTTCCCGCAGTGACTCAGGCTCATTTCGTGCGTATGGGCCTGGAGGCCAGCATTGAACAAGGGTTGGCACCAGGCTTGCAGCGCATTGAATACCCCTTGAATACGCGGCCGCTCATTTCCATTGTCATTCCCACTCGAGATCAGTTGCCGGTTCTGCGATCCTGCATCGAGGGATTGATGGTGCATACGGCCTATCCCCATTACGAGTTGTTGGTCGTGGACAATGGCAGTGTCGAGCCGGATGCCCTGGCTTTTCTGGCTGGACTCGAAGGTATGGGGACAGGCCAGATCCGTGTCCTGCGTTGGCCGCAAGTGTTCGATTTCGCAGCGATTAACAACTTTGCAGCCAAGCAGGCGCGCGGGGATGTGTTGCTGTTCTTGAATAACGACATCCAGTTCTCGCATCGCACCAGGCCCGATTGGTTGGAGCGACTGCTGCGGCATGCCTTGCGTTCCGAAGTCGGCATGGTAGGTTCTCGCCTAGACCTGCCAAGTGGCGGAGTGGAACAGTGCGGCCAGGTGCTGGGCATGGACAATAGCATTGGCGCCGCCTTCAAAAGACTGCCTGCGGATCGGCTAGGTTACATGAATCGCCTGGTCGTGCAGCAGAACGTCAGCGCGCTAAGCGCTTCCTGCCTGATGATGAGACGGGCGGTTTTCGAAGAGCTCGGAGGATTTGATGCCGAGTCCTTCCCCGTCTATTACGCGGATGCTGATCTGTGCATGAAAGCGACGCAGGCAGGTTATCTGTTGGTGCTGGAGCCCGATACCGGCTTGTTGCACATGGGTGGCGCTACAAGACTGCTGACTGAAAAATTCGGTCTCAGGGCAAGTCCAGACGATGCACAACGCGATCGTCTCTATCATCGCTGGCTACCGCAGTTGGCTCGGGACCCGAATTATCACCCGGCTTTTGGCAAGCGCTCCCCCGGCTTTGATCTCAGCGCCGACGCCTCGCGGATTCATGAGCCGCTGCCGGGCCGGCCGTTGCCTGTGGTGCTTGCTGCCCATGCTGATTGGCAGGGTTGCGGCCATTATCGGATTTTGCATCCCTTCAAGGCCATGGCTGGGGAGCTACGCCTGGAAGGCGGGCTGAAGCATGGCGATTTCCACTTCACGGACGTGGCGCGCATCCAGCCCGATGTGATCGTGCTTCAGGGGGCGTGGTTGAACGAAGGGATTCTGACCCAGATCCGGCGATATCGCGAGATTACGGGCGCCAAGGTCGTTCTTGAATTCGACGATTACTTGCCTAACATCCCGACCCGCAGTATTTATCGCAAGAAACTGCCCCAGGGCGTGATCAAGAACATGCGCCGCGCGATTGAACAGGTGGATTGGCTGGTGGTCTCCACGCCAGTGCTGGCCCAAGAATACGCAGATTATCACGATGATATCCGCGTGGCCCTGAATGGCCTGCCGGCGGATTCCTGGCGCGGCCTGAGCGGAAGACGGCGCAGAGGGCGGAAAGTGCGTGTTGGTTGGGCCGGTGGAGTCAGCCATACGGGCGACCTGGCGGAAATTCGCTCAGTGGTCCAGGATTTGCAAGACGAGGTTGAATGGGTCTTCATGGGAATGAAGCCAGATGGGGTGTCCTGCGAATATCATCCAGGGGTCACAATAGACCAATATCCTGAGGAACTGGCCAAGCTGGATCTGGATCTGGCCGTGGTGCCGCTGGAAGTCAATCAGTTCAATCGTTGCAAGAGCAACCTGCGTTTGCTGGAACTTGGGGCCTGTGGGGTACCGGCCATCGCGACGGATATTGATCCGTACCGTGGTGATTTGCCGGTGACGCTTGTGCGTAATCGGCACCAGGACTGGGTGGAGGCGATCCGTGGACACCTGGACGATCCTGATGCCCTGGCGCAAAAGGGCGATGCACTGCGTGATGCTGTTCTGCGGAACTGGATGCTGGAAGGCAGTTTCCTGGATCAGTGGTGCCGTGCCTGGGGTGTCGCGTCAGGGGCAGCTTGAGGCCGGATGTAGAAGTCTGGGTCGAATGAATCCTGGTAACCCCACCTTTAGCCATGCGGACTTGCATGGCTTGGCTTGTTGATGATCGAGAGGGAGTGATCTTCCCCTGACAACCAAAAAAACTGTCGGAGCACCCTAAAGTTCCCTGCTCCCCCTCCGTTAACGGGGCAGAACAGGAGGTCACTCGGTTTGTCATCCTGGGCAAAAAGGGCGAATCCTTCGCCGAATCTCTTAGGAGTCTCTCATGGCTGTTATCAACAC
>Ga0079224_100014499_pt1 | contig 11005 bp, 5 predicted proteins | sample Stecom2015_FD_80414 | JGI IMG/M metagenome (GOLD analysis project Ga0079224, IMG submission 80414) | Agricultural soil microbial communities from Utah to study Nitrogen management - Steer compost 2015 | ecosystem: Environmental > Terrestrial > Soil > Agricultural land | place: USA: Utah...
ACGATGTCCTGGTCCTTGAAGAAGAAGCCGTCGCAGGTCGCGCACCAGCTGACGCCCTTGCCGGAGAGGTCCGCCTCGCCGTCGATGCCGAGCTTGCGATAGGCGGAGCCGGTCGTGATGATCAGCGACTTCGCGCGGTACACGGTGCCGTCCTCGAGGGTCACCTTCTTCACGTCGCCGTCGAGCTGCAGATCCACGGCGTCCTCGTAGACGACCTCGGCGCCGAAGCGCTCGGCCTGCTCCTGGAAGGAGGCCATCAGCTCGGGGCCCTGCACGCCCTCGGGGAAGCCGGGGAAGTTCTCGACGTCGGTGGTGGTCATGAGCGCGCCGCCCGCGTCGAGTGCGCCCGCGATGACGATCGGCTTCATCTCGGCGCGCGCCGTGTAGATCGCGGCGGTGTAGCCGGCCGGGCCGGAGCCGACGATGACGACCTCGTGCACGGTGCCGTCGTCGTCCGCGACGGGCTGCACGAGCGGCTGCGCGGCCGGCGCGGGGCCGCCGAGGATGTTGAGGGCCTGGATCGGCTGGGTCATGAGGGTGTCCTTCCGTGGAATGGGGCGGAGGCGGTCGGCGGGAGGACCGTCGTCCAGTATGGGGGCTCGGGAGGGGCCGACGGGGTCAGAGCGGGCCGATCATCACATGGCCGGCCCAGAGGCGGTCCTGGCCGGGGTCCTCGTCGTGCGCTCCGGTCCCGCAGGTGGGAAGCACGACCGTCGCGGAGATGATGCCGCCGTTCGCGCGCAGCGTCTCGCGGTCCACGGGACCGTGGACGAGCAGCCAGCCGGTGGTGTCCTCCCCGCCCCATGAGACCTCCTCCATGATCAGGATCGACTCGGTGATGCCCTGCTCCTGCTGGCACTGCGCGGCGTCGAAGCTCGTCATCGGCTGGATCGTGCCGGTGTCGACGAGCCGCTGGACCTCGGTGCCGAGGCTCGCCTCCGTGACAACGGTCAGACCGGCAGAATTCTTCCCGGTGCCGGAGCCGGAGTCGACGGAGGCACCGGTCATGTGGGAGGCGCTGGTGGTGGACTGCTCCAGCGCGGTGGCGAGCTGCACGCCGAGCAGGGCCGCGATGATCAGGGCGAGGATCATCATCGGCAGCGGGATGCCGAGCACCGAGCGGATGCGCGGCCTGCGGGTGCCCGCACGTCGTGCGGGCACCCGGCGCACATCGCGGGGGGTCATCCGACCTGGATCTCCGCGATGCGGGCGCGGTAGCGGCCCTGCTCGTTGCTGTCCGGGGGCAGCTCCGGGATCCACAGCGCGACCTCGTCGGCCTCGACGGGCTCCGGGGTCTCGAGCAGCACCTCGCCGTCGCCGGCGAGCTCGCCGCTGGCGAGCACGTCGCCGAGGGAGCCGTCGTCGTGCACGGCCCGCAGCTCGATCAGCCCGCCGCTGTTGCGCGCGGTGGTGACCTTGACGGTCCTGAGCGTGGACTGCTCGGCGAAGGTCAGGCGCACGCCCGCCCCCTCCTTGAGGCCGCCGTAGTCGGCGCTCTGGTAGTGCTTGGTCGACCAGAAGGTCCCCGGGTCACCGTCGGTCATTCGGTCCTGCTGATCGGCGTTGTCGGGCTCGAGGTCGGTGCCCTGGGTGAACACCTCGACGCCGTTGAGCTCGGGGGCGGGCAGCTCCGGCTCCTCCGTGTCCGTCGGGGTCGGCTCGGCGGGCGCCTCGCCGGTGTCCTCCTCGACGGGGGCGGTGGTCTGGGGCGTGGCGGTCGCCAGCGGGTCGGCGATGATCTCGCGGAGGTCGCGGGTGATGGCGGTGACCGCCAGGACCAGTGCGAACATCACCACGATGACGCCGCCGACGACGATCCACTGCGACTGCAGGGAGCGCTTCTCACGGTCCTGGGGGCCGAGGGCGAAGGTGTCCGGATCGTCCGCGTCGACGGCGACGCCGACCACGTCGCGCAGCAGGGAGCCGCGCGAGTGCGGGACCGTCGTCTCCTCGGGGGCCTCGTCCAGGTAGGAGGTGCGACGGCCCTGGACCACGATCGGCCCGGTCTCGTGCGCGGCGGGACCTGCGGCGGCGCCGACGGCGGGCATCGCCGCGGTGGGCTCGTCCTCGCCCGCGGTCCCGCTCGGCTCCGCTGCGCTGGACGGCTGGGGAGCGACCGACGGGGTGGGGGCGGCATGGTCCGCCGTCGGCGCGATCGCGCCGACCCCCGGCTGCTCGGCGCGCCCGTCGCTGCCCGCGGGCGAACCGGCGGGGCTCAGCGGCCAGTGCGTCCCCGAGGTGCGCGAGGGGATCTGCTGCGTCGCCTCGGGCTCGGCCGACGGGGACTGTCCTGCCGACGGGGACTGCTGGGTCGACGGGGACTGCGCCGCGGCGGCGCCTGCGGCTCCCGCCGCGCCGGCGGCTCCGGCGAGGCCCGCCGCGGCCACCGCACCGGTTCCCGACACGGCGGAGTCCTGCGCCGCGTCGGTCGTCCGAGCGGCCTCCGCCTGGGGCCGACGGAGCTGGGTGATGTCGAGGTGGCCCGGGAAGGGGCTGGTGCCCCGCTTCTCGTCGAGATGCAGGTCCTTCACGAGGGTCGCGGCCGCCGCGGAGTGGTCCTCCCGCGGCGCCGCAGGGGTCTCCCCGGAGGTCTCCGCAGGCGTCTCCTCGCCGGCAGGGGCGTCCTGGCTCGAGGAGGAGCCGTCCTCCGCGGACAGGTCCTCGCCGATCGTGGCTGCGCTCGCAGCGGGAACCGAAGCGGTCTCGCTCGCCGCGGCCTGCGTCTCGTCCACTCGAGCGTCCGCCGACCGCTTGTCGACGGACTGCTCGTCGCCTGCGCGCTCCGCGGCGTCGTCGACGGGCGGCAGCGCCGCGGTCCTCTCGGCGGCGTCGCCGGGCTCGACGTCGGCGGGCTCGGCGTCGTCAGGGCCGTTCTCGGCCCGGGCAGCATCAGCCGAGGCGGCATCGGCCGACGCGGCGCCGACGGCGTGATCAGCAGCGTCGGAGCCGGCATCGCCGGTGCCGTCCGCATCCGGGCGGGAGCCGGCGTCGTCACCGGTCACTCCCGCGCCCGCGACCACGGCGGCACCTGTCACCGCACCGGCAGCTCCGGCAGCGGCAGCGCCGGCCCCGACGGCCGGACCGGCGGCGCCCCGCTCCGCGTCATCCCGCGTGTCCCGGGCACCGGACTCGCCGCCGACCGCCCCTGGGGTCTCCGCAGCGGCCTCCGAGCCATGACCATCGCTCGGCGTCGCACCGTCGCCCGACGCAGCTCCGGCCCCCGACACCCCGCCGGCGGCGCCGCGCGGATACGCCTCGAAGGTCACCGGGATGGACTGCCACGGCTCGAGCGCCTCGATCAGCCCGCGGGTGGTCTCGGGGATGTCGTCGGCGGACTCGTTGAGCACCAGGTCGCACAGCAGGTCGAGGTCCGCGGGGATGTCGGTGTCCACCAGCGTCGAGGGCCGCGGCACGGTGCCGGTGCCGTCGTGCTGGGGGGTGCGGCCCGTGAGCGCCCGGTAGAGCAGCGCGACCAGCGCCGCGGTGTCCTGGAAGGAGGCGACCTCCCGGGAGCGGTCCAGACCGGGGTGCGAGGCGGCCTCGACGCCGATGCCGAGGATGTGCACGCCGCCGGAGCGGGTGTCGACGAAGACGCGGTTGGAGTCGAGGAACTGATGGCGCACGCCGCGGCGCCTCGCGGCCTCGAGACCGGTCGCCGCCTCGCCGATGATCGCGCGCGCCGTCTCGGGGTGCATCGGACCATCGGTCAGCAGCGCCGCGAGCGGCGGGGCGGGAGGCATCGGGTACTCCACGACCGTCGTCGGCCCGTCCTCGGGCGCACCGGTCGAGGTGGTGTCGGACTCCTCCCGGGGGTCGTCGAGCACGACGATCTCCCGGACGGGCAGCAGACGGGGCTCCTCGACGAGATAGGCGCGGCGCACCGCATCGGCCGCCTCGAGCGCGGCCTCGCCGCGGACGATGAACAGCACCACGGACTCGCCGGTCGCGACGGAGCGGGCGCGGCGCCAGACGGCGCCGTCGGCCACACCGGACAGCGGGATCCTGCCCTCGAGGGTCCACCTCGCGTGCAGTGCATCCTGCTCGGGGTTCGTGCTCACGGACCCTCCCTCTCCTCGTCCGGCGGGTCGATGCCCGTCATCTGCGTCGACCATGCTACGAGGTCGCCCCCGCTCCGCGACGGCGCAGCCTCAGGACCAGGCGTCGCGTCGTGCCGACCAGCTGGCGCACCTCCGGCACGCGCAGCACGTGCCCCGCCGCCGTGAACACCACGATCATCACCGCGCCGATCACCATGCCGAGCACCACCGCGAGCGCGCGGTGCTGCCAGATCAGGCCGTCGAGCAGGGCCACGAGGCCCGTGCCGGCCGCCCAGCTCAGCGCGCCGGCGGCGATCAGCCTCCCGAGCAGCAGCGCCTCGGCGCGCAGGCTCGGCGGCGCCACCTCGTGCCGTGCGGCATGACGTCGCAGCTGCCACAGCCCGAACAGCCAGGCCAGCAGGTTGCCGAGGCTGGTCGCGCCCGCCGCGCTCATCGCCGCGTACTGCGGATCCACGAGCGTGAGGATCACCGGCACGGAGATCAGCGTGACCGCGGCGATCGGGATCTGCGCGAGGAACGGGGTGCGCGCGTCCTCGTAGGCGTAGAACAGCCGCTTGATCAGGTACAGGGACGCGAAGGGCATCAGGCCCAGCATGTAGGCCACCAGCACGCTGCCGTTGGCGCGGGCGCCGATCTCGCCGGTGCCGCCGCCGATCACCCACATGATCGGCCCGGACAGCGCGACGAACACCGCGGTGCACAGCACCATCGGCACCGACAGCATCCGGTTGGTGTCCGTGTAGCGGGCCAGCGCCCCGGCATGGTCCTCCGCGGCGGCGCTGCGGGAGATGGACGGGAACGCGGCGGTGACCAGGGTGACCGCGATGATGCCCTGCGGGATCATGAACGCGAGATAGGCCCACTCCAGGGTCAGCAGCGCCGGATAGCGGGCCGCGAGCTCCGGCTGGCCCTGCAGATGCTCGGTCATCCGCACCGCGCCGCCGGTCGCCCAGCGGGACGCCCAGATGCCCAGCTGCCCGAGCCCCAGCATCGCCAGCGACCACAGCCCGATCCGGGAGAGCTTGCCGAGCCCGAGGCCGCGCAGCCCCCACTTCGGGCGCAGGCGCAGGTCGAGCTTCTTGACGTACCAGAACAGGAACACGACCTGCGCCGCGGAGCCGCCGACGTTGATCAGCGCCATCGCCGCGATCATCGGGATCGTCCACTGCGCGGGATCGCCGACGGTGCCCCACAGACCCAGGAACAGCGCCGCCCCGACGATGCCGACGAGGTTGTTGAGCACCGGCGCCCACTGGTACGGGCCGAAGGAGTCGTGGGCGTTCAGCAGCTGCCCGCACATCACGTACAGGGCCGAGAAGAAGATCTGCGGCATCATCCAGTAGCCCAGCTGGACCGCGAGCGCATAGGTCGCCGGCGGCAGCACGCCGCTGGTGAGGGTGAGCAGCAGCGGCACCGCCACCATGCACACGACGGTCACGCCGAGGGACAGCACCGCGACCAGGGTCATCAGGCGCGAGATGTAGTCGCTGCCGCGGTCGGGCCGTTTCACGGCGCGCACGATCGCGGGCACCAGGATCGCGTTCAGGGTGCCGCCGCCCACGAGCAGCCAGATGGTGTTGGGCAGGGTGTTCGCGGCGGAGAAGGCGTTGGCCGCCGAGGACATGGAGCCGCCGAGGATCGCGCCGAACAGGAAGTTCCGCACGAAGCCGAGCAGGCGGGAGACCATCGAGCCCGAGGCCATGAGCACGCTCGCCTGCAGCAGCCGCGAGCGGCTGGAGGGGCTGCCGTGGCGGCGATGGCGGGGTATGTGATGAACCCTGTGGACCCGGCGGGTGGTGCTCATCGGGGGTCCTCCTCGGGGGTCTCGTCGGGGTCGTGGTCAGGGGCGTCGTCGGGATCGGGGGCCGTCGCGGGCCCGTCGGCCGCGTCCCCGCCGCGGTGCCTCGCCCGTTCGGTCCAGGTCCGCTCCGGCACCGAGGTGTCCAGCGTGGAGCGTCCCGTGCGGGCGAGCTCCTCCGGGTCCTCGGGGCCCCGGATCGCGGGGGCGCGGCTGCTGGAGCCGGTGCGGCGCGCGCGGGCGACGCCGACGACGACCAGCAGGCCCATCGCGATGACGAGCAGGAGCGTGGTCCAGTTCTCCCACGACGGGTTCACCGTCAGCGGCACGTCGACGGGGTCGGTCAGCTGCCGGTCGTCCTCGGTGGTGAGGGTGGTGGTGAGGGTGACGGAGCCGTTGGCGACCGCCTCCACGTCCACGCTCGCGTTGGTCTGGCCGTGCGCCGGGACGGTGACCACGGCCGGCTCCCCGACCTGGACCAGGGGCCGGTCGGAGGTGACCGTGACCTTCACCGTGATCGGGGTGTCCATGCCGTTGGTGATCGTGATGGGCACGGCGGCGGTGTCGGAGACGACGTTGTAGCCGGAGGCGGGGACCACCTGGATCCGGTCCTGCAGGGCGTCGGCCCGCTCGGCGGCGTCCTGCGCCCGGGAGGCCGGGGTCCCGGGGTCCCCGCGCCAGGCGAGGGAGGTCGCGGAGAGGATCTCGCGGCGCGCGGCGTCCAGTGGGGCGTCGTCCTCCATCGCCGCGCCGAGCGCGTCGAGCCGGCGCCAGGTGCCCTCGAGGTCCTCGAGGACCGCCGGGTCCAGCAGCTGTGCCTCGGTCGTCTCCTCGAGCACCCGCCAGCTCCCGTCGGACGGGCCGGAGGGGTGCACGTCCTCGGCCTGCAGCCGGCCGAGGGCGTACGGCTCCTCGCCGTCGGCGCCCGGGTCCGTGGTCCAGGACTGCTGGTCCGCGGTGTCCAGCAGCGTCGAGGTCCTGCCCGACTCGACCCAGGGCGCCTCGGCGAAGGCGTCGAGCACCGCACCGGCGGCCGCGGGGTCCAGGTCCGCCCCGGCCGACGGGGAGATCAGCAGGTGGCGGGGCGCGCTGGAGTACTCGGAGGCGATCGTGGCTGTCTCGGCGAGCAGCCGCTGACGGGTCTGCTCCGCGTCCGAGTCCCCGGTCAGCTGCGAGAACTCCGAGGAGAGCACGGGATCGGGGGCGAGCACGGACAGCTGCGCGCCCTCGGTGCGGGAGGACTCGTACACGCCCACCGAGCTCGGGGTCACTGCGGCGCTCGGGTCGGGGCGCAGCGAGCTGGAGGGCACCACGGCGGCGGTCGCGCCGACCTCGATCGCGTCCTCGAGGGCCTCGGCGTCCGCCTCCGCGCCGGGGACGCCGAGGACCTGGGCGCGGGGCGAGATGCCGCGGGCCTCCCACACCTCGTCGGCCGCGTCTCGGGCGGCGCCCTCGAGCAGCATCGCCCCGGACTCGCGCAGACTCACCAGGTCGGCGCCCGCGTAGGGGGCGGCGAGCACGGTGCGCTCGCCGACGGCGGTATCGAGCTCGTCGGCGATCGCGGTGGACGCCGGGTCGGGGCGCAGGGACGGCGCGGCCGAGGAGCCCTCCGCCTCCTCGCCGCCGGCGGCCTCGGGCTCGGGCTCGGGCAGGGTCAGCGGATCCATCAGCGCGGGATCCAGCCACCAGTCGACGTCCTCGCGGGCGGCGAGGGCCCGCAGGGAGGCGAGCCGCCCCTGCTCGGCGGAGGCCGCGTGCTCCTCCGAGGCGAGTACCGCGGAGGCGGCGTCGGCCTCGGACACCGGCAGCAGCGTGGACTGGGTGATGGTCTCCTCGGCGCCGTCGGGCCGCCACACCGCGAAGGTGCGCAGGCCCGCGAGCGGCTCGTCGTCCGCGACGGCGGTGAGGGAGACGCGGCGGGTCCCCCAGTAATAGGTCTCCTCCGAGTAACCGAGCTCCTCCGCGGTGGCCTCGACGACGAGGGTGATGCTCTCCCCGGGCGCGAGGCTCGCGGGCGGGGTCCCGGAGGCGGTGGCCAGCGCCGGTCCTTCGACGTCGGGCCCGGCCTCCGCCTGCCAGCTCGCGAGGGCCTCCCGGTCGGTGACCCGGGAGGTGCGGGTGCGCAGCTCGAGGTCGGGGTCGGTCAGCGGCGCGGAGGAGGCGTTGGTCACCTCGACCTCGGCCCGGAGCGTGCCGCCGGGGGCGAGGGAGGTGGGGGTCAGTGAGACGAGGTCCATGGTCACCGGCGCGTCGTCGTCCGGGACGGGCGGGGCCGACGGGCTCTCCGCGGGCGCGGCCTGCGCGCCCGGGAGCGCGGTCGCCGGGCCGCTGACCAGCACTGATGAGGCGATGACCAGTGCCGCCAGCAGTGCCGCGAGCACCGGGCGCACGGCAGGTTGGGACGACGGCATGGGGACACTGTAAGCGGCCGCTACCGTAGAGGCGCCGAGGAGGCGCGCCCGCCTCCACGACATCTCCATCCCCTCCGCCCAGGACAGGACCGCCCGTGACCGAACCTGCCGACGAGACCGCCGAGCGCCTCGCGACCGCCCGCACCCGTGCCGCCTCGATGTTCCGGGCCCTGCCCGAGGAGGTCCACGAGCTGGGGAGGCTGTTCGAGGCCGCCGGCCACGAGCTCGCCCTGGTGGGCGGGCCGGTGCGGGACGCGGTGCTGGGCCGCTCGAGCGCCGACCTCGACTTCACCACCTCCGCCCGCCCCGAGCAGACCGAGGCGATCCTCCGCTCCTGGACGCGGGACGGGGCGATCTGGGACATGGGGCGCGACTTCGGCACCCTCGGCGGGGTGCGCGACGGGGTGAAGGTCGAGATCACGACCTATCGCACCGAGTCCTACGACCCGGCCTCGCGCAAGCCGCAGGTCGAGTACGGCGACACCCTCGAGGGCGATCTCTCCCGCCGTGACTTCACCGTCAACGCGATGGCGGTGCGCCTGCCCTCCCTCGAGCTGGTCGACCCCTTCGACGGGCTCGCCGACCTCGCCCGCACCCTGCTGCGCACTCCGGTCGCGCCCGTCCAGTCCTTCGACGACGACCCGCTGCGGATGATGCGGGCGGTCCGCTTCGTCGCCCAGCTCGGCTTCCGGATCGAGGACGCCACGGCCGACGCGATCGAGCAGCTCGCGGAGCGGATCACGATCGTCTCCGCCGAGCGGGTGCGGGAGGAGCTCGTGAGGCTCATGCTCGGCGCCCACCCCCGCGGCGGCCTCGAGCTGATGACCGAGCTGGGCCTTGCCGCGCATGTGCTGCCCGAGCTGCCGGCCCTGCAGCTCGAGATCGACGAGCACCACCACCACAAGGACGTCTACGAGCACACCCTCACCGTGCTCGACCAGGCGATCGACCTCGAGAGCCCGGCCGGCTCGGGCGGGCCGTGCGAGGGTCCCGACCTGGTGCTGCGCCTCGCCGCGCTGATGCACGACGTGGGCAAGCCCGCCACCCGCCGCTTCGAGGACGGCGGCGCGGTGACCTTCCGCTTCCACGAGACCGTCGGCGCGAAGATGACCGCGAAGCGGATGAAGGCCCTGACCTTCGACAAGGACACCACCAAGAAGGTGGCGCGGCTGGTGGAGCTGCATCTGCGCTTCCACGGCTATGTCGACTCGCCGTGGACCGACTCGGCGGTGCGCCGCTATGTCACCGACGCCGGCGACCTGCTCCAGCACCTCCATCGCCTCACCCGCGCCGACGTCACCACCCGCAACCGGCGCAAGGCCCGCACCCTCGCCCGCGCCTACGACGAGCTCGAGGCCCGCATCGACCACCTCGCCGAGCAGGAGGAGATCGGGCGGATCCGTCCCGACCTCGACGGCAACCGGATCATGGAGATCCTCGACCTGCCGCCCGGCCGCGAGGTGGGCGAGGCGTACAAGCATCTGCTCGAGCTGCGGATGGAGCACGGTCCGCTCGGCGAGGAGCGCGCCGAGCAGGAGCTGCGTGCCTGGTGGGAGGCCCGGACCGAGGGGTAGGGGTCCTCGGCGCGTCGCCCGGGGGCGGTGTGAGCGAGGCCGCACGGCTCGTGCACACCCTGTGTGTTTCGCCGCCGGATCGTTCCGTCGGGACCGGGGGCGTGCTCATACTGGGGAGCTGGACGCTGCGGCGCCCTCATCCGTCCATGCCCCCGAAGGACCAGGAGCAGCCATGAGCGAGTCCCGACGCCCGTCGAGCGGCGGCGGCAACCGCCGCGCCGCGGGTGTGCGCCGCACGCCCTCCGGGAAGTCCGCGAAGGGCGGCGCCGGCAAGGGCAGCAGCCGCAGCGGCTCCTCGAAGAGCACCGGCAGCGCCAAGGGCACCAGCCGCACCGCGTCGAAGGGGACATCCGGCGCGAGGACAGGCGCCGCCGCCACCACGTCGGCCGCCTCCGCGAGCTCCGCGAAGCGCCCCACCTCCCGCACCTCCGTGAGCGCCCGCCACGCCGGCGCCGCCCCGAAGGGCGCGGGGACGGGCCGCGGGAAGAAGGTCGCGGCGACGAACTTCCTGAACTATCCCCGCGCCGGGCGGAAGAACCCCTGGCGCTGGATCCCCTCGCTGCGCATGATCGTCGGCGCCATGGCGCTGTTCGTGCTGGCCGGGCTCGGCTTCGCGGTGTGGCTGTACAACGACACCGAGGTGCCCGAGCCCTCCGACTTCGCGCTCGCCCAGACCTCCCGCGTCTACTTCGCCGACGGCGAGACAGAGATGGGGCAGTTCAGCGAGATCAACCGCACCGAGCTCCCGGCCGACGAGATCCCCGACAACATCAAGCAGGCCGTCGTCGCGAGCGAGGACTCGAGCTTCTACGAGAACCGCGGCGTCTCCCCGCGCGGCATCGTCCGCGCCTTCGTCAACAACCTCCAGGGCGGGGCCCGCCAGGGCGGCTCCACCATCACCATGCAGTACGTGGAGCGGTACTACACCGGCACCGAGACCTCCTACGTCGGCAAGGCGAAGGAGGCGATCATGGCGCTGAAGGCGGACCAGGAGCTCTCCAAGGACGAGATCCTCTCCCGCTATCTCAACACCATCTACTTCGGCCGCGGCGCGTACGGCGTGCAGGAGGCCTCCCAGGCCTACTTCGACAAGGACGCCTCCGAGCTCACCGACGCGGAGGCCGCGCTGCTGGTCGCCGTGATCCCGAGCCCCTCGACCTACGA